>Ga0118677_10009234_pt1 | contig 15481 bp, 9 predicted proteins | sample AliMusrvi5mmetaG_FD_86154 | JGI IMG/M metagenome (GOLD analysis project Ga0118677, IMG submission 86154)
CATCCGCGTGTTCGGCGCGCCACCCGATGACGGCCGCAGCCTGTGGATCTCGATGCACGGCGGCGGCGGCGCGCCACCCGAAGTCAACGACCAGCAATGGCAGAACCAGATCCGCCTCTATCAACCCGCCGAGGGCCTCTACGTCGCACCCCGCGCCCCGACCAACAACTGGAACCTGTGGCACGAAGGTCATATCGACGACCTCTTCGATCGTCTGATCGAGGATGCTGTGTTGCTAGGGGGCGTCAACCCGGACAAAATCTATCTGATGGGCTACTCGGCCGGCGGCGACGGGTGCTACCAACTCGCCCCGCGCCTGGCCGACCGCTTTGCCGCCGCCGCCATGATGGCCGGCCATCCGGGTGATGCCTCGCCGCTGGGCCTGCGCAACCTGCCGTTTGCGATTTTTGCGGGTGCCGAGGATGCTGCTTACAACCGCAACAAGATCGCCGGCGAGTGGGGTGCCAAGCTCGACGCCCTCGAACAGCAGGACCCCGGCGCTTATATCCATCGGGTCGATGTCTATCCAGGTCTGGGCCACTGGATGAATGGCAAGGACGCTGAGGCCGTGCCGTGGATGGCCAAATTCACCCGCGACCCGTGGCCGAAAAAAATTGTCTGGTGCCAGTCCGGCCGGACCCACGACCGCTTCTATTGGCTGGCCTTGCCCGCAGGCGCCGCCAAGCGCGGCCTAACGATCCGGGCCAGCGCCGACCACAACGTCATCACCCTCGACGCCCCCGAGGTCACTCAGCTCACCCTTCGCCTCAACGACCACCTGGTCGATTTGGACCAGCCGCTCAAGGTGCTGCTCAATGGCAAGACCGTGTTTGAGGGCAAGGTGAGCCGCCAGGCCGACGCCATCCTCACCTCGCTCCAACAGCGCTCCGACCCCCACAGCGCCGCCACCGCACTGCTGGAGGTGAAGGGGTAAGGCCGCCGGCCGGACGTCTCAAGGAGTGGCGGACTCCGATCCGCCATGGCCCATCGTGGCCAATGAGTAAAGGCAAACCGCTGCCCATTGGCCCGCCATGGTCGAGCGCGATTCGGCGATCGCCCCTCCGTGCCGTATTTTCCCGCACCCGCTCACGAGTGCCCCGTACCTAACCACTTGACTTATCCGGCGGATTGCGTTTCGCTTGCGCCTTTGTGAAAACGCAGGTCCAGGGCGGAAGAAGCGGGCAAGGGCCCGCACCGCTCCCCACTCGCGTTCCGAGCCGCTGGTGATTGAGCTGATCGCATCTTGAACTCCCGCTCCATGCTAGGACCCTCAGTTAGCCCCTCCCAATCTAACAACAAACCTCCCAACCCCCCGCCATGACCTCCCGCGAACGTTTCGTCACCACCCTTCACCATCGTCAGCCCGACCGGGTGTGTGTGGATTTCGGTGGCACTTGGATCTCCGGCATCCACACCTCCATCGTGCACCAACTCAAGCAGCGGCTCATCGGGCCGGGCGCCTCGCCGGCCCGCGTGCACGAGCCCTATCAGATGCTGGCCGAAGTTGACGCCGAACTCCAGGCGGCACTGGCGGTGGATATTGTCGGAGTGTGGCCGCGCAAGAATATCTTCGGCTACGAAGCGAGCGGATGGAAGCCGTTCACCTTGTTTGACGGCACCCCGTGTCTGGTGCCGGGGGATTTCAATGTCACGCCCGCCGCGGACGGCGGGTGGCTGATGTATCCCCAGGGCGACCTCAGCGCGCCACCCTCGGGGCACATGCCCAAAGGCGCGTATTTCTTCGACACACTCATCCGCCAGGAGCCGCTCGACGAAGACCATCTCAATCCGCAGGACAACCTCGAGGAGTTCGGTTTGCTAACCGACGAGGACATCGCCCATTACGCGCGCCAGGTCGAGTGGTTGGATCAAAACGCCACCGACATGGGGGTCGTCCTGCTGGCGCCCGGCACCGCGTTTGGCGATATCGCGCTGGTGCCCGCGCCCTTTCTCAAGCATCCCAAAGGCATCCGCGACATCGGCGAATGGTACATGGCCACCGCCGCCCGCCCGGACTATGTGCATGCCATCTTCGAGCAACAATGCGAGTATGCGCTGAAAAACCTCGAAACGCTCATCGACATGTTCGGTGACCGCGTTCAGGCGGTGGTCACCACCGGTACCGACTTCGGCACCCAGAACAGTTTGTTTATCTCCGTGCCATCCTACCGGGATATGTTCGCTCCCTATCACAAACAACTCAACGACCTCATTCACCGCAAGTCGAATTGGAAAACCTTCATTCATTCCTGTGGCGCGGTGGCACCCTTGATCCCGGATTTTATCGCAGCGGGCTTCGATATTCTCAATCCGGTCCAGTGCTCAGCCGCGGGCATGGACGCCGTCCAACTCAAACAGAATTTCGGCCGCGATATCACCTTCTGGGGCGGCGGCATCAACACCCAGCATACCATGTACGAATCGCCTGAGGCGGTTTATCGCGAGGTGCGCGAACGCATCGACACGTTCAACCAGGATGGCGGGTTTGTGTTCAACGCGGTGCACAATATCCAGGGCAATTCGCCGATCGAAAACGTCCTCGCGATGTTGAGGGCCATCAAGGATAGCAGTTGTTAAAGCAGTGGCGCCCGAGCGTCCCCCAATCCATCCGTGGCCGCCAAACCAACATTTTCCATGTGGCGCAGACAGCTCGTTATCCTAACAATCGGCGCGGGCCTGGGCATGGCGGTTATTCCGTTCAATCCGGTGTTGGATACGGTGTACCGGGTGGCGCTGCTGGCTGCCATGCTTGGCGCTTGGCTGGGAGCGTTGCTGCTGATCTGGCACCGCAAATGGCTGCGCCGGGCGTGGCTGGCCGGGTCATTTCTGCTAGTCCTGCCGTGGGCTCTGCCGGGCCTTCCGGTCAATCAGGGTGAGTTGCGTGCTGGCTATGTGCAACGCATGAAACACCTGGTCGGCACCAAATACGTTTGGGGCGGGGAGAGTTGGCGCGGAATCGACTGCTCGGGGCTGCCGCGCAAAGCCTTGCGCGATGCGCTGCTGAGTTATGGGTTTCAACACATGGACGGCGGCGTCTTGAGAGAGTTTGTGCGGCAGTGGTGGTATGACGCGAGTGCCAAGGCATTGGGCGAGGGCTATCGCAACTACACCGTGCCGCTGGAGCCTCACGGCACCATCCGACAAATGGACTACCGCGCGCTGTTGCCCGGGGATTTGGCGGTGACCACAAGCGGTGTGCACATCCTCGCTTATATGGGCGATGAGTGCTGGATTCAAGCCGACCCCGGGATCGGTGTGGTCGCCATTCTCAATGGCCGCCGCGACGACAACGGCTGGTTTGAGGTGCCGGTGACCACGCATCGATGGAGCGTGTTACAGCATGGCCGATGACGCGGTGTGGCACAGGCGGCTGCGGAGTGCGGGCCGGCCATCAGCCTGCGACGGCGCGTTCGTCAGGATGCGTGATGACCAACGCAGCTTCGCAGCGGGGCTGCTGGGTGAGCATGTCATGGTGCGCAGCCATCCATATAAATCTTTCCGGCAGTTAGATTAAACCGCTGGCGCGGCGCCGAACCTGTGCGACACTTCGGAGTGCCTGAAGAGCGCCTCCGCCAGATGATCGAGGTGGACCGACGCCGTTACACAAACCGTTCAACCCCGCTTCCTGTCATGAATCACAGAGCCCGTTTTGCATCGGTGCTCCGGCCGCACAGGCCGCCGCAACCGCCAGCCTGTCGTCCCGGCAAACTCCTCCTCCGGATGGCTTTGTCTCTCTGCACCTTGGCAGGGGTGATCTCGGCCACCGCCGCGGACAGACAAGTCTTGCACGGGCATGTGCCGCCTGCGGTGGCGGGCTTGCAACCCGTGGCGCGGCTTGCCGCTTCGCAGCATTTGAACCTGGCGATCGGCTTGCCCTTGCGCAACCCGGAAGTGCTCAAGGGCGTGCTGCAGCACCTGTATGACCCGGCCAGCCCGAACTATCATCACTACCTGACGCCGGCGCAGTTCACTGAGCAATTCGGCCCGAGCGAAACGGATTACCAGGCGTTGGTGGATTTTGCCAGGAGCCACGGCTTGACGGTGACGGTGACCCATCCCAACCGACTGGTCCTCGATGTCGACGGCGCCATCGCGGACATTGAAACCGCCTTGGGGGTGACGCTGCGCGTTTACCAGCATCCGCGTGACGCGCGGATATTTTTCGCCCCGGACGTCGAACCGTCCGTCGATTTGGCCGTTCCCATCCTGCAAATCAGCGGTCTTGACAACTACTCGCTGCCGCATCCGAACCTGCACGAAAAGCCGCTCGGCCTCGCGGCAGGCGCGACGCCCAATGCCGGTTCCGGTCCGAGCGGGGCCTATGCCGGAGGGGACTTCCGCGCGGCCTATGTGCCGGGCACGACTCTAACCGGAGTGGGGCAGACGGTGGGTTTGTTACAGTTTGACGGCTACTATGCGAGTGATATTGCGGCCTACCGGACCCAATTCGGTATGCCCAATGTGCCCTTGGTCAACGTGGCGATTGATGGCGGAGTGGGCAGCCCGGGCAGCGCCAACGGCGAGGTTTGTCTGGACATCGAAATGGTGATGGCGATGGCTCCGGGAGTTTCGGCCATCTATGTGTACGAGGCGCCCAACTCAAGCCCGTGGGTGGACCTGCTCAGCCGCATGGCCAACGACAACGTGGCAAAACAAATCAGTTGTTCTTGGGGCGGCGGCAACCCGAACCCCTCGGCCGAGGCGATTTTCCAACAGATGGCCGCACAAGGGCAATCGTTCTTCAACGCCACCGGCGACTCCGATGCGTTCACCGGCTCGATTCCGTTCCCCTCGGACAGCCCGAATATCACCGAGGTTGGCGGCACCACTCTAACAACATCAGGTCCCGCCGGCTCATTTGTCTCGGAAAAAGTTTGGAATTGGGGATTGCAGGGCGGCAGTTATGTGGGCAGCAGCGGCGGCAGCAGCACCTACTACGCCATTCCGAGTTGGCAGCAATCCACCAGCATGGCCACCAACCAGGGCTCCACCACCAAGCGCAACATTCCCGACGTAGCCCTGACCGGCGACAACGTATACGTTAGATACAACAATGGTGGCTCCGGCAACTTCGGCGGCACCAGTTGCGCGGCACCGTTGTGGGCCGGCTTCACCGCGCTGATGAATCAGCAGGCCGTGGCCACCGGCCAGGCCACCGTCGGTTTTCTCAATCCGGCCCTCTATGCCATTGGCACCGGCACGGGTTATAGCTCCGGTTTCCATGACACCAGCTCCGGCAACAATTTCAGTGGCAGCAGTCCCGCGAAATATTCCGCGGTGGCTGGCTACGACCTCTGCACCGGCTGGGGCAGCCCCGCCGGAGTGGCTCTGATCAATGCGCTGGCCGGGCCGTCTGACGCGCTGCAGGTAGCGGTTGGCCCGTTTGCAGCCAGCGGCCACCTCGGCGGGCCGTTTAACCCGTCGTCTGTTAGTTGCATCTTGACCAACGGAGGTGCCGCGGCCGTGGCATGGAGTGCCGTCAAGACCCAAACATGGACGAGCCTGTCAGCCACCAGCGGGATGCTGGCCGCCGGCGCCAGCACAACCGTGACGTGGTCGATCAACAGCGGTGCCAACGCCCTAACCGCCGGCAGCTACGCCGACTCGGTGACGTTTACCGACACGTATTCCGGCGTCGCCCAGTCCCACCCGATGAGCCTAACGATCACTGGACCGCCCGCCATCACCACCGCCAGCCCGCTGCCGACGGGCACCGCCGGCACGTCCTATAGCCAGACGTTGGCGGCCAGCGGCGGGACCACGCCCTACACTTGGTCGCTTGCCGCTGGCAGCGTTCCTTCCGGCTTGACCCTGAGCAGCGGCGGGGTGCTCAGCGGCACGCCCGGCGCGGCGACCAGCGCCAGCTTCACGGTGCAAGTGACCGGCAACGACGGGCAGTTTTCGACCAAGCCCTTCAGCCTCACGATTGCAGCGCCGCCGCCCACCATCACGACGGCAAGCCCGCTGCCGACGGGCACCGTGGGCACGCCCTACAGCAAGACCTTGACGGCGAGCGGAGGGGCAACTCCCTATGCCTGGTCGCTCGCCGCGGGCAGTCTGCCCTCCGGCCTGAGCCTTGCCAGTGCCGGCGTGATCAGCGGCACGCCGGGAGTGACGACCAGCGCGAGTTTCACGTTGCGAGTCACTGGCAACGACGGGCAGTCCTCGACCAAGGCGTTCACCCTAACGACCAGTCCATACTACGGAGTGCCCTTCACCGAGGGGTTTGAAAACGGCGGGGCCATACCAGCTAACTGGACCCAGGAATATGTGACCAGCACGGTGAGTTGGACGTTCCAGGCCGGCGGTCACACCAGCCATCCGGCAGCTGCTCATGGCGGCAGTTACAATGCGCTGCTATACTATGGCTCCACCTCGGACCACCGAACCAAGCTGGTAACCCCGATGATCGACTTGGGCGGCAACACCCTCAATGCGCAGCTGACGTTCTGGCACTGCATGCAGTTCTGGAGCCCGGACCAAGACCAGCTCAAGGTATACTACAAAACGTCGACGGGAGGCGCCTGGACATTGTTAGGAAGTTATACCAGCGCTGTCGCCACGTGGACCCAACAGACCCTGGCTTTGCCCAACCCCAACAGCAGTTATTACATCGCGTTTGAAGGAGACGCAAAATATGGCTATGGCGTCTGCATCGATGACGTGCAGGTCACCAGCGCCACCGCACCTGCCATTACCAGCAACAGCCCCTTGCCTGCGGGCACCATGGGTGCGGCCTATTCGCAGGTGTTGGCGGCCAGCGGCGGCACCGCGCCCTACACCTGGTCGTTGGCTGCAGGCAGTTTGCCCACGGGCTTGAGCCTGAGCAGTGGCGGGGTGCTCAGCGGCACGCCCGGCGCCGCGGCGACCAGCAGCTTCACCGCCCGGGTGACCGGCAACGACAGCTTTGCCTCAACCAAAATTTTCACCGTCACGATCAATCCGGCGCTGAGCGTCAGCCCGGCCACCCTGCGCGCTGGCACCGCAGCTGCCGCCTACAATCAGGTGGCTACCGTCAGTGGCGGCACCACCCCATACCCGCTTTTCAGCGTGACTGGTTTTAGCGGTGGCACCACCGGACTGACTGCCGCCGCGGTCAGCGTCAATGCCGCTGCTGGAACCGTGACGGTCAGTGGGACACCCGCGGCCTCCGGCACGGCAAGTTTCACGCTCAACGTGAGGGACACGGCAGGAGCGATCCTGACCACCGGTTTCGCGGTGACGGTTGATCCGCCCCTTGCCGCGAGCCCGGGAAGCTTGCCTGCGGCCACGGCAGGCACTGCTTACAACCACGTCATCAGCCTGAGTGGCGGCACCCCGCCATACCCGACATTGACGGTCTCCGGCTTTGGCGGCGGCACCACCGGACTCACTGCCACGGCGGTCAGCGTCAACGCGGCGGCTGGAACCGCCACCGTCAGCGCGACCCCCGGCGCAGCCGGCACGGCGAGTTTCACCGTCAATGTGACCGACACGGCCGGCGCCACCCTAACAAAGGCTTACAGCGTTACGGTCAACCCGTCGCTGACGGTCAGTCATGTCGTCAATCCGTCCGGGTGGCCGGCGGGAACTGCCGGGGCCCCCTACAACCAAGCGGTCATCGTGAGCGGTGGGACGACTCCGTACACAACCTTTGCGGTGAGCGCGTTTGACGGAGGGACGACGGGCTTGACTGCGGCGGCGCTCGCGGCAAACCCCGCCACCGGCACGCTGAGCGTCAGCGGAACTCCCGCCGCGGCCGGCACGGTGGGTTTCACACTCAATGTGACCGACAGCGCGGGGGCGACCCTAACGACAATGTACGCGCTCACGTTCAACCCTGCGCTGGTCGTCAGCCCGGCCAGCTTGCCCGGCGCAACCGCGGGCGCCGCCTACCATCAAGTGGCCACCGTGAGCGGTGGCAGCGTGCCCTTCGCGACCTTTGCGGTGAGCGGGTTCTCCGGTGGAACCACCGGCCTGACAGCGGCGGCGGTCAGTGTCAACCTGGCGCTCGGCACGCTGACCGTCAGCGGCACTCCGGCAGCGGCCGGCACGGCGGGTTTCACCCTCAACGTGACGGACAGCGCGGGGGCCACTCTAACCAACAGCTATCTCCTCACGGTTGATTCCGGCTTTGCCGCTTGGGCCAGCGGGTTGGGGCTGACGGGCGCCGATGCTTTGCTCGACGCAAGTCCGTTCGGTGACGGAGTGAGCAACCTGCTCAAGTATGCCTTCAACATGGACGGCAGCGGCGCGGATGATCGGACGCTTGTCGCCGCCACCGGCACCGCCGGATTGCCGTGCCTGACCGCCGACACCAGCGGAGGCAAATTTGTTCTGCGTATGGAATACCTGCGGCGCAAAAACAGCGGACTGATCTACACCCCGGAACAGTCGACCTCGCTCGACACGGATTCGTGGGTGCCGATGGCCGGCACTCCGACGGTCACCGACATCGATGCGGAGTGGGAGCGGGTGGCAATCGATTGCCCCTACGACGCGGGGACCACTCCCGCCTGCTTCATGACGGTTGAGGTGGTGCTGCCGTGATTTGAGTCCCGCCAAAAATCGTCTGCGCGGATGGATGAATCGACGGGGAATTTCGCGCCCGATCGAGCAATCGAATCGACATGGGAGCGGCGAGCGGCGAGGCTTCGGGCATGCGAATTTGCTGCCTGATGCTGTTAGCGGGTACCGCGCTGGGCGGGGACATCATGTATTCTAACGGCACGATCGTGAGTATGGATGCCCGCGGCGCGACGTTTGAAGCGGTCGGCGCGCGGGACGGCCGGATTGTCGCGGTGGGCAGCCCGGCAGCCGTGGCGCAGAGTCTGCATCCGGGCTTCGCCCAAATCGACCTGCACGGCCACACGCTGCTGCCTGGCTTCTACGCGGCGCATGACCATTTTCCCGAAGCCGGGGAAAACGAGTTATATCAAGTGGACTTGAACAGCTCGCCGATCGGCTCGATCCACAACATGGACGAGTTGGTCGCCGCGCTGAAACGCAAGGCCGACGCCACGCCGGCGGGCAAGTGGGTGTTGGGCTGGGGCTACGACGATACCTTGTTAGCCGAGGCGCGCCACCCGACCCGCGCCGATCTGGATCGCGTCTCGACGCAACATCCGATTTGGGTGGTGCATATCTCGGGTCATCTCGCGGTCGCCAACTCGAAAGCGCTGGAAATCGCCGGCGTGACCAAGGCCACCGCCCAGCCGCCCGGTGGACGCATCCGCCTCGATGCTCTAACGGGAGAACCTAACGGGGTCTTTGAGGAATGCGGCTCACTCGTCAGCCGCCAGATTCCCGGATCCACCGCCGCCCAGCGGCAGGCGGCAATTTCCCAGGCACAACCCGGCTATCTGGCGCAGGGCGTCACCACCACCGTCATTGCCGGGGCATCCGCCGAGACTTTGCACGACCTCGACGCGGCGGTGGCCGCGGGCAGGCTGGCCTTGCGCATTTCCGCGCTGGTCGCCTGGCGCGACGCCACGCCGATGCCGACGCTCACGGCGGCCGCCGAGCACCTTCACCTAACAGGTGTCAAGATGTTGCAGGATGGCTCGCTGCAGGGGTACACCGGTTACCTAACCGCGCCCTACTACAAACAACCCGAGGGCAAACAGGACTACCGGGGCTACGCCTCCCGTCCGCGTGAGGAACTCATCCGGATGGTGGGAGAATTTCAGCGGAGGGGGTTGCGCGTGGCCATTCACGGCAATGGCGATGCGGCCATCGACGACATCCTCGAAGCGTTTGCCGCCGCGCAGCTGGCCGCGCCGCGCGCCGATGCCCGCCATCGCATCGAACATTGTCAGACGGCGCGTGACGACCAGCTGGCGCGCATGGAGCAACTCGGCGTGACGCCCTCGTTCTTTGTCGCCCACGTCTACTATTGGGGTGACCGCCATCGCGACATTTTCCTTGGCCCCGAGCGGGCCGCGCGGATCTCGCCGCTGGCCAGCGCCCTGCGACATCACTTGCACATCACCGTGCACAACGACACGTCGGTCACGCCGGTGAACCCGATCATGTTAGTGTGGACGGCGGTCAACCGCGTCACCTCGAGCGGCAAGGTGCTGGGCAAGGATGAGGCTATCCCGGTGATGGATGCGCTGCGCAGTGTCACCAGCGAAGCGGCCTGGCAAAACTTTGAGGAGCACGACCGTGGCTCAATCGAGCCGGGCAAATTCGCCGACTTCGTGATCCTGGATCGCAATCCGCTCACCGTTGCGCCCATGGAACTCCGCAACCTGCAGGTGCTCGAGACCATCATCGGCGGCGAGCGCGTATACGCCCGCTGAGGTTGCAAGCGAGCGGCGTGGGCCGGACGCCGCGGCTGGACGCGACAGCCACCGCCGGTTCTAACACTCAGCCCGCTTTGCTTCCTGCTTGCCGGTGGCAGGATCCGGCGGCAGGTTGCCGGCATGCCCATTGTGCTTGCATCTGGTTCCCCACGGCGTCGCGACCTGTTGACGCGGGCCGGGCTTGAGTTTGAGGTGGTGGTGTCCCCTGCCGAGGAAGTCCACGACCCGTCAATGCCGCCGGACCGCTTGTGCGAGGGCAATGCCATCCTCAAAGCCGCCGCGGTGGCCCGCAGCCATCCGCACGCCACGGTCATCGGCGCGGACACCCTGGTCTTCATCGATGCCGACGCGCTGGGCAAACCCGCCGATCTGGGCGAGGCGCGGGCGATGTTGCGGCGCCTGTCGGGGCGCGCTCACACCGTCTGCACCGGGGTCTGCGTGATCCGGCCGGACGGGGCGATCCAGACCTTCCACGAGCTGTCGGAAGTGGTGTTCCGGGTGCTGGATGACGCCGCCATCGACGCGTATTTCAACCTCGTCGATCCGCTCGACAAGGCCGGTGCCTACGGTATCCAAGTCCACGGCGAACGGATCGTGGCGGAAATCCGCGGCAGCTTTGAAAACGTCATGGGTCTGCCCGTGGCCCGCTTGATGGAGGTGCTCGCCGGTGACGACAGGGCGTGACTGCGGATGTTTGGAATCCCCGGAGCCAAGGGCGACTCCGACCTCGTCCGCAGGGGATGGCAATCCTTCTGGAATGCGCCGCTGGGCTCCTCTCGCCACATTTCGAGGCCTGGTCCTGGGCGTCGTATCTGTGGCTCCGTTTCTCGGCATCCACGAGGCCGCCGCGGTCACCGGCGACGCGCGCTACCGCCACATCGAGAACCAACTCGCCGAATTCCTCTTGCGCATCCAGGTGCGCAGCGAGGTCCGGCCCGAGCTCGACGGGGCCTGGTTCCGCGCGTTCGATTACCAGCGCTGGGAGTATTTCGGCTCGAATGCCGACGCGGGCTGGGGCGCCTGGTCCGGCGAAAGTGGCTGGACCCAGGGCTGGATCCCCACCGTGCTGGATCTCAGGCGCCGCAAGGTCAGCCTGTGGGAAGGCGACCCACGGCCGTTATGTGCGGGTGCTGGCCCACAACCACGGCCTGATTCCGGCCGGTCTGGAAGGCGCGGGTGGCAACGCCTGGCTGATGGTCGATGAATTCCTGGTCAACCCGCAGGACCCGTAAGGCGGCAGCGGGCAATGGCCGTGGGTCCCGCGGCATGGATTTGCCGCGGCTTTCGCGGCTTTCGCGCCAGCCGCGGATTTCATCGGATCTGGGCTTCCACTCCGCCCGGGGTGCCAGATATCGCATAAATCGGATTGCCGGACCGGCCGGAAACGGTCAACAATCCGCCATGTCCACGCCGCTGCGTTACCCGCTCATTTTCAACCCCAAGGCGCGCAGCCAACGGGGCCGACGGGCGTTGCGCTTTCTGCAGGGCAAGGCTGCCAGTGTCGACCTTTTTGCCACCGGCCACGAGGATGAGGCGCGTGAACTCGCGGCGCGCTTCGCCGCGGCGGGCGAGCCGGTGGTCATCGCCGCCGGTGGCGATGGCACCCTCAACGCGGTGGTGCGCGGCCTGGCCGGATCTAACACAGCGCTGGCGGTGCTGCCCACCGGCACCATGAACGTCTTCGCCCGCGAGCTGGGCATCCCCTTCGGCAACCTGGCCAAGGCGTTCGAAGTGATCGAACGCGGGTTTGTGCGGGAGGTGGACCTGTTCGAGGCTAACAAAGTGCCGTTCGTGCAAATGGCGGGGGTGGGTTTTGACGCCAAGGTGATCGAGGCAACCAGCTGGGCGTCGAAGAAGGCGCTCGGGCCGCTGGCCTATCTGCTAGCCGCGGTGAAGGTGCTCGGCGAGCATCCGCCGCAGATGGAGGTGATTTGCGCCGATGGCCGCCGCGAGACCGGGGTGGCGGTGTTGGCGGGCAATGGCACGTTGTACGGCGGGCCGTTCAAGTTTTTCCGCAAGGCGGACAACCAGGACTCGATGCTTGATGTGTTAGTATATAAGGAGGCGGGTTACCGGCTGCTGCTGGATTTGTTGCGCGGGCTGGCGGCCGGCGGGCTGGATCTGGTGTCCTCGGCGAGTTACCTGCAGACAACGGCGTTCCGGGTGCGGGTCGAGGGCGAAGTGCCGGTGGAAGTGGACGGCGAGCTGCTCGGCCGCTTCAGCGAGATTGATTTTGCGGAGGCCAGCAAGCGGCTGCGGGTCATTGCGCCGGAGGTGCCGCTGCGCGGCGGGTTGGTCAGTTCGCTCAAGAGCCTGTTCGCATGGCCGCGTCGCGCCGCCGATCCGCTCGCCTTGCACACGCCATGAGCACCCCTCCCCAACCGCGACACCGCGACTGGCTCAAACGCCTGGGCCGCTTCGCATTGGTGCTCGCCGTCGGCGGCTGCGGCGTGGTCGTCTATGCCAATGTCACGGCGGTGTGGGTGTCGCGCGGGCACTTGTTTGATGAGGTGAAAACGGTGCCGAAAACCCGCGTGGGCTTGGTGTTTGGCACCACCGACAGGGTCAACGGTCTGGAAAACCTTTACTTCCGCTACCGCATCGATGCGGCGGCACAACTGTGGCAGGCCGGCAAGATCGACACCCTCATCGTGTCCGGCGACAACTCCAGCAAGTACTACAACGAGCCCGGCAAAATGAAGCAGGCGCTCATCGAGCGCGGCATCCCGGCCGCGCGCATCGTCTGTGACTTTGCCGGCTTGCGCACCTTCGATTCGGTGGTGCGCGCCAAGGAAATCTTCGGACTCGATTCGATCGTTTTTATCAGTCAGCGGTTTCAAAACGAACGCGCCATCTACCTGGCCGAAGCCAACGGCATGCACGCCATCGGCTTCAACGCGCGCAATGTTGAAACCCACGCCGGCCTCAAGACCCGGCTGCGCGAAGTCGGCGCCCGGGTGCTGATGTTCCTCGACGTCCACATCCTCGGCACCCGCCCGCGTTTCCTCGGCGAAAAGATCCGGCTGCCTGGTTAGATGATGGTTTGATGGTGGTTTGATGGAGCGCTGGCTTCCGCCAGCGCGACTTTGGTGACAGATGCCGAGGACTGGCGACTTCACACGCCGGCTGAGCCGGCGCACCTTAAGCTTCGGCCTGGCCGCTTTCGTGGAGGATGCGCAAGCCTTCGCGCACATAGTCCACGCCGGACCACACGGTGCAGATGGCGGCGAGGATGCACGGATAGATCGGCGAGAACGGCACCATTTTGAGCATGATCCAGCCGATGGCAACCATCTGCGCGACGGTGCACACCTTGCCGCTCCATTGCGGGGCGATGAGGACTTGATGGCCGGTGAAATGCAGCACGTTGATGCCGCCCAAAATGATGCAATCACGCACGATGACCAGCGCGGTGAACCACAGCGGCAGGTGCCAGTGGTGCGGGCCCCAATCCACCGCGGTGAGCGTGATGATGGCGGTGAGCAACAGCGATTTGTCGGCGATGGGGTCGATGATGGCACCAAACTTTGAACGCTGGTTGAAGCGGCGCGCGATCCATCCATCCAGTCCGTCGCTGGCCGCGGCGGTGACAAACACCGCCAGTGCCGACCAGCGCAGCCATTCGAGCGGGGCCTTGTCGGCCACGCTGTGGCCGTAATAAATCGCCAGCACGGCAAACACCGGCACCAGCAGCAACCGCGACAAGGTGATCTTGCTTGCGAAGGTCATGACCCCATACAACCACAATATCGCGCAGATGGACATGTAAATTTTCGCCGGCCGCAGCGGCTGATCAGCGCTCACAGATTCTCGTCAGTCCGGGATTGACAGCCTCCGGCACTGCGTAAACACTCCGGCGTTGAACGTAACGGGGTATTCCCGGCTGCGGAGCCATCAGCCCGCCACCGCCACCCCGGCGTTGCACCCCCCTCATTCATTCGCCATCCCTCCTATGAAAACCGCATCGACCACCGCATCCATCAAAACCGATATTTTTGAGTTCTGCCAGTCCTACGCCGGCATTCTCAAGCCGTTTGCCACCTCGCTGGCAAGCATCCGCGCGACCCTCCACACCAAGGGCGACGCCGAGGCCTTGCAGCGGCCGGTGGCGGGCTTCTCCGATGTCCAGCACCGGTTGGATAGCCTGCTCAACAAAGTCGAACAGCAACAGGCCTATCTGATCATCTTCGGCCCCCTCAAAAGCGGCAAGTCCACCCTGATGAACGCCATCAGCGCCGCCTACGTCAGCGAAGTGACCTCGCTGCCCGCCTATCCGTGCCTGGTGCACGTGAAACATGGTGACGACTGCAGCTTCGTCGTGTCGCGCTACAGCGGCGAGAAACTCCAACTGTCCGATAACGCGTCGTTGCAGGCCTTGATCAAACAAAGCCATGAGACCTTGGCCGAGCGCTTGCGTGAGGTCGAGGATCAGGGCGAAACATTCGACCCCGGCGTGCACTATCCCGAGGCGATCCGCCGCGTCGACGTGGCGGTGCCCGCCCGCAATTTGAAAGACTCGCTCACGGTGCTGGTGGACACTCCCGGGCTCTACACCCGGATGAAATTCGGCTACGACCTGATGACCCGCGAGTTCCGCAACAGCGCGGCCTGCGCCGTGTTTGTGGTCAAAACCGACAACCTGTTCCTCGAGCAGGTGTTCGAGGAGTTTAATGATTTGCTAGATCTGTTCAGCCGGATCTTCATCGTGGTCAACATCGACTCTAACAAACGTGACCTCGATCCCGACGGCACCCTCAAGCCAAGCTTGGAAAGCAAGTCGCCCGGCGAGGTGATCCGCGCCTTCGAATCGCTGGTGATGAGCGCGCCGCTGCGCCGCGCCCAAGAGGCCGGGCGGTTGAAGATCTATCCGATCGACCTGCTCAACGCGGCCTCCGCCGCCATGTTGCGCACCACCGAGACGCCGCTGGGTGAAGCGCTCGACGCCGTGGCCGCCCCGGCAAGCGTGGCCGCCGCCGTGGCCGCCGCCGCGGAAGACACCCTGCCAGCTGGGGAAACCAACGCCGCAGCCGCTGCGGGGGACACCCTGCCAGCCGGGGAAACCATCTCCGCAGCCGCTGCGGACGAGGTTCCAGCTGGAGAAGCCCCCGTCGCTGCCGCCGCCGACTTTCTCGCTGACGATGGGGCGACGCCGGCCGCAGAGGCCCTGCCGCAGGGTGCGGCCACTCCCGCAGTCG
>Ga0118677_10009235_pt1 | contig 15479 bp, 14 predicted proteins | sample AliMusrvi5mmetaG_FD_86154 | JGI IMG/M metagenome (GOLD analysis project Ga0118677, IMG submission 86154)
AACCTCTCTTAATTTAAGAATGATCTCCTCGGGTTGAAGCCTTTTTCTCGCCATCTTTTTGCCCCTTTCTTTTGCCAGAAGTCTATCACAACAACTGGCTCAGTTTTCGGGGGCTAGGTCACTACACACTCATTGACGTAAGTCTCTTCCCCAATCGAGTAGGAGGAGGCGTTTGACCGCCCCCGTCCTCTCACACCACCGTACGTACGGTTCCGTATACGGCGGTTCATAAAGGTTTTAAGAGATTGCCAGTTTTGTCGTAAGGCTGACTAATCCAAGTTTGTTAAAGTAGGACAAAGGGTACGCTTCGTTCATGTGTGAAGCCCCCGCATTCCACCACGGTCCTCGCCCGTTCGTTGCGCTGATCCAAGCGTGAGCTTCCTTAAGCCCGCGATTGACCAATCGCTTTCCCCGAGTTCCCACCCTTTTCATCTGACGCCAAAGAACACAGCGTATTTTCCGCCGCATCCAAATGTCCAACTCTTCGAGAATGTGCTTTACCTTCCCGAGACTGAAGTAATTTCCCCAGCCTCGAATCACGGGGTTCAGTTCCTTCTCGATGAGTTGTCCTATGTTGCGTCCTCGCCCGCGACGAAATATCGCCCTAAGGTTATTCTTCAGCTTCAGGATTGCGTGCGGAGAAGCGCTTAACCGCGGCTCTTTATCCATCGTCATCGAATATCCCAAGAACTTTCTCTCCCACGGACGACCCACAGCACTTTTGGCTTCGTTGACCTTCAACTTCAGCCGCTTCCACAAGAATGATGTTATGGATTCTTTCACCCGTTCCCCAGCGTGCTTTGATGCAACGTAAACGTTGCAGTCGTCCGCGTACCGGCAGAACTTGTGTCCCCGCTTCTCCAACTCTTTATCCAAGTCGTCGAGCAGAATGTTTGACAGTAGCGGTGAGAGCGGCCCACCTTGCGGCGTGCCTTCCAGACTCGCTTTCGTCAAACCGTCCTCCATACCCCCTGCTTGCAGGTATCGCCGGATAAGCAGCAATATCCGCTTATCCTTAATCTTGCGCGCTACCCGCGCCATGAGGATGTCGTGATTCACACGGTCAAAGAACTTTTCCAAGTCCATGTCGACCACCCAACGTCGGCCTTCGCTCACATACTTCCGCGCTTGTTCCACGGCTTGCTGTGCACTTCGCCCCGGGCGGTAGCCATAACTTGAATCCGAAAAGTCCTTCTCGAATATCGGACTAATAACCTGATGCACTGCCTGCTGAATCAGCCGGTCTAAAACCGTTGGGATGCCCAACGGCCTCTCGCCTCCTCCTGTTTTCGGTATCATGACCCGCATCACAGGATTCGGCTTGTATCGGCCTTCCAGCAATTCGCCTCTTATCCTCGGCCATTCCTGCTTGAGGTAGCCTCTTAATTCGCTCACGGTCATGTCATCCATACCCGCGGCTCCGTCATTGGCTTCCACTCGCTTCATAGCCTTGGTCATATTCTCCTTGGACAGCACCTCCTCCATTAACGGGTTTTCCCTCGGGTCGGAGTTGTCTTGGATTGCCGTGAAGTTTGACGCGCCCGTTTCAGTACCTCGGGAGTTCCGCCCCCTACCTTCTGAACAGGACATAGGATTTTCACCTCGTGTTGTCAGCATCATCATTTTGCTCCTTCGAAATCCAAGTCTCTTTCCCTTAACTTCATGTTCGGACCTTCGTCCCGGCAAGAAACACCGGGCTTGTCGAGTCGGAGGAGGCGCACTTGCGTGCTGACCTCCGTCCGCTGCTCAAACCGTGCATACAGTTTTCCCGTACACGGCTTTCATGAATGCGCTTTCGCTGCTTGAATTGAAGGTATCAGGCCAACAAGGCTTATCAATCTCAGTTCTGACCTGAGTCGCTTTTCCGGCAGTGTTTCCCAGCCGCAACATCGCCATTTTTTGTAACGATGCGACCAGATCCGCCGAACAATCCACCGGTCTAACTGATTAAACAGTCTTCTGACATGAGCGCGCTTGTAATAGTTTCCCCAACCTCGAACGATCGGATTTAATTTCTCGATCAATTTCGAGGTCTTCAGCGGAATGCTTCTCCGGGTGTTGGCTCTCACCGTCTCTTTAAATCGATCCACTGATTTTTGAGCCGGGATCGCATAAAGATTTTGCCGATTCAGTTTGGATTTAATCTTGGCTTGAGAAAGACCCACCCCTTTCCCACGACCAATTTTAAAACCCAGAAAGCAGAAACCTTGGGCGATATTTACAATGCGAGTCTTCTTCGCATTCAATGTCACGCCAAGAGTCTCAAGCACTTTCTTTGCTGTCGCTAACGCTTGCCGCGCTTCAGCTCCTGTTCGGCACGTCACCACCCAGTCATCGGCCCATCTTGTCAACCGATAGCCTCTGCGTCGCATCTCCTTATCAAACGGCGTAAGGAGAATATTGCTCAACATTGGCGAAACGACTCCGCCTTGCGGGGTCCCTTTCTCGCTTGGAAACAATCGACTCCCCTCCATGTATCCGGCTTGGAGCATTTGCTCGATCATCTTCAATACTCTTCCGTCAGACACACGTTGAGAAACTAAAGCCATGAGCTTCTTGTGATCCACAGATCCAAAGTAATCTTTCAGATCCGCATCCACAATCCACTCATTGCCTTCCCCGATTTCACGCCAAATCTTCCCAAGAGCGTCTCTCGTCTTTCGCCCTTTGCGGTATCCGAAACTGCTCGGGTCGAATACCTCCTCAAAGATTGGCTCCAGACGATTGAGCAAAGCCTGTTGGCAGATCCTGTCATAAATCGAAGGGATGCCTAAAGGCCTTGTCTTTCCAACTTCGCCTCTCTTCGGAATTTCAACTCGTCGCACTGGCTGAGGTTGATAGCGCTCCTCTCGAAGTTCCCCATGAAGCCGATTCAGCTGATTCTCCAAATCCGATTCAAAGGCCTCGATTGTCACGCCGTCTATTCCACCACTACCACGATTTGCTTTGACGCGTTCCCATGCTAATTCCAGATTCCTGCGTTGATACACCTTGTCGACTAGCGAGTGCACCTTCCTCTTGCCGTCAAGCTTCAGATAGTCCGATAGTCTCCTCGAATCACAGCGTTCGGGTTTTTCACAAAAGGAATTTTCCATCACCATGACTCTTCCTCATCTATCTCGATTTCTCTTCCGCTCAACACATCCACGGACGTCCTTCCCCAGAGCACTCCCTCTGCCGTTTTAAGGTCACGCAAGTTATTCGACTTGCGCTTCAGGTACTACTACGTCCTCCGATTCCTCATGAAACTTCGGGCCTCATTTCATGTCTCCACTTATAGAGTCCCTTACCGCGTACTGCGGATTTCATGAGGCTTCCCTAGGTCACCCATTGATCTTCCTTACCGTGTCGTTCGCACACACCTTGGTACGATGAGCGGGAACCAAACGCTTTCGCCCTCATAGTGCGGGCTCAACCATTGCTCATCTTTGGCCGACCGATTCATCACATTGATTACGACCCGGTAATTCTCCTCAGACCCTTCAGATTCCGCCTCGCGACGGACACCCTGCCCTCCGAAGTTTCCTTCGGCCAGCGAGACATTACTCCCGCTTTTGGATATCAGCCGGTGGTCTCCGGCTGAGAGAGACTTTAACTCTCCTGATCAATGCGCTGCTAGGCGCGCACTATGCCCTTTGCTGACTTCTGCCCGTTCTTCTGGACAGATCTCCCCGGGTAATGCGCACTTACCTTCCCGCTTATGCCCGCCACATCTACGTCCATGCTTTCCGGATAGAATTTGGGCTTTGAATCTATTTGCCTTCTCACCCAGCATGTCCGCCTCTATGTGATTCCTGTTCGTCGAGCCAGCGTTTTGCCTGCGGCTTCCTTCAGATTCCACCTCACGATGGACACCCTTGCCGTCCGGCTAACAGTTCCCTCTATCGGGCCTGTAAGGGACTTTCACCCTCAAGTAAGTGCGCCCTGCCGGGCGCACAAAAGAAAAGGGCAAGAATGCGGTCAAACATTCTTGCCCCTTAGAAAAGCTCCGCAGTTACCAAACCAAGCGCACCATTTCCACGGCCAAGATACGTCTGCCGGTCTATACGAGGTTTGTGGGTCAGCGGCTGGTGATCATAGCCGGATCGCCGCCCTATGGCATCAAGACCAACGGGCGGATCACCCGCCAACTGATGCGGGAGGCTAAACCCAAGGTCCGCAAGCCTTCCCCGATTGAACAGGCACTCGCCTATGCCAGAGTCCTCCAGGAGCCGTCAGTCGTGTCAAAAAGCCAAGTAGCACAGCGTTTCGGGGTCAGTAGGGCGAGGGTATGTCAGCTGCTCAACCTGCTTGATCTGGATGACGCTATCCTGGAGCAGTTGACCTCCATCAAGGATGTGGAGGAACATAATTTCTTCACAGAGCACAGGCTTCGTCGGCTGGCAGTAATGGATGGTTCTGAGCAGGTAGCAGAGTTTAACCTGCTTCGACAGGAGGCTCGCCGGGAGGCGGTTTTGGTTTAGAGGGGCTTCTACTGGGATCGATTTCCAAAGATGCTGGCCGTGTCCTGATAATTCAATAAGGAAAACTCTTCGCCGGACTGCGCCTCCGCTCCGGCATAGACCACGATTTCCCGGACCGTTTTCTTATTGAACACATGCCGGAGATGTTTCAAACCCTTCAGAAAATCCTGATGGAAGGTCAGTGACGACTTAATCTCAACGCCAACAAGATCCGCGCCGGAGGGTATAATCACATCGACTTCGTGTTGCTTGTCATCACGGAAGAAATAAAGTCCATGGTCGAGCCCCCTGTTAAATCGATATTTCATGAGTTCCACGATGACCATATTTTCAAATAACGACCCCCTCAAAGGGTCCCGGCTCATCTGCGTCAGATTCTCGATCCCCAAAAGGTAGGCCGCCAGTCCCACGTCATAAAAATAGATCTTTGGCGAACGAACCAGGCGCTTGCTAACATTGGTGAAATAAGGCGGTAGCAGGAAGACGATGTACGACTCTTGCAGGATAGAAACCCATGAGCTTATCGTTGGAACAGACACCCCGACTTCTGACGAAAGAGCGCTGGCATTAAAGATCTGGCCCACCCGTCCGGCACACAGCTTGACGAATTTCTGGAAAGCCCGCAGATCCTTTACGCTGATCAATGAACGCAAGTCACGTTCGATATAGGTCTGGAAGTAATTACGGTAGGCTTTGTAGGGCTCAAGCTTCTCCGCATAAACCCGGGGATAAAATCCTTTCAGAAGATATTGATCGACAGAATTATCCTGTTTGGCTTTTTTAAGCTCGGAAATGCTCAAGGGCAAAAGATTCAAGATCGCCGTCCGCCCCGCCAGAGATTGGGTCACTGACTCCATCAGCTCGAAGTTCCGGCTGCCGGTAAGGATGAACTGGCCTTTCTTCTTCTTGTTGTCCACGATGCTCTGGATATAAGACAAGAGCTCCGGTACACGCTGAATCTCGTCGAGGATCATCCCCTTCTCCGCTGCGCCTAAAAAAGCCCGGGGATCGGCCTGAGCGAGTTCCCGGGTATCAGGTTCCTCAAGATTAACGTAGCGGTAGCGTGGGAACGCCCGGCGAGCCAATGTCGTCTTTCCGGACTGCCGGGGGCCCGTGATCGTGACGACAGGATACTGCTTGGCGGAGGATCTTAACTCCGACTCTAATTCTCTTTTGATAAGCATGGCGGAAGCATACCACACGATTGCGCAAACTTAAAGTCCAATCTTAAACTTGCGCCATTTACCGGACAACCCAATGTTATAGCAAGAAAAAAGGCCGTAACCACTGTCTCGCTACGGCCTTTTCATAAAAGCTCCCCGAACTGGTCAGAAACAAGAACCTTCAAGCTCCGAATCAGAATTTTGATGCAGGAGCCACCGCCTACTAAGGGGCGGAAGAGGGACTGAGCGCACGTTATTTTCCGGATAAAATATGTTCTTCAACCATGCTTTCCAGATCTTTACTCTCTATGGGCTTGGGCAGAAAACCATCCGCCCCGCACTTTTTGAACCTCGCCTCCAACGTCGTAGCGTCCGCGGAAATTAGAATGATGGGAATGGTCTTTGTTTTCTCGTCCTTTTTCAGTATTGTGGCAACATCGTCACCATTCATCCCCGGAAGATAAACGTCCAAAATGATCAGGTCCGGCGTTTTTGAAAAAGCCATCTCCAACGCCTCCGGACCGTCCACAGCCGCAAAGACCTCGTAGCCACCCTTCTTTAATCTCATCGATAGAACTTTCAGGAGATCGGCTTCATCATCAACAAACAAGATCTTTTTCATCGAAATTCTCCGATCTCTACAGAGGCAAAGTGAAATGGAGGGTCGTTCCGGAGCTCACTTTGGACTTCGCCCAGATCTTCCCGTGATGCGCAAGAACAAGTTCTTTAGCAATAGACAACCCCAGGCCCGTCCCCCCTTTTTCCTGTTCGTGCAAACGATCCAGCTTCTCGAAGGGAATGAAGAGCTTGGGCAGATCTTCCGCAGAGATCCCCTTGCCGGTATCCTGCACCCTGAAATGGGCGACGTCCTCTTCTTTTTGGACTTTAATGCCAACGCTCCCGCTCGAAGTGTTCTTGATGGCATTGCTCACAAGATTGACCAGCACCTGGATGATTTGATCCTTGTCGAACTTTATCTTCGGAAGACCTTCCTCCACCTCCGCATGAAGATCGAGGTTCTTTCTCCTGGAGAGAACGACCATGCTCTTCCGGACCTCTTCGATGACCTCTCCAATGTCATGCTCCCGGCAATCGCTCTCCATTTTACCTGCTTCTATTTTCTGGAAATCAAGGACATTACTGATCAGGCGACCCAATCGTTCGGTATTTCTTTTTGCAGCATCCAAAACATCTTTTTGTTCACCGCTGATCTCCCCGGTCAAACCATCCAGAACAAGTCCCAAGGCCTCCTGGATGACGGCCAGCGGAGTTTTGAGTTCGTGGGAGACCATCGAAGCGAACCTGGACTTTGCCGCAGCAAACTTCGTCAAAGCCTCTTCCGCGGCTTTGCTTTGAGTAACATCATGCATCGCGGCAACGGCCCCTAAGATCCGGCCATCCTCTCCCTTTATGGGCACGGCATGCGCAAGAATATGGCGCTCGGGTTGCCCTTTTGCGGCGATCACCATATTGATGTTGCGAACTTTCTCGCCACGGAAAGCCCGGGCCAGGGGAACAGTATCAACGTCCATAGGGGTCACCCCGTCTTCCTCGAAGAGATTATAGTGGCGCGCCCATTCCTCCGGCGGGAGATTCAAAGGATCCAATCCGTGCCAATCGCGGGCGATCCGGTTAAAGAGGATCAGCTCGCCCTTCTTATCGCAAGCGACGATGGCGACATCCATGTTCTCGAGCATCTCGGCCAGGAACTTTTTTTGAAACGCCAGCGCCTGCTCCGCCCGCTTTCTTTCGGTATGCTCCTCAGCTTCTTTTAGAGCTCGCTTGACGGCAGGGACAAGACGGCTGAGCCTGTCTTTCATGACATAATCCGCTGCCCCTGACTTCAACATTTCGACGGCCGTGTCCTCGCCAATAGTCCCCGATACAACAATGAACGGCGTTTCCGGAAAACTCCTTTTACAAATCACCAGAGCCTCGGGAGCCCCCAAGATCGGCATCGTATAATCGCAAAGGATCAGGTCGGGGGCAGGTTCTTCCAGAGCCTTAAAAAACTCTTCGCTCGACTTGACCCATTTTGAAGTAAAGGCAAAATCCGCTTTACCGAGCTCCCTTGCGAGAAGCTCCGCGTCAGCGGAAGTATCTTCCACGATCAGAATCCGAATCTCTTTATCCATAGAACCCCCTCTAGCGGCTTTCTTTCATATCCCTGAAATATTATTTTTCCTTCTCAGCTCATCCTTCAGCATCTCAACCTCGCCCTTGAGTTCCAGAACTCGTCCTTCTCTTCCCAAAGCCGCTTTATAAAAAACCTCCAATTCCTGCAATTTTCTTTCCAAATCATTTTCCAGCTTCTTCTTTTCCGTGACATCCCGGATGATCCCGACGGCATGCCAACCATCCTCTCGCTTGGCTGCAGATAAAGAAAGGGACACGACGATCTCGGCACCGTCCTTTCGGATGGCCGCGAGTTCCAGCGTTTTCCCGATAGCCGCGCCCTGTCCCGTCTTTAAAAACCCAGGAAATGCGGCGGCATGCGCCTGCCGGAAACGTTCGGGGGCGATGAGTTGATGCAAGTTCTGGCCTAAGGCTTCCTCAGCGCTGTAGCCCAATATCCGCTTGGCTGCCGAGCTCCAAAAGCTGATAGCGCCCTGAGGATCCATCATCAGAATCGCGTCCTGCGCCGAATCCGTGAGGCAGCTCATTTTTTCTTCACTTTTCCGCAGAGCATCTTCCCCCCGCTTGCGTTCCGTGCGCGCCTCCGCTTCTTTCAGCGCGCGCTTGATCGACGAGACAAGCCGGCCGAGCCTGTCTTTCATGACATAATCCACCGCCCCGGACCTCACCGTCTCAACAGCTATTTCCTCACCGATTGTTCCGGAGACAACAATGAACGGAATTTCCGGAGAGAGCTCTTTGGCGATTTCAAGCGCCATGGGGGCTCCAAGCGAGGGCATCCTATAATCGCAAAGGATGACGTCGGGAGCGTAGGCTCCAAGCGCTTCGAGGTACTCCTCTGTCGACTTCACCCATTTCGTGGTGTGGGCGAAATCCCCTTTACCGAGCTCTCTGGCGATAAGCTCCGCGTCGGAGGGTGTATCTTCCACGATCAGAATTTTTATTTCCTCTTCCATAAACACCTCACTCTTTTTTTTCGTCATCCTAAGCCCCAAAGAGGGCGAAGGATCTAGTTTAGAGATTCTTCGTTTCTGCTGTTCCGCCACCGCGGAACGAGCGGCAGGTCGTCAGAATGACGAAACTCGTACATAACGTTAATATTTAATTTTGCTATTTGATTTTTCATATTTAATCTTCCGTGGTTACCCTCTGCGTTCCTGGATCGGCAACACAAAATGAAATGTGCTGCCTCTGCCGAGTTCGGATTCCGCCCAGATCTTTCCGTGATGCGCGAGAATGATCTCTTTGGTGATAGCCAGCCCTAAGCCCGTGCCGCCTTTTTGCTTGCCTCTTCCGCAGGCCACCTGCTCAAAGGGCTGAAAAAGCCTTGGCAGGTCTTCGGCCGAAATACCGGCACCGGTATCCCGCACCCTCACATGGACCACATGATTTTCTTTTTGAATGCTGAGGGTGACGCTCCCGGCTTCGGTGTTCGCAATAGCATTGCTCACCAGATTCATAAACACCTGGAACAACTTATCCCGGTCAAATCTGATCTGGGGCAAGGCCTTCTCCAGCTCCACCCCGAGGTCCAATCCCTTTTTCTTCGTTAAAACGCTCATGTGTTTATGGACCTCCGCCGCCACTTCATTCAGATCATTTCCCCGGATATCAAACTCCATTTTACCGGCATCTATTTTCTGGAAATCCAGGACGTTATTGATCAGGCGCCCCAGCCGCTCCGTACTTCTTTTTGCCATATCCAAGTAATCTTTCTGTTCATCACTTACGTTTCCTATCACGCCATCCAAAACAAGACTCACGGCCTCTTGGATGATCGTGAGAGGACTTCTGAGCTCATGCGAAACTATCGCCGCAAACCTTGTCTTCGCCTTTGCTGCAATGGCCTGTGCATCGTTGCGGATCTTCTCCTCCTCCATTCGCTTGCGCTCGGTGATATCGCGGACCACTGCATGAAGGAACACTTTTCCGCCCTGTTCAATTTTCGACAACAACACCTCCGCAGGGAAAACCTCGCCGCTTGCCCGTTTGTGCATCCATTCAAAGAAATTGGAGCCTTCACGTATAGCAGCTTCTATCATCTCTTTTGCCTTTTCACCCGAGGGCCTGCCGTCCGGCTGCAGCTCGGGAGATAATTGCCAGGGATCGCAGGCCATAAACTCTGCCTCGTCCTTCATCTTAAACATTTCTATGGTTGCCGGATTTCCGGAAGTGAATTCCCAGGACGGTGGCTCAATCGTCATAACTGCGTCACGGGACGACACAAAGATATTTCGATACCTATTTTCGCTCTCCCGCAGAAACTCCTCCGCCCGCTTGCGCTCGGTGATATCCCAGAAAAATCCGAGGACCCCCGTTACGTTTCCGGCATCATCCCGGATGGGGACTTTGACCGTATTGATAAAACTCGTTTGAGAGTTCCCGAGATAATCCTTTATGGTCGCGTACTCTTCTTCCGCATTCTTGGTCTCGCCCGATCCCATGACATGCTTATCGTCGGCCCTGTATTTTTCAGCCAGATGGGTAGGAAAAAAGTTGTAGTCGGTTTTTCCACCGACCTCTTCCGGCTTGATCCCAAGATCTTTGGCGTAGTTTTCGTTGCAGGAAATGTAACCGGAGTTCCTGTCTTTTAAAAATACTTTTCCTGGAAGGCTTTCGATGAGCGTCCTGAATTGGATCTCCTTCGCCCGCGCTACCTCCCTCTCCATCCGCTTGAAATCCACCTTCGCCTGAGCGTCTTTCAGCGCGCGCTTGATGGCCAGGGCAAGCTTGGGGAGATTATTTTTCATGACATAATCCGTCGCCCCGGACTTCAGCATCTCGACCGCGATGTCCTCGCCGATGGTCCCCGAGATGACGATGAACGGCGTTGCCGGAAGGCGTTCTTTGACGATCTCCAGCGCCTCGGGGGCACCATAACCCGGCATGTTGTAATCGCAGAGGATGATGTCAGGGACGAACGCCTGAAGAGCGTCGAGAAATTCCCCCCCCGACTTCACCCATTTTATGGTGTTGGCGAAGTCTCCTTTGCCAAGCTCTCTTGCGATAAGCTCCGCGTCAGCCTCAGAATCTTCCGCGATCAGGACTTTTATTTCCTTATCCATAAAACCCCTCAAATTAAACGCTCAAAATGCTTAATAGGCCAGAAAAGCTAAATAGGCTCGTTTAGCGTATTTAGCCTCTTTAGCATCTTCAGCCTTTTTAGCGTTTTTAGCCTTTTCAGCTTTTAAATCACCGGCGGTTTATTAATAAAAACCCAGTACATGCCGAGTTCTCTGATCGTGTCGGCGAACTTTTCGAAATCGACCGGCTTCACGATATAGCTGTTCACGCCAAGGTTATAGCTTTCAAAAATATCACTCTCTTCCTGAGAAGAGGTCATGATCACAACCGGTATGATCTTTGTCCTCTCATCTGCCTTGATGCGCCTAAGCACTTCTTTCCCGTTCACCTTGGGCAATTTCAGGTCGAGGATGACGACCTTGGGCGGCCTTCGAATGTCCCGGGCCGCATAAGCGCCGGTACAGAACACGAAATCTAGCGCCTCGGCACCGTCCTTGGCCACATAGACCTTATTGACGAGCTTGTGTTTCTCAAAAGCCCTCAAAATAAGCTCGACGTCGGCGGGATTATCCTCCGCTAAAAGCACCTCTGCTTGCTCTACGTTATTCATGGCCCCCTCCTGGTTTTGGTAACGTGAAATAAAATGTCGCCCCTTGACCGACCTTGGACTCGGCCCACACCCTGCCTCCGTGGCGCCGGACGGCGCTCTTGACGATCGCAAGGCCTATGCCGGTACCTCCGAACTCGTCCTGCGTGTGAAGCCGCTGAAAGATCCCGAAAAGCTTGTCCTCGTACTTCATGTCGAATCCCGCGCCATTATCTTTGACGTAATAGACGCGCTCCCCGTCGTTGTCGTAGCCCCCGACCTCGATTACGGCCTTCTCTATATGGGCGGTGAATTTCATCGCATTCGACAGAAGGTTCGTGAATATCTGCTTGGCAAGCGTTGCGTCGGCACGCGCGACCGACAGCGGCTTTAAGGACACTTCGATCGACCTGTCACTGAAGAGTTCTTCTCTCAGCTCATGATCTACGGACTGCACAAGCTTTGTCACGTCGATATCAGCAAAGTTTATCTCCAGTCTTGCCAGTTGAGCTAATTTGAGAAGATCCTCGATCAGCTGCCCCATCATTTTCGCGTTTTCATTAATAACGCCGACCAACCGTCGGCCATTCGCGTCGAGCTTGGGGGCATAGTCTTCTGCAAGAATATTCGCGAACCCCGACATCGCCCTGAGCGGAGCTTTCAGATCGTGCGAGACCGAGTAGCTGAAGGCCTCCATTTCCTTGACCGCCGTCACGAGCTCCGCGGTGCGCTGCCCAACGCGTGCTTCGAGCTCCTGATTCATTTTCCTCAGATCCTCTTCTCTTCTTTTAAGAAAGCGGACTTTCTGCTCTCTCCAGAATAGCGTCGCGAGTACCACCAGGATGAGCGTCGTGAGAACGACGAGACCCGCGATGCTTCGCGTGCCAGATCGAAGCGATTCATAGATCTCGGCGGAATCCATACGCGAAACGAGAAACCATGGAGAATCCGGAATGGCTCTCACGCTAGCGACCACCTTGACGTCTCGATAATCGCGGCCTTCAACAATACCTGTAGTTCCAAGGACTGCCTTGACAGCGGGTAAGCTAGTCTGAGTAAGAGGAAAACGCAGGTGAAGAGGCGCGTCCTTTTCGAATTTGAGCTGATTGAGGAATAAGACGTCCTTGCCTTCTCTCCGGACAAGGAGAGTCTCGGCGGTCTTGTTGAGCATAGGCCAGCGCTGAATGAACGGATAAAGGAAAGTTTCGGGGCTAATTTCGAGCGAGAGAACCGCCAAGGCCGTGTGAGGGGCCCGTTCATCAACGATCGGGATCAGGAGACCTAAACTGATCTTGCCGTTATGTTCGTCCTTGTAAAAATCCTGAAATTCGATCTGCCGGGAGCGTAAGACCTCGGGGATGCGCTTCAAGAGAACCTCCGAAACAGAGGACGCGCCAGCAGGATCAAAAAGGCGCACGCGGCACGCGGCGTCGAACAAGTGAATGGCGCTGTACTGATTCGGGATCCGGTAACGGACGATCCAGTCGTCGAGCTTCCTCTTCGCATCAAGATTCCCGGGATCTTTGAAATAGAGGCTGACCAATTCCGAGAAAACATCATTACTTGAAAAAAAGACGGCATCAGCAAGCCGCTCGTTTCTCCACCGGATGAGCTCATCGGCTTTAAAATTCGCGACAAAAGAAAGACGCTGCTCCGCCAGGCTCCGGATCTGTTTTTCATAGCCGCGGGAATACAAAAAGCCCGCCGTTAAAGTTCCGGCAGCGAGAAGAAGAAGAAGAAGAAGAAGGATCCCAGGGAAAGCAGGCCCCAAGATCGGCACGGTCGGGGGCATCACTTCTTTCCGATCCCCGATGTTCTTTTGCGCTTTCTCTTCCATGGACCCTCTAAAAAGGTTCTTCATTGAGCATTTTCTCCATCGCATCGATGAATTCTTTGGGCTTGAACGGCTTTACGAAAAAATGGCTCGCGCCGAGCGCCAGCGCCCTGGCCTTCAGCCCCTCGCGGTTCTCTCCGGCAAGGACCACTGCGGGGATGTCTTTTAGCCTGTCATCGCTTTTGATCTTTGATAAAAGCTCGCAGCCTCCCATCACAGGCGTCATCAGGTCGATGATCGCCAGATCGAATTTCTCCTTTCCCAGCGCAAGCAGAGCCTCCCGGCTGTCGTGGGCGGTCTTGACCGTGTGTCCTTTAAGCCGCAGCATCAGGCCTATCGCCCCCGCCACCGCTATCGAATCGTCCGCGACCAATATGTTCTTGCTCATCTCATCCGTTCTTTCTGGCCAGCTTCCTTTTAGCGCCTGCGAGCGAATAACCCTCTTTGTCCACGAGACTCTTCACCCGGCTGGCCCGTTGAATATCCTCTGAGGAGTACCTTCTGAACTTCCGTGTCCCGCATGACACATAGACAGGCGCGACAATGCCCACCTTCTCCCAGTAGCGCAACCGCTCGGAAGAGACGCCTATCTTTTGAAGGGCCCCAACAGTCCCGAATTTATGGTCGTTGCGTCGTTTCATAGGAGTCCTCCCAAAAGACTGATAAGAATAACGGTAAACGCTTTCTTACTCACATCTTCAGCCTACTCCCTTTGGAGAGATCGGCAACGGGGGTAAAATGGGCATGGAATGGGTATAAGAAATACCCATTAGCGTTTGTGCGGTATTTACAGCTTAAAGGCTTTGAAGATAAGAAGTTAGATTGGTTCCCTGGCGGGAGAGGCCGAGTTTCCTACGGATATTCTTGCGGTGTTGATCGAGGGTCTGGGAGGAAAGATTTAAAAGCCCTGACATCTCCTTGGTCGTCAGGCCGGACCTGATCATATTGCAGACCTCGATCTCTTTGGGGGTGAGCTTGAAGTGGGTGAGTGTCAGCTTTCGGCCGAGAGAGGAGGTCAACTCATCGAGGCTCTTTTCAAGCAATTCGAGATATTTGCGCGAAGATTCGTCCTTCAGCCGGATCCTCTTTACGATCGGCAGGATCAAATGATTCGCATTAAGGATCACATCGTCTTTGAGCCTGTTCTTTTCGAGTTCGATTTCCTTAACGGCCTCCTGAAAGGCGATGTTTTTCTTCGCCAGGAGTTCTTTTTCTTCTTCTAATTCCACGAGCGTTTTTTTTAACGCCACCTCCATTTTCTTCAACTTGTCGATATTCCGCGCTGTAAAAATCACGCATTTCTTTCCCTCATAATCAATAAAACCGGCCGATAACGCCGCATAGAAAAGCTCGCCGGCCCTTCTCCGAAGCAACGCTTCCGAGTTTTGAATAATATTTTGCCTGATCAGCTTCTTGACCGTAAGATCCCGGTCAGACGGGTCGTCCCAGATCCTGAGTTCCTTCGCAGTATGCCCCAGGACTTCTTCGCGGCAGCCTCCAAAAATGGCAAGCATCGCGTCATTAACCTCCAGAATTTTGCCCCCGTCCAGGGTGCTGATCGCCATTCCGTCCGGGCTGCGATCAAATATTTGCCTGAACTGTTCGTAGCGCTTTGAAAGTTCCTCCCCCGTCTTCTTACGCTCGGTGATGTCCCTGAAAACACCGACGAGGTGGGGCTTGCCGTTTAGCATCGCTTTCGTGGAATTTATATCCGCATAAAAAACACTGCCGTCTTTTCTTTTGAACGGTATATCTTCAGCCAGACTTGCTTTTTTAAGCTGTCTCTCAAATTGAGCGATCACATAAGGCAGGCTTTCAGGCGGGTGCAGATCGGCGACCGAGAGCTTTTGGAGTTCCTCGATGCTATAGCCAAGCATCCGGCACATGGCCTTGTTGGCAAGATGGATTCTTTTGTTCTGGATATCCGCCACCAGGATGCCGTCGATGGCGTTATCAAAAATAAGCTTAAAGATGTCCTGTGCTTCCTTCAGCGCGCCTGCCGCCGTCTTGCGCTCACTCGCAGCCTTAGGACCGCTTGTCTTTCTGGCTTTTTTCATCATTTTCGGGCTCCGAAACCCCTAAAAGTATAAAAGCCTCCGCCCACTCGAGCGAAGGTCAAATCTTGTTTTTCCCGATCCGTTCCGTATTCATATAACCACCTAAAACCTTACCCCTTATGTCTACATTCTACCCCCCCCCATATGAATGGCCAACAAAATTGGGCGCAATGCTTTTCTTAGTTGAAACTCCGCAAGGTTCTCCCGCCATTTTCA
>Ga0118677_10009236_pt1 | contig 15479 bp, 12 predicted proteins | sample AliMusrvi5mmetaG_FD_86154 | JGI IMG/M metagenome (GOLD analysis project Ga0118677, IMG submission 86154)
CGGTGGCGACGGCTGGGCCTATGCTATTGGTTTCGGCGGACTCGATCACGTGATCGCCTCTGGCCGCAACGTCAACATCCTGGTTCTCGACACCGAAGTTTACTCTAACACCGGCGGCCAGCAATCCAAGTCCACGCCACTGGGTGCGGTGGCCAAGTTCAGCATGGCCGGCAAGGCGCTGCCCAAAAAGGACCTCGGGCTCATCGCCACCACTTATGGCTCGGTGTATGTGGCGCGAGTGGCCTTCGGGGCCAAGGACGCGCAGACGGTCACGGCATTCCGCGAGGCGGAGAGTTATAGTGGCCCGTCGCTTATCATTGCCTACAGCCACTGCGTCGCCCACGGCTACAGCCTCTCTCAAGGCCTCGAACAACAAAAACGTGCGGTGGCCTGCGGTTACTGGCCGTTGTTCCGCTTCGATCCGCGCCGCACCGCCACCGGTGAAAACCCGATGAAGCTCGATTCCAGCCCGCCGAAAGCCTCTCTCGCAGAATTCACCCGCAACGAAACCCGCTTCCAGATGTTGGAGCGGATCAATCCGGAACGTTCTGCCATGCTCCAACAAATGGCCGCGGCTTCCGTCAAGGAGCGCTTCGCCCTCTATCAACAGCTTGCTGCCAACGGCACGCCCGCCGCCACTGAAACCACCAAACCTGCCAACTAACCGCCATGGACCTATCCACTACCTATCTGGGCCTGCCCCTCAAAAATCCGGTGATGCCTGGAGCATCGCCGATGGTTGACAAGCTCGACACCGTGCGCCGGCTGGAAGATGCCGGAGCTGCGGCGATCATGATGCACTCGCTGTTTGAAGAGCAGATCACCAGCCAACAACTCGCGGAGTTTGCGCACACTGAGTTTTCGGCGGGTTGCTCGTCGGAGGCTAGCTCCTATTTCCCGCAAATGGCCGACTACGCGCTCGGGCCAGACAAATACCTCGAGCAAATCGCCAAAATCAAAGAGACGGTGGCCATCCCCGTCATCGGTTCCCTCAACGGCATCAGCATGGGCGGCTGGACCGATCACGCCCGCCTCATCCAACAAGCCGGTGCCGACGCACTCGAACTCAACGTCTATTACGTCGCCACTGATCCTAACGAATCTGGCACAGCCGTAGAAAAACGCACTCTCGACATTCTCGAGGCAGTCAAGGCGAGTGTGACCATCCCGATTGCCGTGAAGCTCTCGTCATATTTCTCCTCGCCAGGTCATTTCGCTAAACAACTCGACGCCAGCGGAGCCGCAGGGGTGGTCATGTTCAATCGGTTCTATCAGCCGGATATCAACATCGAGGAACTCGAAGCCACGCCCCACCTCGAGCTGTCCAACTCAACAGAACTGCGCCAGCGCCTGCGCTGGATAGCCATCATCCACGGCCACATCAAGGCTAACATCGCGCTGAGCGGCGGGGTTCACTCGTTTGAGGATATCATCAAAGGTATCATGGTCGGCGCCGATGTGGTGCAGGTGGTATCCACATTGCTCAAGCACGGGCCCGAACACCTCGCCGGCTTGCTCGCCAATCTGAGCCGCTGGATGGAAGACCATGAGTATGAGTCGGTCGATCAGATGCGCGGCAGCATGAGCCTCGGTCACTGCCCGGATCCCTCGGTGTATGAACGCGCCAACTACCTGCGCGTACTGCAACTTTGGAAAATTTGAGTTGCCCGATGCCCTCGTTTTCGCAAACCACAGGATACGCCATTGCGGCGCTGGCCTGCCTAGCCCGGCATGGTTCGGAGTCGATGATGGTGCGTGAAATTGCCGTCTGCACGGAGATGCCGTTCCCTTATCTATCCAAGGTATTTCACCGTCTCTGTGAGGCGGGCATCGTGGAGAGCAAGCGTGGGTACAAGGGCGGGGTGAAGCTAGCCTGCCTGCCCGAGCATCTCTCGCTGTTGCAAATCAATGCCGCAGTGGAAAGCGCCCGCACACCAGTGGCCGGCGAGACCGCTGCGGAAAATCCTCGACCTAACACGTTTTGGGAGGCATTTCATCATACGTACCGTGTGCAACTCGCCGCCATGACCCTGGCCGACGTGCTGGCATATGAAAGCTCACCTCGCACCTGATCCATGAACCATCCCTATTTGCCCATTCTCGTGTTCTTCGCCGTGTCGCTTGCCGTGCCGCTCGGTGCCCTCGTCTTGGCTCGCGTCTGGATGACGTTTTTTACCCCCATCAAAAAGGGAGCGGAGAAAAACGCGCTCTATGAATGCGGGGTTAATCCGCTCTCTGACAGGCAGACGCGTTTCCACTCAAAGTACTATCTGTTTGGACTGTTGTTCCTATTATTTGATGTGGAAACCGTTTTCTTGCTGCCCTTCGCGGTGAGTTTTCTCAAGCTCGATTACCCGTCGTTCATCGCCGCCATGATCTTCCTGTTGCTCCTCGCCGAGGGCCTCGTCTGGGCCTGGAGCAAGGGCCTGCTTGACTGGCGCGCCCTCTCCAAGCCCAGCCTCTGAGGAGTCTTGTAGCGGCGTGTCTGTGATCGCCGATGCCAATGAGGAGTCTTGGAACTCATTACAGAGTGACAGACAAAATATATCGGCAGACAAAACAGACAAAATATATCGACATTTCCGCAAGGCTACCCTTGGAAAATCAAGGGTTCCAGCGTCTCAGGGGAGCGGAATTAGCCATTTCTAGCAACTAACAGCGAAAGTCGGGCTAGCCCAGCCCTTCTTCCGGGGAGAGTTCGCCGAAGCGCTTTTTGGGAGCCTGCCGGAAGGCACTCGGGGATTGCCCGGTCAAGCTGCGGAAGCGGACGCTGAAATGCTGGGCGTTAGGGAACCCGAAGTTCAACCCGATTTCCTGGACCGGCAGATCGGAGGTGAGCAGCAGATGCTTGGCGCGGTCGATCCGATGGATCTCAAGGAACTTCATGGGCGACAACCCGGTCATCTCCCGGAACAGGTGGGCGAGCCGGGAGGGCGACAAACCCGCCACGCGGGCCAGTTCTTCGACCGACAGATCCTCACCGAGTCGGCGGTTGATATAGGCGACCACGCTTTGGATCCGTTCGTCAACTATCCGCTGGTTCTGCAAGCCATGTTCCCGAATGGAAAGGAGGAGTACCCGTTCCATGGCATTCTCTGCCAGCAGCAACTCGGGCGGCTGGCTTCCCCACCAGCGCATCAGGTCGCGAAGTCCGTTCCGCACATCCGTCCAGACCTGCGGATTCCGGAAAATGACCGAAATCGCCTGGGCCGAGCCTCCCGGCGCGACCAACGCCGGACGCAAGCGCATGCGGGCATCGAAGATCATCCAGATTTCGCGTTGCCTTTTGCGCACCGTAAGTCGATAGGGAGTGTCGGGTGCCAGAATCACGCAGCTATGCGCCGGAAACAGCAGGGTTTCTTGCGGACGTGCGATCTCGGTCAGGCCGGAGAGGAAAAACCCTGCGGTCCAATACGGAAACCCGGGCTTGCGCTCCAATTGCAGCCCGATTCCCTGATTGCTCGTTCCTGCGGATATGATCATGGTCCTGCTGGCAGTGTCCACATCACTCGCAGAATTCCCCCCCGGTGTCGAGGATTTAGCAGGAATAGAAACGAAAACGACAGTTTTATCCATTCCAAACGGTCATGGGATCTGCTTAGAATCCCCCTTCAAACGCGCCGAAGGCCATTGTGCTCATTCGCTCAATCCCACGCGCGGGTGGAATGAGCACCGGCAACCGTCCGGCGCCGACTATGAACTAGCATCAAAAAATGAGCCAACCGACCCTCGAAATGCCATCCACAAATTTCCGCACCCTCGCCTGGGGAGCCACCGATCCGGGGCGCGTTCCCCACCTGCCCGTGCCACCGCCGGGGCCGGCGTCGAAATCGCTGCATGCCCGCTGCACCAAGCACTTCAAGGGCCTGAGCAGCCAAGTCAAGCTGTTTCCCGTGGCATTCGAATCCGGTGCAGGCTGTGTTTTGCGCGACGTGGACGGCAACGAATACATCGATTTTTCCTCGGGGATCTACGTGACCACGCTGGGCCATTGCCACCCGAAAATCAGCGAGGCGGTTGCGCGGGCGGCCCACACACTGATGAACGCCCACGACTTCACCACGCCGGTCAAGACCGAGTTGATGGAAAAGCTGGCGGCAATCCTTCCCGGCGACCTATCCGGCTTCCAACTCTATGACTCCGGCACCACCGCAGTCGAGGCCGGTATGCGCGTGCTGCGTGCCGCCACCGGAAAGAACGAGATGCTCTCGTGCTTCAACGATTACCATGGAAAAACCTACGGCGGCGTCTCACTCGGCCACATCCGCTCGCAGGTCTATGGCCGGGTGCGTGCGCCGGGTGCGCACATGGTACCGCGACCCGACGTTTACCGACCGCTGTGGACGACCGCTGACGGTGTGATCGACACCGACGCCTACCTCGCGTTCTACGACCAATACCTCGACAAGGCGACCGTCGGCGACGTGGCCGGCTTCGTGCTCGAGCCAATCCAGGGCTGGGGTGGCACCATCATGCCACCGGACGATTTTTTCCCCAAGCTGCGACGTTTCTGTGACGAGCGAGGCCTGCTGCTGATGATCGACGAGGTGCTCACCAGTTGGGGCCGCACCGGCAAGTGGTTGTGCATGGAGCATTGGGACGTGGTGCCCGACATCGTCACCATCGGCAAGGGTTTCGGCAATGGATTTCCCGTCACCTGCGTTGCGGTGCGCGAACCCTTCATGGAAAGCTTCGAGGCCATCTCCGCATCGAGCAGCTATGGCGGCAACCCGATGGCCTGCGCGGCCGCGCTCGCCTCAACCCGGGTGATCGACGAGGAAAACCTCAACGAGTGGGCCGCCCACCTCGGCAAAGTCACGCTCAGACGAATGAAGGAAATGCAAAGCCGGCACCCGATCATCGGCCATGTCCGCGCACTCGGCTGCCTGATGGGTATCGAGTTGGTCAAGGACCGCGCCACCAAGGAGCCTTTCGACAAGGCCGGCGCGCTGGTCTATCAGAAGGCTTTCGCCAAGGGCCTTGCTTGGATCCCGGCCGGCCACATTCTGCGCATGAGTCCGCCCATCGTCATGGATGAGGCGACCCTGCTCAAGGGACTCGACCTCATCGAGGAGTCGATTGACGAGGTGGAAAAGGAGCACGGTTACGCATGAGGACGATTCGTTTCGGAGTCATCGGCTGCGGGCTGATGGGCAGGGAGTTCGCCAGCGCGGCGGCGCGCTGGTGCCATCTGTCCGACATGCCGGCCAAGCCGGAGATCCTCGCCGCCTGTGATCGCGCCGAAGGGCCGCGGCATTGGTTCGAGAGCCAGGTGCCGACCGTGCGACGGAGCACTGCCGACTATCGCGATTTGCTGGCCGACCCTGAGATCGAAGCGCTCTACATCGCGGTGCCACACCACCTCCATCAGGAGGTTTACGGTGCGGCGATCGAGGCGGGGAAGCACGTCTTTGGCGAGAAACCATTCGGCATCGACCTGGCGGCCAACCGGGCGATTCTCGAGTGCGCCGCGCGTCACCCGGAAGTGCTTGTCCGCTGCTGCTCGGAGTTCCCGTATTTTCCGGCGGTGCAGCGGATGGGTCGGATGATCACCGGCGGCGAGTTCGGCACCATTCTCGAGGTCAACGCCGGTTTCCTTCACACCAGCGACCTCGACCCGGAGAAGCCCGCCAATTGGAAACGGCTTGCCGCAACCAATGGTGTTTACGGGGTGATGGGCGATCTCGGCATGCACGTCTGCCATGTGCCGTTGCGCGCCGACTGGAAGCCGCGCAACGTCCGTGCCATCCTCTCTAATGTCATCACCGAACGGCCCGACGGGCGTGGCGGCCGGGTGGCCTGCGATACCTGGGACAATGCCACGCTGCTGTGCGAGGCGGACGCTGGCGACGGCACCCCCGCGTTTCCTATGACCCTGCGCACCCAGCGGATCGCCCCCGGCGAAACGAACACGTGGTATCTTGAAATCAAAGGCTTGCGGGCCTGCGCCCGCTTCACGACCCGCAACCCGAACGTCCTCCACCTGCTCGAATACTCCGGCGGCAGCCAGGACTGGCGCGAGGTGTGCACCGGCTACACACCGCTCTTTCCCGCGCTGACCGGCGGCATCTTCGAGTTCGGGTTCACTGACGCGATCCTGCAGATGTGGGCAGCCTTCGTCACCGAGTTGGCCGGGGCCCCACTGCCTGACGCGCTGCTTGCCCGTGCGGCCACCCCGGAGGAAGCAAACCTGAGTCATCGTCTGTTCACCGCAGCCCTCGAATCGGCCAACCGGGCAAGCACCGAACTGGTCGTTTAGAGTGCTGGCAAAACCGCAACTTTTTTCGTTAGATCCAATCCCTTCCTCCGAGATCCGCCATCCCGCCTTCCGCCCCATGCCACTGCTTGCCGGATTTTTCCGTTCTGACATCACACCGCGTGAGCCGTGCTTCCTTGTCGGCTACCCACACGTCGCGCGGATCTCGACCGGGACAAACGATCCGCTGTATGCATCGGCGCTGTGTTTGGATCACGGCAGTACCACGCTGCTGCTGATCTCGCTCGATGTGCTCTTCATTGCGGCGGACTGGACGCATGACTGCCGCGCCCGCATCACCGCCGCCACCGGCATCCCGGGCGAGCATATCCTCATCGCCGCCACCCACACCCACTCCGGGCCGCACACGGTCGAGGTCATGGCATGGCGCGACGACCCGGTGGTGCCGCCGGTGGACCCAGGCTATCTCGAATTCGCGTGCGCCGAGACCACTGCGGCGGCGATCCGAGCTTGGCGGACCAGGGAGTCGGCTGCGGTGGCCTGGACGCGTGCCGACGTTCGCGGCCTGGCGGGCGGCAACCGCATCGACCCCGACGGACCGGAAGATCCGGAAGCCGGCATGTTGTTTGTTAGAAAAACTGCGGACGACACGCCGTTGGCGGTGTTGGTGGTTTACGGCATGCATCCCACGGTGTTGCACGCCGACTCGTCGCGGTTCAGCTCCGACTTCATCGGCTATGTGCGCTGCCGAATTGAGGAGGCGTTTCCTGGCGTGGGCGTCGTCTATCTCAACGGGGTGTGTGGCAACCAAAGCCCGCGCCGGGTCGCGCGTGAGAAAACCTTCGCCGAAGCAAAGCGGCTCGGCCGTGCGCTCGGCGGGCGCATGGCTGCGGAGCTGGCAGCGGTGGGCGGATTCTCCAGCGAACCCGAGTTGGGTGCGGCGTCGGCCACGGTCCGTCTGGAGGGACGGACTTTCCCGCCGGTGCATGAGGCGGGGGAGGCACTGGCCGCAGCACGGGCGTGCATGGCCGAACTGCAAGCTGTCGGCGCGGACGCGGTACGGGTGCGCACCGCCGAGTGCGCTGTGTTCGGTGCCGAGGAAGTGCTCACTCTCGCGAAAGCCGAGGCCGCCGGCGATGCGGACGACTTGCGGCGGAAATATGCGGTGGTGGAAACACAGGTGATGCGGATCGGCGACGTCATGCTTGCCGCTTGGCCGGGTGAGTTTTTTGTTGAACACGGCCTCGCCGCCAAGGCACGCGCGGGTCGCACCCTTCACATCACCACCCTGGCGAACGGTGAGCTGCAAGGCTATGTCGTCACACCCGAAGCCGCGGCTGCGGGCGGTTATGAGGCGCAGATGAGCCTGTTCCCTCCAGACGCCGGACCCCGCATGGTCGATGCCACCCTCGAACTCACTCAACGTCTCAGATGATTCTCGCCGCAGACATCGGATCGACCTGGCTCAAGGCCGCGCTGTTCGCGCCGGACGGGCGGCGTTTCCCCGTGGCGAAGGCCCCGCTCGACTACCGCGTCCGCAGCTTCGAACGGGCGGAGATCGATCCGCTGGCACTGCGGCGGACGTTTCTCGATCTGATAGATCGGGCGCTCACGCTGGCCGGATGTTCGCGCGCGGATCTTCGCAGGATCGCTATCACCAGCCAGGCCCAATCCTTCTGCCTGTGCAACCCGGCCGGCATTCCTTTGACACCGATGCTCGGCTGGACCGACGCGCGCGCCGGCACCGAAGCGGAGGACTTGCAGCGCCGACTCGGGTCCACCTTCCACCGCACCACCGGCTTTCCCGCGGTGAGCCCGCTGTCCACCCTCGCCAAGGTTTTGTGGTGGTCCCGCCATGGCGGCCTGCCCCCGGATGTGCGGGTCGTGCAAATTTCATCCTGGCTCGCGATGGCCCTGGGCGCACCCCACGTCACCGACACCAACCTCGCCGCCATGTGCGGGCTGTTCTCGATTCCGGACCACAACTGGTGGGACGAAGCACTTGACGTCGCCGGCCTATCACGTGCGGCGCAACTCGGCAGCGTGGTCGATCCCGGCGTGCCACTGCCAACCGCCGAAGAAAACCGACCGTCCGGTTTCATTCCAGAGCTGGAAGTGGTTCTGGCCGCCAACGATCACACGGCGGGCGCCGTTGCCTGTGGCTGCCGATCGGGAAAGCCGGTGCTCACGCTCGGCACGGCGGGGGTGATTTACCGGCATGCGGGCAAGCAGTCCGGGCCGTTCTCACCCACGGGCGTGTGGGGGCCGTTTCCCGGCGGAGGTTATTACGAATTGCTCTTTCTTTCCCACGCCTGTTCCGCGCTTGATTGGGCGGACGGTTTTTTGTTCGGCAAGGTGGACTCGGTCCGCTTGGTCGAGCGCGCGCTGGCCAACGGTCTGCCATGCTCCGCGCCGTTCTTTGATCCTTCGCGCTGGGGCAGTGGGAATGCATGGAGCGACCGGGGAACCCCGGAGGAAATGGCCTACGCCACGCTCGAGGGAATTGCGTTCGCGCTGAGCGCTCTGGGCGGTTCCGCCCTCGGTCGGAGTGAGGGTGCGATCACGGTGCTCGGCGGCGGCAGTCGGCTCGGGCGCTGGGTCCAGTTGCTTGCCGATGTTTTCAAGCGCCCCTGTGTCTGCGGCACCAGGGACGGGCTTGACGGAGCGGCCGCAATCGCCGGTATCCCGCTTGCGCCATGCGGGGAAAAGGAGTCACACTTTCTGCCAGACTCTGTCCGCAGCCATTTCCTCGATGATCGTTTCCTCAAATGGCAATCCGCATTCCCCGCAATCACCCCATCCCCGGCAACCCCATGAGTAAAAACCAACCCAAACTCGCCTTCTGCCCGATCGGCAAATTCGTCTTCAGTCATGAGGACGCGTTGCGCCAAAAAGAGGAGATCCGCGCCACGCTAGACCGGCTGAGTGTGGACTATGTGGACCTCGAAGCGGTGTTGCCCGACGGCCTCGTTCGCGACAAGGCGCATATCGCCCCCGCCGTCGATCATTTTCGCGCTGCCGGGGCGGACGCGCTGTTCATTCCGCACTGCAATTTCGGCACCGAAGATGCGGCCGCCTTGATCGCCCGCAACCTCGGCCTGCCAACGCTGCTGTGGGGACCGCGCGATGAGGCTCCATTGGCCGATGGCACCCGCCTGCGCGACACACTCTGCGGGTTGCTGCCCACCAGCAAGGTGCTCGGCAAGCTCGGCGTGCCTTTCAGTTACATCCCAAACTGCCGAACCGCCGAGCCCGAGTTTGCGGCCGGCCTCCTCCGTTTCCTCGGTGCCGCCCACGCCGCCAACACCCTGCGCAAAGGCTGCCGCGTCGGCTTGATCGGCCAGCGCATCGACTTTTTCTGGAGCACCATCGCCAACGAAAGTGAATTGTTGGAACGCTTTCGCATCGAAGTCCTGCCGCTCGACATGGTGGCCTTCATCGAGTCTGTTAGAAAACGCGCCGCCGCCGGCTACAAGGACGAGATCCGCCAACTGCGCGCCGACTGCGTGATCGAAGGCATGGACGACGCCGCGCTGGCCGGAGTGCTCGCGGTGCGCGACGAGGCGCTGGCTCTGGCGGAGCGCCACCAACTCGACGCAATGGCCTGTCAGTCGTTCATGAGCCTACCCGAAGCGATCGGTGCATGGGCGGTGTTTGCCGACAGCATGATCGGCGACCGGCTGCCCTTCGTTCTGGAGAGCGACATCTGCGGCGCGGTGAGCACGTTGCTGGTCCAGCGCGCGGCGCTCGGCCGGCCCGCCTTTCTCACCGACATCGCCGCCCGCCACCCACAGGACGATAATGCCGTGTTGCTGTGGCATTGCGGGGCCCCGCTCGCCATGAAACACCCGCAGGACAAGGTGCGGCTCGGACAACACTGGATCCTGCCCGGCCCACTCTCCGGCATGACCCACTTCCGGATGCAGGACGGCCCGCTCACCTGCGCCCGCTTCGACGGTGAGCACGGGCGCTATGCGCTCGCTGTCGGCGAGGGTGAGACCTGCGACGGCCCCGCCACCCTCAACAACTATGCCTGGATGCGCGTGCCCGACTGGCCGCGCTGGGAACGGACGCTTATCGAGGGACCCTTCCTCCACCACATTGCCATGACCTATGCCCACTGCGGTGCGGCACTCAGGGACGCGGCCCGCTTCGTGCCCGGCCTCGAAGTGTGCGACATGGGCTACGAACCGAGTTGAAACCTCTGGAAACCCATCTAACATGACCACCACCTCCATTTCCCCTGCCACTTCTGGCTGCAGCCGTTTCCGGCTCTACATGATTGCGCTGGTCGCCGCCACCGGCGGGTTCCTGTTCGGTTACGACCTCTCGATCATCAGTGGGGCGCTGATCTTTTTGGAAGAGCACTTTCAGCTCGACAGCTCCGGCACGGGCTTCGCCATGAGCAGCGCGATTCTCGGATCCATAGCCGGACCCCTGGTTGGCATGTGGCTCAACGATGCGATCGGCCGTCGCGCCACGCTGTGGGTCGCCGCCGTCTGTTTCCTGGTCTCGGCACTCGGCACCGCGCTGCCCCGCACCTTTGTCGAGTTCTGCATCTGGCGCGGCGTCGGTGGCATCGGGGTCGGCTTGGCGGCGATGACCTCGCCCATGTATATTGCCGAGATCTCTCCGTCGCACCTCCGCGGGCGCTTGGTCACGGTCAACCAGCTTGCCATCGTCATTGGCATCAACATCGCGGTGATCGCTTCCTACCTGCTCTCGTTCGGCGGCCACTGGCGCTGGATGTTCGCCTCGGTGGCGATCCCGATCGTGGTCCTGATCGGCGGCTTGTTTTTCGTCCCCCACAGTCCGCGCTGGCTGGCCTCGAAAGGCCGCAACGACGAGGCGCTGGAGGTGCTGGCGGAGATCAACGGCTCCGCGCAGGCGAGTCGCGAACTCGCCGACATCCGTGCCGAGTTGCGGGAGGAAACCGGTACCTTTGCCGAGCTGTTCCTGCCCGGCTTGCGCAAGGCGCTGATGATCGGTTTGCTGATCATGATCTTCTCCCAGATCAACGGGGTGAACATGATGTTGCTCTACGGCCCGTCGATCCTCCAGAAAGCAGGCATCGGCAATGCCAGCCAGGCGATCTTTTTCACCATTTTCCTCAACCTTGTGATCCTGCTCTCGACGATCATCGCGTTCTGGCTGGTCCAACGGTTCGGCCGCCGCCCGATCATGATCTGGGGTGTCACCGCGATGGCCGCCGGCCACCTGATCATGGCCGCAAATTTTTACTTTGGCGGCTCGCCGTTCATCAACCTGCTGGCAATGTTTGTTGCCGCCGGGGCCTTCACTCTGAGCCTCGCGCCCTTGTCCTGGGTGATCGTCTCGGAAATCTTCCCCAACCAGGTGCGGGCCAAGGCGCTGTCGATCGTCTGCGCGATCCTCTATTTGTCGTCGTTCCTGTGCGCGCAGTTCTTCCCGAAGATCACCGAGGCGTTCCAGGCGTCCGCCGGACACCCCGGCGGCGCCTACCTTATTTTCGCCGGAATTTGCACCACCTGCGTCCTGTTTTGTTGGAAATTCCTGCCGGAAACCAAGGATCTCACGCTTGAGGACATCGGACGCTTCTGGCTGAATCAAGGGGAGGACCATAAGACCCCAAGAATCTGATCCTGATATAACACGTTCCTCCACCAAGTTGTTCGGAAATGATGAGTCATAACATTCGACATCGCCTGATCGACGCGATCGCGGGCCGCCCGGTCGCCAAGCCGGTTTATGCGGTGTATGATTGGTTCGTCGAGCACCGGTCGCACATCGATTGGCAGAGGCTTTTCGACCTGGGGCTGGGCCGCATCAACCATGCCAATGTGATCCGGCATGAGCACCCGAATTTTGAGATCATCGAGGAGGTCCGTGTGCGAAACGGCGTGCTCTGGCGTGAGGTGCGGCTGATCACGGATTGCGGGGAGTTGCATGAGGAGTATGAGGGCGAATGGAGGCGCGAGCATTTCATCAAGACGCCGGAGGATTACAAGATCATGGCACGGGCCCTCGAAGGGGTCACCGTTTGCACCGACAACACCGCCTTTGAGGAATCCGAGCGACAACTCGGCGAAGGTGGGATCACGGTCGGGCAGATCATCGGGCTGGGCACCGGGCGCACCCCGGTGATGGTGCTGCAAGTGGATTGGGTCGGACTGGAACAGTGGTCGTATGACATCGCTTCCGAACTCCCGGAAATGATGCACCTGTTGGAAATGATGAACGACATCAAGAGGAAGGAAATTCAAGCCGCCGCCCTGAGTAAGGCAGTACATCTCAAGCTCTGGGAGAATCTGACCATCTCGACCATGGGCCCGTCGCTCTACCGCGAACACCTCGTTCCCCTCTATCAAGACATCATCGGGATCCTCGACCGCCACGGCAAACGCCTGCACGTCCACTATGACGGGCAACTCCGCGCAATTGCGGACGACATCGCCGGGCTGGGCTTCGATGGCATTGATTCCCTTACCGAGGCGCCGGAAGGCGATATGACCGTCGCCGAAGCGAGGGAGCGCTGGCCGGATAAGTTCCTGTGGATTCATCCGAACCTCGGACTTTACCACCAACCGGAGTGCCTCGGCGCAAACATTCGCAGAATCCAGCGTGACGCCGGGAATACCCGTTTCTGTCTCATGATCAGCGAGGATATCCCGCCGAACTGGCAACAAACGATTCCCCTCGTACTGGCGGTGTTGGAGGAAATGAAAGGATAGCCCATGACTGTGCCTGCATGAGCGGGTAGAAGCGCCACGCCGATTAGAGCAATCAAAGCCATGAAACGACTCGACCAGAAAATCACCAACATCCTCAACGGCTCGACGGCTGCGGCGGACTTCATCCTCGCCGACGCCAAGGATGCCGACATGGCCTTTGGCATCACCGCTCCGGGGCCGCAGGGCGGCTCGTGCCGCCACGGCTACAACGAGTCCGAGGGCTGCTGGAAAACCCTGCCCGACTACCGCGGGCAGATCCGCGCGGTGATCGCCCAGGACATTGTGGACATCGTCCTGCTCTCCGCCTCGAACCTCGAACAACTCGGCATGCGCGAGAAGCTCTTCGACAACTCGGCCATCACTCCGGCCGCCCGCGCTAACGACACCACCGACGTGTGGGCGGTGCGCGGGGGACAATACCCGACCCAGCATCCGTCGCGCTCGTTCCGCAGCGCCACCATCGACCACATCAAGTACGGGCGCCTGGCCGCAGACAACCAGGCGCCGGTCACCGGTGCCGACCTCGGGCTCTACTCGATCACCTTTACCAACCACATTGATTGGGACTACAAGGCGCTGAGCGACTATCAGGACTTCCGCGTCGAGGCGGAACGCAAGGGGTTCCGGCACTTTCTCGAGGTGTTCAACCCGAACGTCGATCCCGGCATCCCGGACAAGAAGGTGGCGGCTTTCCTCAACGACCACATCATCCGCACGCTGGCCGGCGTCACCTCGGCGGGACGGCCGGTCTTCCTCAAAATCCCCTACAACGGTCCCGGCCCGCTCGAAGAACTCGTCGCCTATGACCCCCGGATGATCGTCGGCATCCTAGGCGGCAGCGCCGGCACCACGCTTGACGCGTTCCAGTTGATCCACGACGCCCGCAAGCACGGTGCGCGCGTCGCCCTGTTCGGGCGCAAGATCAACCTGTCGGAACATCCGCTCGCCTTCATCGAGTTCCTGCGGCGGGTGGTCGATGGCCAGATCGCGCCGAACGAGGCGGTCAAGGCCTATCACGACGTCCTCCTCAAGTCCGGCCTGCGCCCGCAGCGCCCGCTGCAGCAGGACTTGCAGTTGACCCGCAACCGGATGAGCTACCGATGAGTGCCCGCCCATGATTCCGTTCGGACAGCTTTCATCAAGGATCTCCGGTCAGCTCGACACCGGTGACACCCTGCGCCGTCTCTATGCCACCGATGCTTCGGAATACCAGGAAATGCCCATGGGGGTCGCATTTCCAAAAACCGAAACCGACATCCGGGAAGTCATCCGCTTCGCCAATGAACACCGGATCGGTCTAATCCCGCGCACCGCCGGCACCTCGCTCGCCGGACAGTGCGTGGGCAATGGCCTGGTGGTGGATGTTTCAAAGCATTTTACAAAAATTCTCTCGCTTGACCGGGCCACGCGCCGCGTGTGCGTGCAACCGGGGGTTGTTCGCAATGAACTCAATCACGCCCTGGCGCCGGCTGGTCTTTTTTTTGCTCCGGAAACCTCGACCGCAAACCGCGCGATGATCGGCGGCATGGTGGGGAATAACTCATGCGGCTCGAACTCGATTGTTTATGGCAGTGCTCGCGATCATCTGGTGTCGGTGCGCGGTTTTCTCAGCGATGGATCAGAAGTTACGTTTGGATCTCTGACCCGCGAGGAGTTTTTGGCGAAATGCAACGGGCCGGACGGATTGGAAACGCGGATTTATCAATCTCTGCGAGGGTTGCTATCCGATCCCAAAAACAGGGCGGCCATCCGTGAAAACTTCCCGCTGGCATCCATCCCGCGCCGCAACACCGGATACGCCCTGGATTTGTTGATGGATGCGGATGCCTTTGATCCGGCGTCCCTGCATCCGTTCAACCTATGCCGCTTGATTGCGGGTTCTGAGGGCACACTTTTCTTTGCCGTTGAAATTGAGCTGGATTGTTCACTGCTGCCGCCGCCGCATGCCGCGCTGATCTGCGGGCATTTTACTTCGGTCCACGAGTCGCTCCAGGCGAATCTGCTCGCCCTGCCGCACGGGCCAAGCGCCTGCGAATTGATCGACCATCATATTCTTGAATGCACCAAATCGAACCTCGCGCAGCAGCGCAACCGCTCGTTCGTCGTCGGCGATCCCGGCGCCGAGCGGCGTTTCGTCGCCCACCCCGAAGGCGCGATCCTGGTCGCCGCGCGCGACGGCGACACGCTGTTGACCGGCGGCGACGACGGCCGCGTCGTCAGAACCTCCGCCGACGGCGGCCTCGAAACGATCGCTGACGAAAAAGGCCGATGGATCGACGCGCTGACCGCGCAGGCCGGCGCGATCGCCTGGGCGGCCGGCAAGCAGGCGCGCGCCCGCGACGCCGCCGGCGCGGTGAAATCCTGGGCGGCGCCGACCACCGTGCGCGGCCTCGCCTTCCTGCCCAAGGGCTACCGGCTGGCGCTCGCCCATTACAATGGCGCTTCGCTGTGGTTCCCCAACGCCGCCGCCGAACCGACCCTGCTCGCGTGGAAGGGCTCGCACCTCGACGTCACCGTTTCGCCCGATGGGCGCTTCCTGGTCACCTCGATGC
>Ga0118677_10007714_pt2 | contig 15478 bp, 15 predicted proteins | sample AliMusrvi5mmetaG_FD_86154 | JGI IMG/M metagenome (GOLD analysis project Ga0118677, IMG submission 86154)
GCACCCGGGCGATCTGCTGCTGGTGGTGGGCGCGGGCGACGTAGTGCAGATCGCCGCGTGGGCGGCGACGGCAATTACGTCCGGCACGTGGGGCGCGAATGCGCCGATCGCCGGTCGCGAAGGCGGCCTGTCCATCCGCACGGTAGCGGAGGCGCTGCGACAGGTGGTAGGTGTCGAGATTGCAGTGCAGCGGGCGTTGGCTGCGCTGACGCACTATGGCGTGGGTGGAACAGCAGACCTGCTGGCGGATGTTACCACGCCCGAGGCGCTGGCTGAGCTGCTGGCGTGGACCGCGGCGCAGGGCGTCCCTGTGCATCTGCTCGGGAACGGCGCGAACACGTGGGTCAGCGACCTGGGTGTGGCAGGTGTGGTGGTGCGGCTGCGCGGCGCGGCATTCAAAGGGTTTGTGCGTCGAGGATGCGATGTGGATGTCGGCTGCGGCTGGAACGGGCCGGCGCTGCTGGAGCGCCTGGAGGCGGAGGGGCTTTCTGGTCTGGAATTTCTCGAAGGCGTGCCAGGGCAGGTGGGCGGCTGGCTGGCGATGAATGCTGGCGCGCACGGCGGCGAGATCGGTGGTCTAGTGTCGTCCATGATCTGCCTGGGTCTGGACGGCCGGCGCGAGGTGTTGGAAGGCGCGGCAGCCGGGTTTCACTACCGCAGCTGCGAGGCACTGGCCAGGGGGCGGATAGCGTGGCAGGTGTCGCTGCAATTGCAGTCCGCCACGCCGGAGGCGATCCGACAACGGCGCAAGGCGGTTCGCGACAAGCGCCTTGCGCTGACAGGGCTGTGCACAGCAGGATCGGTATTCCGCAACCCGCTGCGCGACTTTGCCGGGCAATTGCTGGATGCGGCTGGATGCAAGGGGCTGCGCGTCGGCGGTGCGGTTGTGAGCGATCGACATGCGAATATCGCGGTGGCGGAGCAGGGGGCCACAGCATCAGACCTGCTGTCGCTGCTGCGCCTCATGCGTCAGCGGGTGGCAGCACAGGCGGGCGTCGAACTGGAACTAGAAGTGCGGATGCTGGGGCAGGCCGGCGGATTTTAATTGGGAACTCAGGAAAGCGGGTAAGGGGAGAGGACATGTCGCTCAAGGACAGATTTCTTCTGGATCGGAAGCAGACCGTGCTGGCAATGCTTGACGTGCAGGAACGGCTGAGCGCGGTTATGGATGCCGGGGAGATGCGGCAACTGACGCGCAATGTCAACATCCTGCTGGAGACTGCGAAAGAGCTGGGTGTGCCAGTGGTGGTGACGGAGCATTACCCCAAGGGGCTGGGGCCGACACTACTGGAACTGGCGCCCCAAGCAGCAAGTGCTTCGCATATCGTGAAGCTGGAATTCAACGCCTGTGACAACGCCGAATTTGTCGCGGCGCTTTGCGCGACAGGTCGGCGGCAGGTCGTGGTCGTGGGTATGGAGGCGCACGTCTGCGTGGCGCAGACTGTGATCGGACTGCGCGACGCCGGCTACGAGGTCTATGTCGTGCGGGACGCGATTTTGAGCCGCACCGTACGCAATTGGAAGCTCGCCTGCGAAGTCACCACCCTGGCTGGAGCCATCCCCACCAGCACCGAGGCGGTTGTGTTCCAACTGCTGCGGGTGAGCGGTACGCCGGAATTCAAGAAGCTGGTAAAGCTGGTGAAGTAGGGGAAAGCCAACGTTGGCGGCGGTACGCACCCCGGCTCCGGGCTCCCGACCATACGCCGATGTTCCGCGCCTTCTCGTTATCCCCCATGGCCAACCGCGGCACCAGCCGGCGGTTAGGTTCCTATGGCTCTCGACTCATCGTAGCGCCTGTATAGGCGCCTTTTACCATGGTGAACTGAGCGGAAGTTATCAGTTCCCACGTCAGATCCGAATAGCCGCGATTCCCGCTAGCCATGGAAAGCGTCTTGCCATCCCAGGCGTAGACGCCTTGAAAGGCAAGATTGCCGGGCGTCAATTTGTAGTGCTGGGCATCAATACGGGTTAGCGTAACCTTCCGGTCCAGGGACGTAGGTCTCGTGATATGCCAAACTCCGGAGAGATCCATAAGCTCTACTGATTGAGGCTTTGTTTCTGCCGGTGCATTGGTTGCAATGGACTTGGGTTCAACCGCGGGTGGGGTTGGTTGCTGTTGCGCCTGTTGCGGCTGCGGCGGAACATTGGTCGCCGTTGAAGATATAGGTACGCCGCCACCCGTCGTGTGGCTACCAGGCGCGCTGCTGCAGTTTGAATGGCTCCACCACTGTTTGATCGTCGCGATGCTCCCACCTTGCCATAGAAACACGGCGAGCAGAACCGCCAGGAAAACGCACATTCCCAGTGCGGTGCTGTTCACGCGGTTGGTGCCTTCGGTTTCGGTAGAGAACCGGTAGGGCTCTCTGGTGCGAAGCTCGGCAGCCAGCGACTCAACAAAGTCCCTGGACTCTTTTAGCCCTTCGCCGCTGTATTCGCGATAGCATTTGATAGCGGCAATCTTGTTCCCGGCAAACACGTGGTCGGCGATCTGCCGTGCGATTTCAGGCGGAAGTGGTTTGCCCATTATGGTTGCCGCTTTCGGTTGCGCAATGCTCGCTACGGCGTTATTGGTTTCCTGATCGGTGGTCTCCTGCTTCTTTAGTGCTCGCGGGAGAAAAACAGCCATCAACGTTCCTGCCAGAAAGAAGACCAGGCCAAAACCCGGCAGAAACCAGGTTTGTCCCTGCACGCCCGGCTCCAGAAGGCAGATGTCAGGCTCAGTTGGACGGTATCGAACAGGAACAACCGCGCCTTTGGGATACCGGTTGACGATGTGCTGCGAATGCGACGGGTTGCTTGACCCATAGTCGCCGAAGGCGACTCGGTTTCCACGATAGATTTGCCCCTCGACAGTAAATGTGTACAGAACTTCGGCGCGGTACGTGCCGCTGCCCTTGCTGCCCCGGTGATATTCCACAGTCGAGTTTTGAATCCGCCCCTCCGTCATCGGCCATGTCACGCTTTCCTTTGCTCGATAGACAGAACGTCCTCCCAAATACAACGTTAAGGCGCCGACAACAATGAAGGGCAACGGGAAAAGCCGCGAAAAGAAGAGCCGCATTCTTGGCGACATGGGCTTGGTCAATGACACGCTCATATGATTCCTTTCACCGAACAGTACACCTGTCGCATTTGTGGATTTCGGGGCCTCTGTTCCAGAAAGTAGTGTACACACAGGGTGAAGCAACCATAATCATTAATTGGAAGAAAGACAAGGCATCGGCAGTATTACGCGCTATACGGGCCTGCAATGATTGGACGGCGCGGTCAGTTGGCAGGCCTTTCGGCTGCGGCACACAAGGCCAGTCACTCACGTTCATCAAAAGCGGATTGTCTTCCGGGGCTGGAAGCGTAAAGTAGGAAGCGCTTGTCGATGATGTGCCTGCGGAAGGTGGTAGGTCATGAACAGATGCCAAATGCTGGTCATCATGGTTGGGGCTGGGCTCTGGCTTTCTGCGGCGCAGGGGCAACTGACAACCGGCGGGCAGGATCCGGCAGGCAACGGGGTGTCGGGCAGAATGTCCGGCATTGATCCGATAGAGCGGTCGCCGATATCTGCGGCGCCCGGAGCGTCGGGCCTTGGCAGTCGTGACGATCCGGCGCGACAGCAGATGACTACAGTTCTGCCAAAAAAATCCGAATCCGGGCATGAGAGTGGTGTGCCGCCCGCCCGGCCGTTGATTTCTGCCAGCCGGTCATCGAGCAATGGCATCGAACGGATGTTCCCCCGGCCGCGAGCGGCGAAGCCGGAGGGCGCCGCTGAATCGAATACTGTGCTGCGCGCGGCGGCCTCGATGCCAGTCGAAACGGTCCCCGACCGGCCGGTTGTCCGGCCCAAGAATGCACCGGTTGTCTGGACAATCTCCTGGCGGAACAAGGAGGATGACAAGACCGCGGCAGTGGTCCTGTATGCGGACGGGCGGGCGTACAGCCTGGGCGACAAGGCACTCGGCACTTGGGAGAAGAAGGACGACGCGTGCGTGATTCACTGGTTGAACGACGACTTCACCCTGCGTGTCGAGGCTGACGGACGGCGGATGAGTGGGCGCAACCGGAAGGGCTCGGAAGTCACGGCGGTGCGGGACGAACCGTAAGGGGTGGGCACTCTTCGGCGACTGGCTCGCGCATTTCGTCTGGATGTCCTGCGGGTAACATTGCAGAATACATTTTCATTTGTGGTTCGAGGCATTGCCCCAATGGGGCGGAAGAGGACGACGATGCAGAAGAGTTTCGGCCAGGAGCGGTTTGTGGCAGAGGCGCGGCACGCGCTGGGCCTCAAGGTGGCGCACCGCGTGAGCAAGCTGGGCGGCTATGGGCCGGCGAGCGAGGTGATTTATGACGGGCATCCGATCGGGTGCCCCTCGGTGCTGGTGGACAGTGCGCGCGGCGCCACCGCGACGTTCATGTCCAACGGATCAGTCGGGTTTGTGGTAAAGATGCCGGACAATCCGGAGGTCAAGGTGCTGGACGGGCATTTCGATCTTCTGGAGAAGAAGGAGACGGGCGTTCCGTCATCCAACGTCTGGCTGACACTCTCCGGCGGCCGAGCACCGATCGTGGCCTCGCTGATGAACCCGTCCAACAACCACAACTGCCCTGCGGTGCGGGTGCGCGTGGTAAAGCTGGGCGATCCGAACCGCGCCATGTGGTACTGCGCCTGGTTCGAGCCTGTGGCGGGAGTCCGGCTGGTGACAGCCGTGCGGCTGTCGCTGCGGCATACGGTCAGCGGCCCGGCGCTGCTGCGCGAAATCTTCGTGGAGAATCAAGGGCGCAAGCAGGCTGCCGGAAATCTCTGGACCAATTACTTCCTCCCCGGCACGCAGCGGTTCGTCTACAACAAGTCGAGCTGGTACGACGCTGGCTGCCCGATGACGCTCGACGACACGGTCATGACGGCGCGCGTGCCGTACAGCGACATGATACAGATCAAGCGGCAACACGGCGAGACCCGCAACCTGAAGCCCGTGGATGCGACGTGCGACGCCACGACTTTCCTGGGCGACACCTCCATCCTGTCAACCCTGCCGGCCTCGGTCCTGCGCGGAAAGATGCAGAAGGGCGGGGCGGGGCGCCGGCTCAACCGCTTTTGCACGTCGGCGCTGGCTGCCAACCAGTTCACCTTCCGCCTGGGCAAGGGCGAGTTCGCCACCCTGCGGCAGAGCCTGCTCTACGTGACGGACGCAGCTGCCTGCGCATCTTTCCGTAAGCTCTCCGAGTATCGCGACCCGAGTTATACGGCGATGTCGGCGGCGTTCCAGCGCGCCTCTCGTACGCTGCTGCGGCAGACGGACATCCATAAGGGGCTCGACGCGGCGGTGCCGGTCGCGGTGCAGCGTGGCTGGCCGTTCTTTGAGGTGCAGTGTCCGGCCGAGCCGGTGGTGGCCGAGTACGCCAATTCGGTCTGGACTGGCGTGCAGGATCTGTACGAGAACTGCCGCGCGCACGGCGCGAAGCTGGCCGACGGCATCGAGCTCGGCACGCGCGACCGCGGCCAGGACATGTGGCCCATGCTCAAGGAGAATCCAGGACGCGTGCGCACCGATCTGGTGCATGCCATGAGCTTTATGTATGTCACGCACGAGGGGGCATTCCCCGCGGACCGGCCGCTCACACTTCGCGAGAAGCTGCACGGCATGTTCCCTCGACAGTATCCGAGCCACTGGTCCAACCGCACCATCGAGGTGCGCAACGACAACCGGCCGTACACCGACAGCCCGCTCTGGCTGGTTAACTCGCTCTGCATGTATCTTCGCGAGACCGGCGACGTCTCGATCCTGTTCGAGCCTGTGCAGACCGTGTCGCTGATTCTGCCGGACACACCAGAGTCCTCCGGGATCGTCGGCCACGCGAAGACCCTGCGGATTGCGGAGGTGGCGCGCGAGATCTTCGCCTGCTTCGAGCGGCACGTCGGAGACTCCCCGTACGGACTGGCGCAGATTCTTTACGGCGACTGGTGCGATCCGGTCGACATGTTCGGCACGTCCGAGATCGGCAACGCCAAGACCCGGGGCCGTGGCCGCGGCGCGCAGGTCCGGCTCTCTGGACATTTGTTCCTGACGCTGGTGGAGGTGATCGACACATTCGCCAGCCGCCCGATAGCGGCGCGGCTGGCGCGCGAGGGGATTCAGGTGGACCTGGCGCGGCTGCAGACCTTCGCGGACCGCCTACGCCGCAGCATCGTGAAGGTGGCGTGGGAAGACGGCGAGGGGAAGAACTTCCCGGCCGCCTTCCTGAACTGCATCCACGAGCTGAAGGCCGACGGCTCGCGGCCGGACTACGCCGCGGGCGAGACCGGCTACACGCTGGGGTCATTCCATGGGCGCGATTTCGACGGCATCAACCGCCGTGAACTCAACGCCCAGGCATACGCTCTGGAGATGCTCCTGACGCAACGCGCCTACCTGACGCCAGTTCCTGGCACGGAGGCGGTGGTAGCCAGACTGTTGCGCACGGTGGACCGCCTGTTCTTCGACGAAAAGCTGGGACTGATGATGTTCTCCAAACCGATGGCGAACAACGCCCATGCCGTGGCGCTGTGTGGGCGCATGGGGCTGGTGCCGCCGGGCACGGCTGAGAACGGCGAATATCACCATTGCCAGGTGATGATGCACCGGTTCCGCCTTTCGGCGGCCGGGCAGGCGGACACGGTCTGGAAGCAGTTCAAGCCCATGATGTCGGCCCTGCGCGACGAGACGCTGGCAGGGCCATTCGAGACGCCGGCCACCTCGTATGTTTCAGACAAGGACGATCCGCACTTCGCCAAGGGGATGTATTTCGGGCTTTCAGGGTCCGTGGACTGGATTGTGGAAGTCTTTCATAAACTGGCGGGGCTGAGTTTCTCCCTGCACGATCCGAGCCAGCCGGCTATCCGCGTGGAGCCGAATCTTCCCGCGGCCATGGAGCATGCCATGACATTCCGGCGGATGGTGCACTGTTCGACCGGGCCGGGGACCTACCGGGCGATCCCGTTGCAGGTGGAGATTGCGCGGGAAGGGGGCGGGAAGAAACTCCTGAAGCAGGTAATCTTCATCAATGGCAAGTGCCGCGCCAAGGCGGAAATCGCGAAGCTGGACGGGCTTGACCGGATCGACATCCGGATTGTCAGGCGGTTCGGGGCGTAAGGGCGGCTTTTGGGTGAAGGCAGAAGCTTCCGCGTGCCTTGGACTGCCGAATTCTATCTCGAATGAGTGGCATGCGGCTGGCCATTTTTGTGGATTGACGAAAACCGCGGAATTATGCGCGCTAAACATTCATAACCTATTGAATATTAACGGATTGCATTTTCAGCAACTAGCTGCTTTTTTCTTTGACATATCCGCCGTTTCTGTCAAAATTTGTGCCTCATTTAACCCAGAAAGGCGGAGTGGGTTGCCGCTGCGGTTAAAGGATTATTTATGACTGGTAAAGTATGTGTTTTTGCCGGGCAAGGCGCCCAGTTCGTGGGGATGGGTAAGGACCTGGCCGCGGCGGATCCGGCGATTCTGGCGCTATTCGACCGGGCCAATCAGGTGCTGGGATTTGACCTCAAGAAGATCTGCTTTGAGGGGCCAGCCGAGGAACTGACCCGTTCCAACCACTGCCAGCCGGCGATTTTCGTGGCCAGCGTGGCCTGTTTCACGGCCTTTCAGAAAAAAGTTCCGGGCGCCGTGTTCCAAGCGGCGGCAGGGTTGAGCCTGGGCGAATGGACAGCGCTGCACGTGGCAGGTGTGCTGGACTTCGACAGCACGCTGCGGGTTCTGGAGGCGCGCGGCCGCTTCATGCAGCAGGCATGCGAGGAACAGGCGGGCGGCATGGTGAGCGTGATGGGCGCGACCATGGATCAGCTCCTGGAGATCTGCGCCAAGGCCGGGGTCGTAATGGCAAACATCAATTCGGACGTCCAGGTCGTGCTTTCCGGAAGCAAGGCCAGCGTGGCGGAGGCGGAGAAACTGGCGGCCGCGGCCGGACTGAAGTGCATTGTGCTGAACGTGGCCGGCGCGTTTCATTCGCCCCTGATGGGTTCGGCACGCGAGCGCCTGGCCGCGGTGCTGAAGGGCGTGCCCTTTCACGCGCCACGCCTGCCGGTGCTGGCGAACGTGACAGGGCAGCTGCATTCGGCGGACGGCAATGCGATCCGCGAGGCCATGCTGCGGCAGGTGTCCGAGTCCGTGCGTTGGGCCGACTGCGTGCGCTCAGCCATGGCTGCCGGCGCGAAGACCTTTGTGGAGTTCGGGCCGGGCAAGGTGCTCTCCGGGCTGATCAAGCGGATTGATAAGCAGAACACGGTCCTGAACGTGCAGGACGCCGTGACGCTGGAGCAGGCGGCGGCGGTGAATTGAATTAGGAATTGCGAATTGGCGGATGCAGTCTCATCATTCGTAATTCGCAATTGAAAGGACTCATATGGGCAAGTTGGACGGGAAGATTGCAATTGTTACGGGCGCTGCGCGCGGGATCGGGCGGGCCATCGCCGAAGCGCTGGCGAAGGAAGGCGCTGATCTGGCCCTGTGCGATTGCCAGGTTGAATGGCTGAACGACACTGTGGCGGCGGTGCAGGCGTTGGGGCGCAAGGCCATGCCCGGTGCAGCCGACGTCGGCGACGCCGCAGCCGTGGACGCCTTTGTGGCGAAGGTCCAGGAGCATTACGGGCGGATCGACATCCTGGTCAACAATGCCGGCATCACCCGCGACAAGCTGCTGATCCGCATGTCCGACGAGGACTGGGACCAGGTTCTCCGCATCAATCTGACCGGTGCCTTCCTGCTTTCGCGCGCCACAGCCAAGATCATGATGAAGCAGCGGAGCGGATGCATGGTCAACATTGCTTCCATTATCGGCTTGATCGGCAACGCCGGTCAGTGTAATTATGCGGCATCCAAGGCGGGTCTCATCGCCGTGACCAAGTCGATGGCGAAGGAGCTCGCGGGGCGCGGCATCCGCGTGAACGCCGTGGCGCCGGGTTTCATCGTGTCCAAGATGACGGACGCGTTGTCGGAGGAAGTGCGCAACCAGATGATGGCGGCCATTCCGGCGGGGCGTTTTGGCACGGCGGAAGACGTGGCCAGAAGCGTTGTGTTTCTGGCGTCGGACGACGCAGCCTACGTGACTGGCCAGGTGTTGAGTGTCAACGGCGGGATGGTGATGTGAGACGGTTCGGGCCGTTTCATCAGTGTAAACGAGTCAAGGAGAGGGCCTCATGGCAAGCAAACTTGAAGATCGCGTGAAAGAGATCATCGTGGAGCAGCTGGGCGTGAACGCCGAGCAAGTGACGTCGCAGGCGTCCTTCATCGACGATCTGGGTGCGGATTCGCTCGACACGGTGGAGCTCATCATGGCGTTCGAAGAGGAATTCGGCGCCGAGATCCCCGACGAGGAAGCCGAGAAACTCACCACCGTCGGTAAGGTGGCCGAGTACTTGAAGAGCAAGGGCTTTGACAAGGAATAGCGAGCCCGTCTCTCCTGTGGCCGGGGTGGGCAAGCGGTTGTCCCCCCGGTCTTCTTGCTATCTTGCAGGTGGTGTATGAAAAGAGTCGTTGTCACCGGAATGGGCGCCGTTTCCCCGGTTGGGACCGGTCTGGCACCCTTTTGGCAGAGCATCACCGCGGGCAAGAGCGGTATTACGCGAATCGATCGGTTCGACCCGAAGGACTTCTCTACGCAGATCGCGGGGCAGGTCCGCGATCTGGTGGCCGACACATTCATTCCGCCCAAGGAACAGCGGCGCATGGACCGCTTCTGCGTGTATGCCATTTGCGGCGCCAAGATGGCGGTCGCGGATGCCGGTATCGATTTTTCCCAGGGGGACCAGGAACGCTGTGGCGTGGCTGTGAGCGCCGGCATGGGCGGTATCGCGACCCTCGAAGAGGAAGCCAAAACCCTGCGTGAAAAGGGGCCCCGCCGCGTCTCGCCGTTCTGCGTTCCCTCCATGATCCCCAACATTCCCTCCGGCCTGATTGCCATCGAGTTCGGCCTGAAGGGGCCGAATTTCGCCGTGGTCACGGCCTGCGCTTCCGCGCTGCATTCGATCGGCTTCGCCTTTCGCTCCATCCAATGCGGCGAGTGCGATGTTATGATCGCAGGCGGCGCTGAGGCCACCATTACGCCGCTGGGCGTGGCGTCCTTCGCCTCGATGCGCGCGCTCAGCACCCGCAACGACAACCCGGCCGCCGCCAGCCGTCCGTTCGACAAGGACCGCGACGGCTTTGTGATGGGCGAGGGCGCGGGCATCCTGGTAATCGAGGAGTACGAGCACGCCGTTCGCCGCGGCGCGCGGATTTATGCCGAACTGGCCGGCTTTGGCATGACCTGCGACGCCTTCCACATGACTGCGCCGTGCGACGATGGCGACGGCGCGCGCCGCGCCATGCTGCGCGCCATGGAGAGCGCGAAGCTCAATCCCTCGGACGTGGACTACATCAACGCGCACGGCACCAGCACGCCGCTCGGCGACAAGGGCGAGACCCTGGCCATCAAGCGCGCGCTCGGTGAGGCCGCGAAAAAGGCGATGGTTTCCTCCACCAAGTCCATGACCGGCCACCTGCTGGGCGGCGCCGGCGGCATCGAATCCGTGGCCTGCGTGCTGGCGCTGCATCACGGCATTGTTCCGCCGACGATCAACTACACCACGCCGGATCCGGACTGCGATCTCGACTATGTGCCGAACACCGCCCGCCAGTCGCCGATCCGCGCCTGCCTGAACAACTCGTTCGGGTTTGGCGGTCACAACGCCTGTCTGGCGTTCCGCAAGGTTTAGGCCCGTGTGCGGACGCGGGGTTGGACGCTGCTGGCCGGAGAGTATTGGCCGTCGCTCCTGACGATTTTTGCAGGAATTGTGGCATGTCGAATTCCGGTCAGCCAGCCGATCCCGCGCGGCGAGCGCAGCTTGAGCACGAGCTGCGGCGCGACGTGGCGCAACGCCGGCAGAGCTACCGCGAGCAGGCGCTCAAGATCCTGCCGCATGTCTGCGCAAGCTGTGGGCGTTCCTTCAGCGGGGCGCGACTACGCGAACTGACGGTGCATCACCGCGACCACGACTTTCGCAACAATCCGCCGGACGGCAGCAACTGGGATCTGCTCTGTCTCTACTGCCACGACCACGAACACGACAAGAGCGTCAGCCTGGGCGGGTATTTCGAGGGGCGTGCCGCGAAGCGCGACGAGCTGAAGCCGTCTATCTTTTCCCCCTTCGCCGGCCTCGACAAGCTGGTTTCGCCGTCACGGGACTCCGACGCAAAAGAGGATTGATCCCCCTCACGGGACATGATCCGTTACACGGCCGCTTCATAGGTCTCGAAGCGTGCCCGTTCCAGAAACTCCTCTAGATGGTCTTCCAGAAGCGCTCGATCCTTCCCGGCGTCATAGGATGATGCGGCTCACTGCGGATGTGATGCGCCCGGGTTTTGGACTGGACGGTCTGGAAGCGCATTTTGCTGTGCCAGGAGGCGTGTTGCCTGCCTTTGTCGGTCAGAATCTCCGCGGGCATCCTGTAGGTGACCATGGCCCGGCTGTAGAATTTTCAGTACGGTCTCCGTGGACTGGCCGCGTAGAGCCCGATGCTGATATTTCGGAGCGTCACACCATTTTACGTTCATCCTGATCCCGTCATTCGCAGGCTAGGAGAATGCCTCGATCGCAATGTGTTTGCCGCTGCGCGCGGCTTCCTCGATGGCGAAAACGGTTTGGAGGACTCGCAGGCCCAGCGAGGCGGAGTTGGCGGGCGCCCGTCGTTCGCGCACGGCGCGGGCCAGTTCGTAGACACCGGCCGACCAGTCCACGCCGTTGGCAGGCTTGGCAGAGGGATCGCCTTCGCGCTCGACCCAGTCGTGCGAATTGCCATGGGCAATGGTCATCTCGGCATTGAAGTCCATCAGGCGCGAGAGCGACAGGCTGCCGGCGGTGCCATGGATCTCGAGGCCGTGGAGGTTGCTGCCGCGATCCACGTTGGAGATATCCACGCGCGCCAGGACGCCGGAGCGGAAACGCAGGTGCGCGGAGACGAAGTCCAGCACGTCGACCCGAAACGGCTTGCCGTCGAGGCCGATGCGATCGGGGATCAGCGTGCCGCCGCTGGCGGAAACGCTGGCCACGGGTCCGAACCAGTCGATCAGGAGCGACAGCGGGTAGGGGCCAACGTCGAAGAGCGGGCCTCGGCTGTCACGATAGAATTGGGCGGCACCGGCGTGCCACATCTCCAGAGCGCCATGGAATTGGTCGGCGACGGCCAGCACGGGCCGTCCCAGGGCGCCACCGGCTAGCAGCTTCTTGACCCGCTGCTGGCGATCCCCAAGCAGAATGAAAGGGGAGCATGCCAGGGTAAGGCCGGAACCGGCTGCGAGATTGACCAGCGTGCGCCCGTCGTCAACAGACTGGGCCAGTGGTTTCTCCAAGAGGACATGCTTGCCGGCTTGCAGAGCCTGCTTGGCAAGCGGTGCGTGCTGAGGCGGCGGCGCGAGGATCACGACGGCATCCAGGTCCGGGTCGGCGCAGACGGCCTCCATGGATGCGTAGGCGCGGCCGCCGTACTTGGCTGTCAGGGTGTCGGCGCGGCCGGGAACCGGGTCGCAGGCGCCGGCCAAAACGATGCCCTCCTTATCGGCGCGCCGCTGGCAATAGTCGAGGTAGAAACCGGCGATCGCGCCGGCACCAGCAACCGCGAAACGGAACGGTCGGCTCATATCTTCACCCATCGTGTGTGTGCCAGAGAAATCGCCGCGGGGCTGAAGGGCTTTCTACGAACGGCCGGGCCCGCCATCCAACGACTGGTGCACATGGCTATTCTTAAATAAATTGGCTCCCCCGGCAACGCGTTTTTACGGCAGCGCACGTACTGCGCGCAGGACGTGCAGCGTACGCATATGGAGTCGCGCCCACCAGCGGCGTCGTGCTATAGTTTTAAGGCAAAGGAGATGGTTGCGTGAAAATCAGTGTATTTACTGTGTGCATGCCGGAATATACACCGGAAGAGGGCGCCCGGGTGCTGGCAAAAATTGGATACGATGGCGTGGAATGGCGAGTTACTGCGGTTCCCAGGCTTGGCGCGCCGGTGCTGAATTTCTGGGAAGGGAACCGCTGCACGCTGGCGCCGGAGACGCTTCCGAAACAGGCCGACAAGATCCGCAGAATGTGTGCGCGCCACAAGTTGGCCATGCCATGTCTGGGAACCTATCTCGGATATCAGGACCTGTCGTTGATCGAGCGCGTCATGCAGGCCGCGTCGCGAATGAAGGTGACCCAGTTTCGCGTGGGCGTGGCGAGGTACGACGGCAAAACAAGCTACGGCGAACTCTTGGAAAAGGCCGTCAAAGGGTGGGCTCCTGTGGTGGAATTGGGCCGGCAGTACGGCGTCAGGCCGTTGGCCGAGATTCATATGGGAACCATTGTCACGTCAGCTTCAGCGGCGCGGCGCTTCATCGAACATTTCAAGCCGGAAGAGGCGGGGATTATCCTCGACCCCGGCAACATGGTCTACGAGGGTTTCGAAAACCTGCAGATGGGGATGGAAATCCTGGGGCCTTACCTGGCGCACGTGCACGTCAAGAACGCCGCCCGGACGATTCGGGCAGGCGATCCGGACGGCAATCTGCGCTGGGTGTGCGATTCCGCCACCCTGCGCGGCGGACAGGTCAACTGGCGCGATACGCTCAAGACCCTGCGCAGCAGCGGGTACGACGGCTGGATCAGCTTGGAGGACTTTGTCCCCGGCGACACCGAGTCCAAGCTTCGCGACAACTTGGCCTATCTGCGGCAGTTGATGGCCTGACCAGATTGGCGCCGTCACGAATTGACCTGAAACACGAAATGACACCCAAGGAGAGAGCATGAAACAGCGCAAGATGTACATCGACATCGATGGCGTACTGGTTGTCTGGGACAAGGAGCACAACTGCACCGAGCTGGCCCGCGGATTCGGGCGGCTGATGCGCTTTTGCAAGATTCACGACATCAAGCCGTATTGGCTCACAATGTGGGCGCTGTTCCCCGGCGCTTTGGACGGCGTGAACTGTCTGCTTTGGCCGAAATCCTGCCCCACTCAGATGATCCCGGAGACGCTGGTCTACGACCGCGCCAAGGGGAAGACCTCGGTGGTCGATTTCGACAGCGATTTTGTCTGGATCGAGGACGGGTTGGGCCCCGAGGAGCTGGAGCTGCTGGAACAGCGCGGCGTGCGGGACCGGTTTTTCTGGACCAATGGTCTGGATGTCGACTGCCTGCTTAAGTTTATGAAGTTCACGCAGCAGAAGATGAACCTGAAGGAGATCACGGACTGGGGGCCGCAATGGGACTCAAAATTTGCCCGTCCGCGTTCGCCGGAATCCGGAGACAACGGGATCTCCAACCAGATCAAGCCGTAGAAAGAGCCTGTTAGTCGGTAATGGGGGCAGTTACAGGTGGCGGCGATTCCTGCGGCCTCGCGCCGGGGGTGAATGGGGAAGGCTGTAGGCTATAGGCTGCAGAGGGCGAGGAGGCCCCTTCTCCGGGCTCGGCGCGGGGACGCGCCGGCCTACTCTGTCCACATCTTCCGCGATCTCGTTGCCGCAAAAATAGGGCGCCACGTCCTCGCGGCAGCCCCAAATTCCATCGCCCGTCTTACTGCACGACCGCCTTGTAGAACTTGCGGACGTTGTCCACGGCGTTGGTGTAGTTACGGTGGCCCGTACCGTCGAAGGCGTCGTTTCCGGTCAGGACGACGGCCGGCAGGTTGGTGAACCCGCTGGTCAAAGAGTTGGCTGCCTGCAGGATCAGGTATCCTTTCATGCCGCCGTTCGCCAGGGAGCCGGTGACGTCGCGGCGCAGCCGGACCACGATGTTGCTGCCGGATGGCGCACACCCCTCGATCACCAGCGTGTAGCTGTTGGAGGTAGTCGGATCAAGTCCGAGCACGTACTTGTCGTGCAGGCTGAAGCTGTCGAGCCCCGTGGCAGCCTGCACAGCCCCCTGCGTCCAGTTGGTCAGCCAGGCTGTCGGCACGTTGGTGTAGCCCGTCTGTGCAGACGTTGCCAGCGCGAACGCCACCGCATTGCTGAGATCCGCGTTGAGGCCCAGGACCGTCTGCGTGTAGCTTTGCGCGCCGACAGCATCGATCAAGGATACGCCATTGGATGCCAGCGTGGAGATCCGGTTCCAGTCTGCCGCCGTGTACACGATCTGCGTGTTGGCCCCTGCGGCCAGTGTTACCGCGACATACGGCCCGGCGCCCAGCGAGGAACTGCCATTGCCGCTGCTGGTGACGCCCGCCCAACACGGACCGGACACAACGCCGAACGGGTTGTTCGTCGAAACTGCCACATCGTCCAGATACCCCATGCCGGAGCAGCAGAGCGCGGTCAGCAGCTTGGCCGTGGTATTGGTGGTTGCCAGCCGGAACCACGTTCCCGTGGTGCTGGTGAGGGGCAGGGTGCCTTGCCCTTGGAACTGGGCTTTCCAGCTGTCGTCATATGCGTTCGGGTGGGTAACCGTGAGCCCGTCGAGGCGCAACTGGAACATGGCCAGCGCATTGGCC
>Ga0118677_10009237_pt1 | contig 15478 bp, 14 predicted proteins | sample AliMusrvi5mmetaG_FD_86154 | JGI IMG/M metagenome (GOLD analysis project Ga0118677, IMG submission 86154)
TCGGGCCGAAACGAACCAGCGGGGCGCGAGCCCTGCGGGAAGACGCCGCTGGCAGCCTGTTCACCGCCCGCCAGTTGGCGGTCCGGACCGTGGAGTGAGCTTTGCGTGAAAGCCTCTGCCAATTGACTTAACTCAAAAGATTCAAGGCTTTCACCCTGATGACCTGCCTGAGCTGCCGAAATTGATGTGTCTCTATTGGGATTGACGTTGCGCCCTGGTTGCCACAGGCTTGTTGCGACTCGCAGGCGAGTAGCGGTGTTTTCAATCGTACTGCTTCAGCGTGCCGATAAAGGTCGCAACATCGTGGCGCGTCCCGCAGCGATTTTTCCAGCTATCAATCACTTATGAAAACACAAACCCCGTGGAATCGTTTAGTCTCCCCCTGTATTATATTGTTCATGCTTTCGCTGGCCGTGCCGGCATGGTCGTTAGACCGTCCCTTGTGGGACAAGCTCACCACCTCGGTCGGCCCCGACGCAGAGGTTCCCGGTTGGTATGTCAACCTTGGTATCACCGGTGCGCGGGCCATGATTACCAAGGAAGAACCCACCAGCCTGCTCGTCATGTATGTGTTCAAGGACACCCCTGCCTTCGGTAAACTGCAAAACGGCGACAGGATTGTCGGTGCCAACGACCGTCCCTTCGTGACGCCACACAAGTTCGGATACGGCATGGGCAAGTTCGGCTACGACGGCCCGATGATGGATTTGGGCAACGCACTGGAGGAGAGTCAGGGGAAACGCGACGGCAAACTGGAGTTCGATATCCTGCGCGCCAATCTCAAGCAGAAAGTCGAACTGCAACTCACCACCCGCTATGGCAGCTTTGCCTCGACCTATCCGTTTGATTGCAAAAAGACCGGCGTCATCCTCAAGGAAACCTATGCCTATCTGATCAAGGAGCAGCGGTCCGACGGGACCTGGAGTGGACGCCCCCACATCAACGCCTTCGCTGCCCTGGCCCTGCTGGGCAGCGGCGACAAGGCGTTCCTGCCCGCTGTCAAAAGGGCGATGGAGGCCATGGCCCGCAGCACCACCGGCGACATCCAGTATGGCGGTCTGCCGTGTTGGCAGTATGGCCTGTATGGCATCGCGCTGAGCGAGTATTATCTGATCACCCATGAGGCCTGGGTGCTGCCGGTGTTGGAAAAAATCAACCGCTGGCTGGTGGCCGCCCAACATCCCCAGACTGCGGCACCCGAGCACGTCCACATCGCCGGCGGCTTCGGCCACGGCCCTCACAGTCCCACCGGCGGCAATGGCTATGGTTCATTCAACGTCGTCACGGCGCAAGCGATGATGGCATGGGCCTTGATGCAACGCTGCGGCATCGCCGTGGAGCGCCCGCGCTTCGAGGCCGCGCATGACTTCATCGCCAAAGGTACCAACCCGATCGGCTATGTCTGGTATGCCGACGGGGTCGGAGGCGCGGGTTACGCCGACATGGGGCGCACCGGATCGTCGGCCTTGGCGCACTATCTCGATTCAGTTGACAACACAGCCTACAAGGCGTTTGGAAGGCACAATGCCGAATGCATCGGCAACCATCCAGACACCTTCATCGATACCCACGGCTGCCCGCTGCTGGGCATGGTGTGGACCGCGCTGGGTGCCGCGACCGATCCACCGAGCTTGCGCAAGCTGCTGGATCAGAACCGCTGGGCCTTCAGTCTCAGCCAGTGCCCGGACGGCACCTTTTATTATCAGCCCAACCGCGACAACAACCCTCAGGACTACACTGCCGCGCCGCGACTGGCCGCCACCGCAGCCACCGCGCTGATTCTAACTCTCCAGCAGAAGCAGTTGCAGATCACCGGCGCCAAGCCGGTCGCGTGCCAAGCAAAGGACGGCATTCAACCTAACAAACAAACGGAATGAAACTCAAAGCCATCGTCAGCTTGTTGCTGGCTCTCTTGTCCGGGTTGTCCTCCGCTGCGCCGGTGGACATGCAACAACGCGCCCAAGAGTTGAAGGATCTCAAGTGGGGCATGTTCGTGTGCTGGTCGTTCAGCTCTTTCTCCGGCACGGAATGGACGCCTGGAGTCAAGGATGTTTCGGCCTTCAAGGCCACCGGTTGCGACACCGACCAATGGGCGCGGACGGCCAAGGAGGCGGGCATGGGCTACATCCTGTTTCTCACCAAGCATCATGACGGGTTTTGCCTGTGGGATACCAAGACCACCGAGCGCAGGGTGACCATGGCACCGCTGGGGCGCGACGTGCTGGCGCAACTTCGCGAGTCCTGCGACAAGTACGGAATCAAGCTCGGCCTGTATTTTTCCGAGGGTGAGTTCAAGGATAACAAGGACTATCACCCCGGCGGCTACACGGCGGAAATGAAGAAGGCGCAACTCAAGGAACTGCTCACCGGATACGGGCCGATCGAGTATATCTGGTTCGACCATGCGCAAAGCGACGGCGGCCTCAGCCACGCCCTCACAACCGAGTGGTGCAAGCGGTTTCAGCCTGGTTGCTTCATCGGCTACAACCATGGCGAGGCCTCCGGCGACATACGAATTGGCGAGATGGGTCATCCCTCGCCGATGAGCGATGCCGCCGGCGCGGGTTTCGGCAGCATGGATGCAAAAGGCCGCGCCGACTATCTGCTAGACGAGTTCACCTATCCGATCCTGCCGGCACATGAAGGCGGCGCGCAGTGGTTCTACTCGCTGCCCAAACACGACACGCTCTGCCTGCCCGCGGAGAAGCTGTACGCGGATTATCTCGGCGCCCTGAAGTTCGGCAACATCTTCTCCATTGACGTCGGTCCCGACTATGCAGGCAGGCTCCGTGACATCGATGTGCGGACGTTGCGCCAGGTGGGCGAGATGATCCGGCACGCGCCGGCGTCCGCGCCACCGTCAGCACCGCCAAGCAAACCCGCCTCTGCCACCGACGAATCCATCCGTCACGTCGCGCTGCGCTTTCACCTGGTGAGCGACATGGCCATGGAGAAAGGCGGGATCGCCATGACCCACTGGATCACGCCGGAAATGATCACAAAGACGGTGCTGCCCGAGGTCAACCGGATTTGGTCGCCAGCCAAAGTCCAATGGACAATGAGCGGCGTCGATGCCGCCACCACCCGCGCCGAAGGCCGGGAGGGGGTGATTGCTTATGTGTTGCAAGCCGGTCGTGACAGTGAGGGCCACGGCGATCCCGAACGGATCAAGAAGCTGCAATCCATCCTCAAGTTGAAACAGGAGGACGCTCAGGTGATCAATCTCTATGTCATCCCCTATCTTGGCGGAACCTCGCAAGGGAACACCACTCCGCAGCAGAAACGCGTCATCCTGGGCGAATGGACCGACAAGCCGTCGCACGGCAAACGGCCGCCGGAGAAATGCCTGTTAGTCGAAGCCGGTGATTTCAAACAGGGTTCGTTCAGCCGGACGGTGGCGCACGAACTGGGGCACGTCCTCGGTCTCAAGCATCCCCTCCCCAACACTCCGCCGCTGCATCGGTTGATGGGCGGCAGCAATCCGGGCAACGCGCTCACCGAGGAGGAAAGAGCCCTCGCGTGGAAAACGGCCGCCGGCCTGGCGACGCCAGCCAAGCGGCCGTGATTCCAAGCTCCCCTGCCCATGGGGCGCCGTTCTAACGTGAACCGGCGCTATCGGCCGTGCCGTTTGAATTCCTCAAGCGTCACCTTGCCGTCCCCAATCGCCGCTTAAGCCCAGCAGCAGAGGAAAAGTTCCAATGAATTTGTTGAATCCAATCCACCGTGTCAATAGGATCTTAGAATCGATCTTATCCGACCCGACCCGACCCGACCCCGACCCCCGCAAGGCGGCTATTGGTGTCAATAATAAATTGCCTGGCAATATATTGCGTGGCGAATCGGCAGCGAGCGCCGCCCGGTGGCCGGCTTCCCTGTCAGGCACATTGTCTCAGTGGGTTGTGTCCAGTGTGTTGTTGACAGGGTTCGGCGACTTCGCCACGCTTGGCTCGGAATCAATACCCCAGCGCTGGAACCAGCCGACTCGCCATGGCCATCCCCCGAAACCTGTCTGTTACGACCACCCGAACCCACGGATTCATCGCGACCCGTCGTGCGCCTCCGGACCTCCGCGCTTGTGCCGTAGTGGCATGGCTTGTGGTGCTGGGTGGCGCGGACAGCGCCTGCGGCCAGCAACCGCAAGCCGCTGCGATTTCCCGCGGGGATACTGCCGACGAAGATTCAGCCCTGACCTCGACCGAGCAAGGCAGCACACCCATCGAAGGGACGTACCAGGAACCGCGCCAATGGCGTCTTGAGCAACGACGCGAGGCGTTCAAGGACACCAAGGTCCAATTCGATTTGCGGACCATGTACATGAACCGCAACACGTTTGATGGCGCGGAGAACGAAGCGTGGGCTATCGGTGGCTGGGCCGGGGTGAAAACCGGTTACTTTCTCGACCACATCGCGCTGGCAGCCACCGCCTATACGTCGCAACCGCTGTATGCCCCTGCCAACAAGGACGGCACCCAGTTGCTGGCGAGCGGGCAGGAAGAATATTCGGTCCTTGGCGAACTTTACGCCGATGTTCGCATCACCGACGACTTGAACCTGTATGGGGGACGCAAAGGGTACGACACCCCCTATATCAACCGCAACGACACGCGCATGACGCCGAACACCTTCGAGGCGATCACGTTGCAGGGCCGCGCGGAGTTGGGCGACAGCGGCGGAACGCTGAAATACGGAGTGGGTTATTTTGACAAGATCAAGGAGCGCAATTCCGACGAGTTTGAGTCGATGGCGGCGGCGGCGGGTGCCACGGTGGATCGCGGCGTTTACACCGCCGGCGCTCTCTACCAAAACGGCGGGTTCTCGTTCGTTGGGATCGACTATTACAGCCCCGACATCATCAACATCGGATACCTCGAAGCGAAGGTGGAGTTTCCGCTTGGCCACGACTTGCAGTTGCGACTCGCCGCGCAGTTCGCGGATCAGCGCAGTGTCGGGGCCGACCTGTTGAAAGGGGAGAGTTTCTCGGCGCGGCAATTCGGTCTGAAAGCCGAGGTGCCGGTGGGGCGGGCGCTGTTCACCGCGGCATACACGGCGGCCAGCGGCAATGCCAACATGCAGAGCCCGTGGAGCGGCTATCCCGGCTATACCAGCGTGCAAATTCAGAACTTCAACCGGTATGGCGAGGATGCGTTGTTGCTGCGGGCGGGCTATAAGTTCGCCTGCGTCGAAGGGCTCAGTGCCTATGCGCTGGGGGTGTTTGGCAGCCCCCCGAACGAAGCCGGACAATATCGCCAGGACGAGTGCGACCTGAACCTGCAGTGGGCGGCACCCAGCGGCATGCTCGATGGCCTGGCGCTGCGGGTACGCTACGCGGTGGCCGAGCAACACGGCGGCAATGTTGACAACTACACCGACTTCCGCGTGATGTGCAATTATATCCGCACCTTCTAACGAACGGATTTTCCTGCTTGTGCCGGATCGAGGCTTCCGGTATGAGTGAGGCGTGAAAGCACCAATCATTTGTATGTTAAGCCTGATCGCCGTGGGATTCCTGTATTGCGGATCAACTGGAGGCAGGGCCGAGTCCCTGACCGCCGACAATGCAGGAAAGCCCGGAACGCCACCCATCGGGCTGATGGTGGAACTCCGTCTGGCACAGTCAATCACGACCGCCGACGGGGGGAAAGTTCAGGGAACCCTGGTTGCCATGACCGATCAATGGATCGTGGTGGGTTCCGGTTCGGATGAATTCTGGGTGCCAAAGGAAAAGGTGACGCTCATGAAAGCTTCGAGGTAGCCCGACCCAGCCCCTGAGAACCAGAGCGATGCTGATCGATGGCGTGGTCGGGAATGCCGGAGGCCAGCTTGGATATCGTCTTCTTTTTTGCAGCCATGGGGCCGGACTGTGCCATCCCTCAGGCGGGAGGTCCAGTGGCAATCCGTGAGTGCCCGGCGAGGCTGACGAAGAGTCACGGGATCAGTTGCCAACATGGTTGCCTATAAACGGCCATTTCTTTGTAAGTCCGTGGCCTCTGGCGGAACCAGCCCCAATCGACAGTCACCGTGGAATCCTCCTAGAACCAAGGGAATTCCAGCCTTTTGCGGGGCGTGGAGCATAGGAGATTCGAACTCCTGACCTTCTCATTGCGAACGAGACGCTCTACCAACTGAGCTAATGCCCCTTTCCCGGCGGCGGCGGCACCTAACCCGTTGGAAACCAAGGGGAACTCATGTCGCCGACGCATTGATAACATGAGGAATGAGGGGCGCAAGCGCAAAATCGCGGGACCGTGAGAATTCTTGCAAATCCTTGTGCTTTCTTGCTTTTTGCGGAATGAGAAACTTGATTTGCTAACCGGTTTTGCCACCACCGGGGTCATGGAGGACGAAGCAGTCGTCAAGGGGCTTTACGCGAAGCGAGGCTGCTACTACTACCACCATGGGGAGGTCGTTGCATTCGCTATAGATGGAGGCCGCAACCATGCGCTGAATTTGCTGGCTCACCCGCGGAATCTGTGGCTGGCTTTGGGCTCCGACACGGTCACCAAGATCATGAGAAATCTGCTTCATTCCATCATCCTCGGTTTGGTTCTGATCTGGGTTCCGTTCAGCGGCAGCATTTACGCCACGCCACCGGACGGCGCCGGGCGGATGAAACCGGTTGTCGTAGGGGTGTTATACACGATATCACAAGTGAAGGAACTGCCCGCCAAGGATCGGTTAGATAATTACACGGGCGCCATCAAGGAAAACGGCGGGTCGGTCGTGCTGCTGGCCCAAACGCTGGAGTCTAACGCGAGCGCCGCCCGCTTGGCTTCGATCGATGCGCTGCTGATTCCAGGCGGGGATGATGTGTCGCCGGACCTGTACGGCGAAAAACCCCTTGGGCAAATCGAAGCGGTGGACCGCGACTTCGACCTCTATGAACTTGCGGCAATCAAACAGTGTGTTGCGCGGGGCATCCCGATCCTCGGAATCTGCAAGGGACATCAATTGCTCGCCGTTGCCACCGGAGGCGCGCTGTATCAGGACCTGCCCACCCAGTTGCACGGCAAAGTCCCCGTCGCCCACAGGATACGCAACCATGGCGTCTTATCACCCTGCTATCATGAGATCAGCCTCAAGCCGGACAGCGTGCTGGCCCGCCTATTCAAAACCGAGCGGCTGAAGGTCAATTCCTACCATCACCAAGGAGTCAAAACCACCGGTGACAAGCTCCACGCCACCGCCTGGTCCGACGACGGCCTGATCGAAGCGATGGAGTCCGGCAAGATCCTTTCCACCCAGTTCCACCCCGAAAAAGAACGCAAGGCCGACCCGGCCTTCAACGCCATCTTCACCCACTTTCTCGACCTGGCACGGGCGGAATAGGGGCGAACCGCCCCCCAAGCGGTGCGTAGCGGCGGTCTGTGACTACTTTTCCCCTGCGGGAAAAGTCGCAGCGCATGCTGCAGCGCAACTCCTTGGCTGCGACGCTCACAGTTGCTACTAGGCTGCCACAAGGCTTGACCGCAGGCGCGAGTTAGGGCAGGGCTTGGTGGTGAGCGCATTCATCACCGGCACCGACACCGACGTGGGCAAGACCTATGTCACCCGCTTGATTTTGGAAACCCTGCGCAACGAGGGCATTGATGCAGTCGGCTACAAACCGGTGGCCTGTGGCAACCGTGCGGACGCCACCGTCCTCGCCGCCGCTTCGGGCAACCTGCCGCGCGACGAGGTGAACCCGGTGTTCCTGAAGCCCGCGCTTGCCCCGCTGGTCGCCGGCATGTTAGAAAACCGCGGCGTTTCCCTCGCCGAATTGGTGCGGGGCTATCAACACCTCGCCGCCCGTCACGCCAGCGTGATGGTGGAAGGGGTTGGCGGCTGGGAAGTGCCGCTGGCCCCCGGCTTGCGCGTGTCAGATCTGGCGGTGGCGCTCGCCCTGCCGGTCATCGTGGTGGCCGCCAATCGCCTCGGCTGCCTCAACCACACGCTATTGACCGTCAACGCCATCCGCGCCCGCGGCCTGACCTGTGCCGGCATCATCCTCAACCAGTTGGAAGACGAAATGGACACCGCCATGATCACCAACAAGGGCGTGATCGAAGAGCTCAGCGGGGTGCCGCTGCTGGCGCACCTGATCTATCGGCAGGATTTTCTCGAAACCGACGGCCTGCTCCAATTCGCGTGAGAAACGCGTCGGTGGCGCTTGACTCGGATGGCGATGCCAGCTATCAATTCGGCTATGCCACGGACTATTCCATTCCTGCTTGCCCTCGCCGCGTTGAGCGGCCCCGCTTTCTGTCAGACTTGGGAACGCGAAGTCGTTGATTTCCCCGCCATCCAAAGCCGCGCCAAGGATTTGGCCAACAAACCCTACGTCGCCCCCGACCGCGAGGCGCTGCCGGAGTGGATGAAAAACCTAACCTACGACCAGTACCGCGACATCCGCTTCAATGCCGACCAAGCGCTGTGGACGGCCGACAAACTGCCTTTCCGGGCGATGTTTTTCCACCCCGGCTACCTGTTTCGCGAGCCGGTGACGCTCGATGAATTCACCGCCACCCATCAACAGCGCATCCGCCCCTCCGAAGACTTCTTTGACTATGGCAAACTGGTGCCAAAGCGCGGCGAGTACCCCGTTGCCAGTGGCTTTGCCGGCTTCAAACTCCTCTCCTACTTCAACAAACCCGACCGCCTCGACGAGGTCATCGTGTTCCAGGGCGCCAGCTACTGGCGCGCCCTCGGCAAAAGCCAGCATTACGGGTTGTCCGCCCGCGGCCTCGCCATTGATACCGGTGCCAACGGTGCCAAGGAGGAATTCCCCGCGTTCCGCGAGTTCTGGCTCGGCAAGCCCGAGGCCGCCGACACCGCGGCAAACCTCTATGCGCTGTTAGACGGACCGTCCTACACCGGCGCCTATGCCTTCAAGGTGGCCCCCGGCGAGGACACCGTCGTGACGGTGCAGGCCGTGCTGTTTGCCCGCAAGGCGGTGCAGCGCCTCGGCATCGCCCCGATGTCGAGCATGTTCTGGTTCGGCGAAAACTCGCGCCACCGCTTCGATGACTTCCGCCCGGAAGTCCACGATTCCGACGGCCTGGCCATCCGCAGCGGCACCGGCGAGCGGGTGTGGCGACCCCTCTCTAACGACACCGGCCGCCTCGAGTTCAGCTTTTTCAGCCTGGAAAAATGTGCCGGCTTCGGCCTGGTCCAACGCGACCGCCGCTTCGCCGCTTACGAGGACGGCGAGGCCGCCTATCATTTGCGCCCCTCGCTGTGGATCGAGCCAACCTCGGACTGGGGCGCGGGCCGCGTGGTGTTGATGGAAATCCCCACCACCAACGAGCTGGCCGACAATACCGTGGCGCTGTGGGAACCGGCCACCATCCCGCAACCCGGCGACCGCGTCGAATTTTCCTACAAGCAACATTGGACGACAGCCGAAGACCCGTCACAAGCCGGCGGCCATGTCGTCGCCACCCGCACCGGCGTACACGACTGGCAGCCGGAACAGCGCACGGTGATCGTCGAGTTTGCCGGCGGCGCGCTGGAAAAAACCGGCGACAAGGATCCCGAACCGTTCATTCAGGTTCTCGGCGACGCCGCCAGCACGGTGAAAATCCAGGGTGCCGCCGTCCAGTTGATGAGCCCCGGCCATTGGCGCCTGGGCTTCCAACTCGCCCCGGCCGCCGCCGGCGGCAAACTCGCCGACATCGGCCCTGTCGAACTGCGCGCCTGCCTCAAACGCGGCGACGATTTCCTAACTGAAACATGGGCATACCGCATCACCCCCTAGAAACGCTCAACCCGCTCAACGAGGCGGAACTCAACGAGTGGGAGGAGGCGTATGCTGCCGTCGAGGCCTATTTCCAGGCGCTGCGCTTGCGCAACCGTCTGCTCATCGCCGAGTTGGTGCGCCGCGTGCTGTGGCGCGCCTCCTCCCGCAAGGTCAATGAGCCTGACAAACCCGCCCGCGTGCTTGCCATGGAGGAAACGCTGGCGGAAATCTCCGCCTGGACCCAGGACGTGTTGGCCGAACCGCTGGAAAACAGCCGCCTCGCCGCCCGTGGCCGCCTCGCCCTGTTGCTCACCGGCATGCCGGACCAGTGGCAGAGCGTGTTTCTAACACCCCCGCCGTGGCCCGGCGCGTTTGTCGCGGCCATGCGCAGTTCCTACCTGGCCGCCGGGCCCAATTTCGCCGGCCTGCCAATGGTCGCCAAACCGCTCGAACTCAACGCCTTCGGCAACAGCGCCGCCCTGTGGTGGGACACCATGGACCGCCGCCCGATTGTCCGCATGATGGTCGTCGCCTGTGTGCTGGCATTCCTTTCCGCAGCCGTGTGGTTCATTTTCTTTGACTGATGGAACCCCTCGTACCAACCCCGCGTGATGCCAGGCGACCGTTCTTCGGGCACTTCCGGCGCTTGGTGCGCCGCGTGGTGTTTTTCAGCAGTGCCCTGCTGGCCAATCTCGCGGCGTGCTTCTGGATGGGCGACCTGTTCTGGCGGATGGGCTTTCAGCGCGAGCATTTCCTCTTGCTGGCGGTGTTCTTCGTGCTCAACGGCCTGCTGGTGCTCGGCTCGTTCCACGCCTTGTTCGGTGCCTTCGACATCCTCTGCGCCCGCCGCCGCGCGGTGCGCATCACCCGCCTGGCCGATGGCCAAACCTTCGCCCTGACCCAGCGCTTCGCCATCGTCATGCCCGTCTATAACGAGGACTGCGTGCGCGTCTGCGCCCGCATCGAGGCGATCTTCCTCTCGATCCAGGCCACCGGCCAACTCGCCGCCTTCGATTTCTTCATCCTCAGCGACACCCGCGACCTCAACCTCTGGGTGTTGGAGGAAACCGCCTGGACCAACCTCTGCCGCCGCCTCGACGCGTTCGGCCGCATCTACTACCGCCGTCGTAAGTCCAACGAAAACCGCAAGGCCGGCAACATCGGCGATTTCGTCCGCTCGTGGGGCGGCTCCTATGAAGGCATGCTGGTGTTGGATGCCGACAGCCTGATGGATGGTGCGGACATTTTGAAAATGGCGCGGGTGATGCAACTCTATCCGCGCCTCGGCATCCTCCAAACCCCACCGCGCCTCATCCACGGCGCCTCGGTGTTCACCCGCCTCCAACAATTCGCGATGCGCCTCTACGGACCGCTGTTCCTCCACGGGCTCAACTTCTGGCAGCTCGATGGCGGCAGCTATTGGGGCCACAACGCGCTCATCCGCCTGCAACCGTTCTCCGAGTGCTGCGAGCTGCCCGCCCTGCCAGGCCACGAACCCTTCGGCGGGCGCATCCTCAGCCATGACTTCGTCGAGGCCGCCCTGATGGTGCGCGCCGGCTGGGAAGTCTGGCTCGCCTGGGACATCGCGGGCACCTATGAGGAAGCCCCGCCCACCCTCATCGACCACCTCAAGCGCGACCGCCGCTGGTGCCAGGGCAATCTCCAACACCTCTGGCTCATCTTCGCCCGCAAGCTGCCCTTCGCCGCCCGCGTGCAACTGTTCATGGGCATCATGGCCTATCTGGCCTGCCCGATCTGGTTCCTGTTCCTGCTGCAAAGCACCTGGCTCGCCTGGGACCGGCGCTTCAGCGGCCTGAGCAACCTAACCATCCCCGGCAACATCGGCAAATGGCTCCACATCGACGCGCTGACCCAAAGTCTGATTCTGGCGCTGGCCATTCTCGTGCTGCTGTTCCTGCCGAAAATCCTCGCCCTCGGCGGCGCCATCCTCGCCCCCAAGGTTCGCCGTTCATTCGGGGGCGCTTTCCCGTTGCTCGCCGGCGTCATCCTCGAAACCCTCGTGTCCATGCTCCTGGCCCCCTGCGTCATGGTCGCACACACCGTCATGGTCATCAGCATCATCCTCGGCCGCTCGGTCGGCTGGGACACCCAAAACCGCGAAACCGACGGCACCGCCTGGCGCGATGCCGTCCGCTTCCATGCCCTGCCCACCGTGCTGGGCCTGGTCTGGACCGCCGTGGCGTTCCGCATCAACCCCGCCTTCGCCGCCTGGATGTCACCAATTCTGTTAGGCCTGGTGCTCGCCATCCCGGTGTCCGTCTGGACCAGCCGTGGCCGCTATGGGCGCGCTCTGGCCGCCCGCAAAATCCTCGCCACCCCGGAGGAACTCGATCCGCCCGAGGTCATCCGCCTCGCCGATGCCGCCACCGCCGCCTTGGATCCCGCCCTCAGCGCCACTCACGAAGGCCGCTTCGGTATCACCGCTGCCGTGGTGGACCCCTACGTCAACGGGGTCCATGTCTCGTTGTTAGAGCCGGCTCGCATGTCAGAACCCGAACTCGACCTCGCCGAGCGCTGCCTCAGCGAGGGACCCCACGCCATGAGTGATCATGATCTAACCGATCTGCTGTATCTCGCCCCGGCGATGCTCCACATGCACCGCTCGGTCTGGTTGCGGCCCGCCGAAAGCATACACCCGCTCTGGACCCAGGCTGTGGAAAGCTACCGCCGCCGCCTCGAAGGCTCAGCCTCTTGAGGGGGGCACGGGCAGCTTGCCCGTGTGTGAAAGCGCGGGCCAGGCACCGCGCCTGCCGATGCGCGAAGCACGGCTTGCTCTTGGCTGTGCCATCGGCTAACGGGCGGGCCGCCCGTTCCCCTCTTGAGGGGGGCACGGGCAGCTTGCCCGTGTGTGCAAGCGCGGGCCAGGCGCCGCGCCTGCCGATGCGCGAAGCACGGCTTGCTCTTGGCCGTGCCTTGGCTAACGGGCGGGCCGCCCGTTCCCCTCTTGTGCCAGCCCATCTCCAGCAGGAAAGATCGGGCTTGATTGTCAGGGCACGAGCCCCTAGATCCGGGCACGCGAATGCACATTTACAAACACATCCCCTTATTTGCCGCCGGCCTGGTGCTGGCGCTGTGGCTGATTGGCTTGCACCTGCTGATGCTGGCCAAGCCCGCGCAGGTGCAGGGGTTTTTACACAAGTTTCCACGTCACCCCTGGCTCGGACAAGTTATTCTGGGCATCGGCCTGGCTTGGTTCTGGCTGCTCATCGCCCCCGAGGGCCTCGGCACCCTCAGCGCCCTGGCCATGGACCTCGGCGAATTCAACGGTGCCAAACCGCTGTTGCAGTATCTGGTGCCGGTTTCCATCATCCTGGTCGCTATCAGCGTGAGGGATTTTCTCGCCGTCCGCGCGCTCGGCGTGGTGGGACTCATGGTCGCCTCGCCCATGCTCGAAGCCGCTTTCCTCAAGGATCCGGCATCCCGCCTGCTGGTGCCAATCTATGCCTACGGCCTGCTCACGGCCTCGCTGTTCTGGGTTGGCATGCCCTACCTGTTCCGGGATGCCGTCACCTGGGCCACCGCCAACCCAAAGCGCTGGACCTTCCTGTCCTTCGCCGGACTCGGCTACGGCGTGGCAACCCTCGTCTGCGCCTGCGCCTTCTGGCGCGGCTATTGACCCGTGCCTCGTGGTGCGACGATGCCGGAAACCCCGTGTTTGCACGCACCGGAAATCATTCAGTAAACCGGCGCACCCGAGGTGTCTCCGCCGCCGTTTTTGGATTTGGCGGCGGATTTTTCCACCCCTTCGCCGGCGATCCGCATGTCACGGCCCAGGCCGATAAAGGTATTGCACGAACTGGTCAGCACGGCGGCTGCGGCAAGAACGATCAACAGAATTGCTTTCATCACACGTCCTCATAGCGCATTTCCCGGCCCCCGCAAGCGGATATTGTAAACAATTCTTAATAATTCGCCTTTCCCGGTTGCGGATGCCCGGCACCGTTCTGGGTCTCCCGCAGTGCGTGGAAGATCCGGATGGCGGCGTAGGCGTCATTCGCGGCGTAGAGCAACTGCCGTTCGGACAAGTCCCGCGCCGCCCAATTCGAGGTGGTTACGGATTTGGATTTCCGCAGTTTGCGGTTGAAAAACATGGCGACAGCCGACTTCGCCCCGACCGCGTTGCGATAACCCAGCAGCCTGAACGAGCGGTCGAGATCCACAATGCCGCCCGGTTGGATGCCGAAGCGATTGGCAATCTGCCGCAGATCTCCGCCCAGCCCGAAACCGATCTTGGTGAGTTCGGGCGATTCGAGCAGCTCGATGATCGCCGGGTGGCTTTCGACAAAATGCGCTTGGAAAATGAACGCCTTCTCCAAAGTGGCGAATTGCAGGACATGCGGCCCTTCGGATTGCTGGCCCTTGTGGAAGGTCGGCTTCGACTCGGTATCAAACCCCACGGTCCCCGCCGTCATCAGTTCCTTCAAGGCCAGCCCCGCCTGCCGCCCGCTCGTCACCAGAAACACGTTTCCCATCCCGAGTCCCTCGAATTCCTCCAATGCCGCGATCTCCGTCTTGTGTGGTGTGGTCTTGTGAATGCTCATCGGAAAATCGGCTTGGCGGTGACGCGGCCTTGCCTGCCCCAACATCGTCCCGATCCCTGCCACGATCAAGGACAGGCTGCATTCCACCTGATAATTCGCTATCCGTACCGGCCCGGGGCACCTCTTCAGTCCATGGGTTGTTCCGCCTCCGATCTACCGCTCTATCCGGAAACCCGTACGGTTTTCCAACAGCGGGATCCGTTCGATCCAATGGTTTTTGATCTGGTTGGCGAGTGATGACTCGACCGCGATTTCCCGGATGAAGGCCTCCACTTCGTCCGCTTCGCCCATCACCCGCAGTTCGACGCTGCCATCGGGCAGGTTTTTCACCCAACCGCAGACGTCGAACCCCCGCGCCAGGTCCTTGACGGTGTAGCGGAACCCGACACCCTGGACACGGCCCTCGAAGGTGACACGTTTGGCGATCATGGCAGGGAAACGTGCCCGGATCTGTTAGTGACCCCTTCCCACCGGCTTGGCGTTCGGGTTGGCCGGAGCACCCTCCTTGAACGGGTTTTTCTCGAGCGCGGAGGATTTCACGCCGAACACCTGCTCGAAGGTTTTGCCCGCCAGCAGGTTGTAAACGATGGGCGCGCTGCGGTTGCCCTGGGCATCATAAACATAACGGATCACCTGCACCGGCATTTCCTTGCCGGTATCCTTGTCGCGGCGGGTGACCCGCGCGTCGAACATGTGCTCGGCGACCAACTGCCCATCCGACTTGCGGTAACCGTAACTCACCTTGTATAACAACTCGTTCTGGCCATCGAAAATCTTGCAACCCATCGGGTTGCCGCTGGTGTCCATCCGATAGATCGTCAGCATGGTCAGCACGCCGCTGGCCGAGAACTTCTTCTTGGTAAGCGTCCGGTCGTCGGGTGCCCGGGTGAATACCGTGCGCGATCCGTCCTCATGGCGCATCACCCGGACATTCGGGCCATTGGCGTCCTCCAGTTCCTTGGCGGGATCCTTGGCCTGGCAGGGAACCGCAACCATCAGTCCCGCGATGAGCGCGAGGATTTTTTTCCATGTTGCCAGCGGGTTCATGCGGCGCAGACTATCCCCGCCAGGCGGACGCTGCAAGCCGCCAATTTCCCCCGATGCTCTGGAAAACACGCCACGCCACGCTTGACCTGTCCCGCCACGCACGGGTGATGGGCATCCTCAATGTCACGCCGGATTCGTTTTCCGACGGCGGGCG
>Ga0118677_10002270_pt2 | contig 15477 bp, 10 predicted proteins | sample AliMusrvi5mmetaG_FD_86154 | JGI IMG/M metagenome (GOLD analysis project Ga0118677, IMG submission 86154)
ACGCCGAATTGCCGTGCTTCCCCCCTTGCCCCTGTCGGCGGACGGGTGTATAAAACGGGCTTCTCAGGTGTGGAGACGGCTGTATGCTGAAATCGCTATTCGCCAAAGTCTCGCCGGGCCTCATTGTCAAGGAAGCCACGGCGGCCGCACGTGCCGTATCCGAACACGAGCAGAGGCTGATGGCCATCTGCCGTCTGCCGGCAGACCAGGCCTTGCAGGAGCTTTCCGCTCCTGTGGGGGGGCTGCCGGACGAGGAGGTTGCACGTCGCCGCGCCACCTATGGCGCCAATACGGCGGGGCAGCGCCAGCGGGCTGGCTTCCTGATGGACATCTTGCGGCGTTTCTGCAACCCGCTGGCCATTCAGCTCCTGATCATCGCGGGCGTTTCCGCCATCATGGACGCTTTTTCGCATGGCGACTACAGCACGACGGCCATAGTCGGCGGCATGGTCGTTCTCAGCGTCGGCCTCTCGTTTGTGCAGGAAACGCGTTCAAGCCGGGCCGTGGAAAAGTTGCGGGCCATGGTGCAATCCTCGGCCGTGGTGTTGCGCGGCGGCGTTGAACTGGAAGTGCCGATCGATGAACTTGTTCCCGGCGATATCCTCCTCCTGCATGCCGGCGCGATCATCCCTGCGGACTTGCGCCTGCTCAGCGCCAAGGATTTTTTTGTCAGCCAGTCCGCCCTGACTGGCGAATCCATGCCGGTGGAGAAGACGGCCGATGCGTCGGACAGCCAGGGACGCGGCGCGTTGGCACTGCCCAACGCCTGCTTCCAGGGGAGCAACGTGCTCAGCGGCACAGGGCGCGGCCTAGTCGTGAACACCGGCACGCGCACCTTCTTCGGCGCCATCACGGAGCGCCTCGCCGGCCAGCGCGTCCAAACCAGTTTCGACAAGGGGATCCGGGATTTTACCTGGCTCATGGTCCGCTTCATGGTGGTCATGGTCGCGCTGGTCTTTCTGATTGTCGGCCTGACCAAGCATAACTGGTTCGAAGCTTTGTTGTTCGGCCTCTCCGTGTCCGTGGGGCTGACGCCCGAAATGCTGCCCATGATCGTGACCGTCAACCTTTCCAAAGGGGCGCTCATGATGTCGCGCAAGAAGGTCATCGTCAAGCAGCTCCCCTCGATCCAGAACTTTGGCGCCATGGATGTGCTCTGCACGGACAAGACCGGCACGCTCACCCAGGATCGCGTGGTGCTCGAGCGTCATGTGGATGTGACCGGCCGCGAGAGCGAGGACGTGCTGCGCTACGCCTACATGAACAGCCATTATCAGACCGGGCTGCGCAATCTTCTGGACCGCGCGGTACTGGCCTGCACCGATCTCGATGTTGAGCGCAATTGCCGCAAGGTGGACGAGATCCCATTCGATTTCACCCGGCGTCGCATGTCCGTGGTGGTCGAATACGGCGACGACAATGTGCTCGTCTGTAAAGGCGCCGTGGAAGAGGTGTACAAATATTGCGACCGCTACCAGGTGGACGATGAGATCTATCCGCTCATCGACATCATCAAAAACGACCTGATCGAGGAGGTAGAAGGACTGTACGCCGATGGCTTCCGCGTGCTGGCCATCGCTTACCGCGAATTCCCGAAAGATAAACAGGTTTTTGGCGTGGCCGACGAAACCCAGATGATCCTGCTCGGCTACATCGCGTTCTTCGATCCGCCCAAGGATTCCACCGCGACGGCACTGGCTTCGCTGCGCGCCGCCGGCGTGCAGGTCAAGATCCTCACCGGCGACAACGCGCTCGTGACGCAAAAGGTCTGCAAGGACGTGGGGCTGGAGATCAAGCGCCTGGTCACGGGCGACGAACTGCAGAATTTGTCGCAGGAAGCCCTCGACAATCTGGCCGAGGAAGGCACCGTCTTCGCCCGGCTCGATCCGGCCCAGAAGGAACAAATCATCCAGGCCCTGCGCCGCCGCGGTCATGTCGTCGGCTACATGGGCGATGGCATCAACGACGCCCCCTCCCTGCGAACGGCCGACGTGGGAATCTCCGTAGATTCGGCCGTGGACGTGGCCAAGGAGGCCGCGGATATCGTGCTGTTAGAAAAGAACCTGCTCGTGCTCGAGGATGGCATCATCGAGGGACGGCGTGTGTTCTGCAACATCGTCAAGTACGTCCGCATGGGCGCCAGTTCCAACTTTGGCAACATGTTCAGCGTGCTCGGCGCCAGCTACCTGCTGCCGTTCCTGCCCATGCAGCCAGTCCAGCTTCTGACGAACAACCTGCTGTACGATTTCTCGCAGGTTGGCATCCCCACGGACCGCGTGGACGAGGAATGGGTCGCGAAACCGCGCCGCTGGAACATGGACGGCATTCGCCGGTTCATGCTCTATATCGGCCCGCTCAGTTCGGTCTTCGACTACGCCACCTTCGGCTTGATGTGGTGGTTCTTCGGCTGCCACGCCTGGCAGGCGTCGGCCGACGGCGCGCCTGCCCCCTACCTAGAGAAGCTTTTCCAGACCGGCTGGTTTGTGGAATCGCTGTTGACGCAGACGCTGATCGTGTACATCATTCGCACGCGTCGCATTCCCTTTATTCAAAGTTCGCCTTCGCCGGTCATGCTTTTTACGACGCTGGTGGTTATGGCGGTTGGCGCATGGATTCCCTATTCGCCGCTGGCGCCGATGTTGGGCTTCGTACCGCTGCCGTGGACCTACTGGCTCTGGATAGCCGGGTTTCTTGTGGTGTATAGCGTGCTGACGCACAATGTGAAAGTCTGGTTCTTTAAACGCTTTGGAATGGATTAAGCCATGCAAGCACTGCTCGACGCCCTGCACAGCGGCCGTCTCATCGAGCTGCCGACAAACCAGAAGGATTCGGCGCTTCAATTGCTGGCGCATCTGATTGAAGCCGTGCCGGACCAGCCTGTGGGCGTGGACGTGGTGGCGGCGGTGCGGGCGCGCGAACTGACCGGCAACACCGGTCTTGGCATGGAATGGGCCTGTCCGCACGCGCGCATTCCCGGCGAGGGCGATCTGCTCTGCGCCATCGGATGGAGCCCGGTCGGCATCGACTATGGCGCGCCCGACGGGCGTGCCGTACGCATGGTCATCATGTACCTGGTCCCCGAAAACCAGCGCAACACCTACCTGAAGGAGGTGTCGATGCTGGCCAAGAGTCTCACGGGAGACGAACGCTTCCAGCACCTGGAATCCGCCACCAACCTGAACGCCGTGCGGTTGCGCCTGATTGACCTGGTCAGCTCCGCGCTAGAAGCCACCGGCCCCGACGCGCGCGCACGCATGATCCGCCTTGAAGCCCGCCAGGCGGCGGCTCCGGCGGCGCAGACTGCGCCTCTTCTGGCCAACGCCGTCATTCTGCCACTCTCCGTGCTGGCGGTTCCAGGCGTCAAATCCATCGTGCTCGCGCTGGATCGAACCCTTGCAGCCGCGCTGGATAATGTGCCGGATCTCGCCGGCACACTGAGCCGACAAGGGCAGGTTGACGCCGGCGGTTTCCGTGTGCTGGTGCGCGGCCATACCAGTTTCGCCGCCGACCGCACGCTCTACGAGTGCCTAGCCATCAAGGTCGACAGCAGCGCCAAAGCAGTCACGCCCGCACCGTCGCCGCGGTAGCGACAATTTGGCCGCTGCGCGTGGCCAAAGTTGCGCAGCCAGTCCGGCGGGCGCTACGAGCCCACCGTTGGCTTGCCGGGTTCGTAGCGCCCGGCCTACTGGCACAATTCAAGCTGCCACCGCAGTGTCATCTAGTTTGAACCACTTTGCGATTCGGCGCACTTACTTTTCACATGAACGAGGATTTGTTACTGCAGCGGATCCGCGACCACGACCCAACCGCGTGGGATACGTTGGTGGAGCTTGTCGGCGACCGCCTGTTCCGCGCCGCCTGCCTGTTCTGCGCAAGTGAAAGCGATGCCGAAAACGCGGTGCAGGAAACGTTCTACCGGTTCGCCAAGACCCTCTCCCATTTTCGCAACGATTCGGCACTCTACACCTGGCTGTATGGCATCCTGTTCAATGTGGTGCGCCAGCACCGTCGAGACAAGTCCCGTTTGTTCTTCACCGAAGATCCACCGGAAGGCGAGGCCGTGCCGGCCGAGGCCGGCGTCGCCCTGGACACGGAAACCGCCGCGCACGCCCTCGATCACGCGCTTCACCAGCTCACCCCGGAACACCGCATGGTGCTGATCCTGCGCTACTATGAACAGTTGCCTGTCAACGAAATCGCGCGACAAATGAGGTGCAACGCCGGAACCGTCAAGTCGCGCCTATTCCACGCCCGCCAACAAATGAGCGTTTTGGTGCCACAAAGTTTGAACCCTTTTGCATCTGAGCGCACATAAGGCGCAGAGGGGAGCCCCATGACCTGTAACCAATGCCAGCGTCAGTTGCCCGCCTATGTGGACGGAAGCCTTGCACGACACATGCACAACGCCGTGGAAACGCATGTGAACGCATGCGCCGAATGCGCAGACGCTCTGGCCGGGGAACGGAAGGGCTTGGCGCAGTTTGCCGCCCTGCTGGACCCTGTGGCACAGCAGCGCCGACTGCGTCCGGCGGCATGCGCCCGGATTGCCGCCGCTGGACGAACTGGCGCGCAGTCGACAATATCCTGGTGGTCTGCTTGGCGCAGGCCATTGGCGGCAGCCGCGGCGTTGCTGGCGCTCGTCGGCGCCAGCAGCATCTGTAGTCCTTCCAGCATGCGCGCCCCCGCGTCGCCAACGCCTTGCGTTATGCTGGCGTCCAGCGGTAGTATGGCTGAATTGACCAACACCCTGAGCCTGTTTGCCCAAACGGCCTGCTTCGCCCCTAGCTCGGACACACTGGCCGTCAATACCGTTCACCGGGTGTCGTGGTAACAATCGGTATTTTCGGTATACCCAGGCGTTGCTCTTTCGGTATAATTCGAGCGCTTTTCAGCGACAAAGAAAGTTGCATTTCTATGGCCAACCGCACCCGCCCCGAAAAAGCAAACAACTGCAACGGAGCCATTCTCGATCCGGTACAGGATTTGCCGAAAACGGAAGAAGTCGCAGAACTTGGAACCGGTGCCGACGCTAAGCACTTTTTCAAGCGCGAGGACTGGTGGGCCGCGGCTGCAGCCTTCCTCTTCTCCACCTTCGTCTTTCTGCGCCACATGGCCCCCGAGGTGACCCTGCAGGACTCGGGCGAACTGGTGACCGGCGCCTTCACTTTCGGCGTGCCGCATCCGCCCGGCTATCCGCTGTGGGCTCTGCTCGGCTATATCTGGAGCCATGTGATCGTGCCGTTCGGCAACCCGGCCTGGCGCATCGGAACCATGTCCGTGGCCACCGGCGGCCTGACCGTCGGCATCCTGACGCTCATGATGACCCGCAGCACCCGCGCGCTGCTGCACTCCCTGCCGTGGACCGCAGCCATCGAGGAGCGCCTGCTGCACTGGATCGCCCTGTCGGTGGGCGTTAGCTCCGCGCTGCTCTTCGGCTTCAACCGCGGCGTCTGGCTCTGGGCCAGCGTCTCCGAGATGCGCGTGCTCAATGCCTTCTCGTTCGTGCTGATCGCCTGCACGTTCTTCGCCTGGATGATTCAGCCCCGCCGCAAGGGCTTCCTCTACGCCACGCTGCTGATCTACGGTCTCAGCATGACCAATCACCAGACCGTGGCCGTCATGGCCCTCGCCCTCGTGGTCGGCACCCTGGCGCTGGGGATCGACGAGTATTTCCGGCGTCGCGAGCAGCTTCCCGCCGGCGGCTCGTTCGATCTTCCCCTGCTGATGTCCTGCCTGACAACCTTCTGGGAACTGAGCGTGGCCGTGCTCTTCAGCCTCTCGGCCGTGTTCCTGCTCTTCGCCTGGCTGCACACCGGCGGCGACCTGACCGACAACATGGTGATCTGGCGCGTCGTGCTGGTAATCGGACTGCTCGTGGCGGGCGTGCTGGGAATGTCCGCCCGCGGCACACAACAGGGAGGGGTGCGAAAGATCCTCGTGCTGGTCGCCGGCGTTGTCCTGTTCCTGCTGTACTATCAGTTTGCCAAGGATCCGCTGCTCTGGAAGGCTGTCACGGCCGAGGACGGGCGCAACCTGCTGACGGAACGGACGGAGCTGCTCGCCTCCTGGGCCATGCTGCTGGCCGGCGCCGTCATGCTCGGCATCGGAAGCCAGAAGGAATGGGTCCGGCCGCGCTACGCGCTTCTTTATACCGCTCTCTTCCTGGCCGGCTGCGCGTTCTATCTTTACATGCCCATCGCCTCGGCCACCAACCCGCCGATGAACTGGGGGTACGCCTCAACCAAGGAAGGGTTCCTCCACGCCATCACGCGCGGCCAGTACGAGAAGCTGCAGATGGCCGACCCGTTCGGGAACGTCATCGGCATCCAGCTCTGGATCTTCATCCGCGGCATGATCAGCCAGTACTCGTGGCCGCTGAGCCTGTTCGGCCTGGTCACGGTCGGCATCGTGACCGTCTGGCTCGTGCGGCGGATGGCCCGGAATTTCGCGGAGAACCGCTGGCTGATCTACGTCTGGCTGGGAGCCCTGCCGCTTTCCATCGGCTTCCTGGCGCTCCTGCGGAAACTGGCCCTCGACCTGCCGCCGGACTCCATCTGGCCGCCGCTGTTCTGGGGCGTCGGCCTGGCCACCATCTTCTGCCTGCTGATCGGCACCGGGCTCTACCTCAACCGCCCCGGCCGCTCCTGGCTGATCTTTGTGTGGGCCGCGTTCCTCGCCTCCAGCATCGGACTGATCCTGATCATCAATCCGAAGCTCGACAAGCAGGAGCAGGAGATCACCATCAAGTTTTTCGCCCCCGCCCACGGTTTCTACGCCATGCTCATCGGCTACGGCATCGCCGTGACCATGGGGTTCGTGCTCCGGATGTGGAAGGACATCCCGCGCCTGCTGGTGCAGCTCTGCTGCGTGGCCCTGCTCGCACTTCCCCTTATCACCTACCGCCAGAACTGGAGTCTCTGTGCGTTAGAGACCCACGACTTCGGCTACCAGTTCGGCTACCGCATGTTCTGCCCCGGCGGCGGCTACCCAGACATGGAGAAGGACGCCGTGCTCTACGGCGGCACCGATCCCGGACGCTTCGTGCCGACCTACATGATCTTCTGCGAGAGCCGCGTGGCTGCCAAGGACCGCTTCCAGAGCCCGTACCTCCTCCCCAAAGACGGCTTCAAGGAGGGGTGCGCCTTCGACCGCTCGGACGTCTACATCATCACGCAGAACGCCCTGGCGGACAACACGTACATGAGTTACATCCGGGACCACTACGACTACTCCCGGCCCGACATCACCAACGCCAGCACGCTCGCCACCTACCCCGCCTGGCGGAAGTTCGTCTTCGGCCTGGGCTGCTCCTGGCTGGAGCGCGATCGCACCTTCCCCCACGCGCCGATCCGCATCCCCTCTCCGGACGACAGCACCAAGGCGTTCCAGCAGTTCGTCGAGGAATGGAAAGCCGGACGCGCGCCACCCGGCGCAGACCTGAAGATGGAGAACGGCCGCGTACAGGTCACCGGCGTGCAGGCTGTCATGGCCATCAATGGCATCCTCGCCAAGTGGATCTTCGACTGGAACAAAGAGACGCACTCCTTTTACGTCGAGGAGAGCTACGTCATCCCGTGGATGTACCCGTACCTGCGGCCCGCCGGCGTGATCATGAAGATTGAGAAGGAGCAACTGCCCCCGCCGCAGCAGGATCCCAAGTTGTGGAACGAGATCGTCGCCAAGGACAAGGCCTACTGGGACCAGCTGACCAGAGACTTCACCAGCCGCGAGGAGTTCCGGCGCAACAAGGACGCGCAGAAGTCGTTCTCCAAGATGCGCTCCGCCATCGCCGGCCTGTACCAGTGGCGCGGCATGCTCCCGGAGGCGGAGTACGCCTACCGCCAATCACTGCAGCTCTGCCCGGACAGCCCCGAGGGGTGCTTCCGGCTCGCCGACCTCTTCCTGGGCCAGCGCCGCTACGGCGACGCCAGCCAGCTGATGGCGGAGTACGCCAAGGTAGACCCGTACAACGGCAGCGTGAGCAGCTTCCGCTCGCAGATCGACGGCCTGCGGAACTGCGAGAAACGCCGCATCGAACTCCAGACGAAGATGGAGCACGGCGCGGAACTCAACGATATTCTGGAACTGCTCACCGTCTACGGCCGGATGAACCTGCAGGGCGAAATGACCACGCTCGGCATGAATCTGCTGAACAACACCAATGTTCCGCCCCTCTGCCTGCTGCAGCTCGCGCAACTGTTCAACGACGCCCGACGTCTGGACCTGCAGCAGGAGGCGCTGCGGCGCTATTTGATCCGCCAGCCCCAGGATTCGCGCATCTGGCTCGAGCTCGGCTGGACGCAGCTCCTGGTGAACCAGAGCAGCGACGCGCTCTCCTCGTGGCGCAAGGCCGTCAGCCTGGGCGGAGACGCAGTCCGCCTCGCGCTGCGCAAAGATCCGCGATTCCAGGCACTCTGGCAACAACGAGATTTGCCGCAGCCATTCCGGGATCTGCTCCAGATCCGTCAGCCGGCCGCCGGAATCGACCTCGGACTGTAGCTGTGGAACTGTTGCCATGAGCGAACTGCGTTGGGAGACGTGGACCCTGCCGGCTGCCAGACTGGGGCCGGAAAATCCCCTCCCGCCGCTCGCCAACATCTGCGTGCCGCAACCCGAGTCACGGATCGACGCCTCCGTGTCGCCGGAGGACCGCGAATACTTCGGCTGGGGGCTCCCCTCCGGTCCGCTGCCCTACTGCTTGCAGGACGGCTACAACCGCGTCCGCACGCCCCGCGCGTTCCCGGTGGCGGTGCTGGAGAACGAATTCCTGCGCGCGACGTTCTTCACGGGCTTTGGCGGCCGCCTCTGGTCACTGGTGCACAAGCCGACCGGCCGCGAACTGCTGGCGCGCAATCCGGTCTTCCAGCCCTGCAACCTCGCAGTGCGCAATGCCTGGTTCAGCGGCGGCGTGGAGTGGAACATCGGCTGGCGCGGCCACTGGCCCTATACCTGTTCGCCGCTGTTCGCCGCGTGCGTCCGGCTGCCGGACGGCACTCCCGCGCTGCGGATGTGGGAGTGGGAGCGCGTGCGCCAGACCCCCTTCCAGATCGACGCCTGGTTGCCTCCCGGTGCCCCCGTCCTGCTGGTGCGTGTCGCCATCCACAACCCGCTCCCCACAACCACGCCGATGTACTGGTGGTCCAACATTGCCGTCGAGCAGACATCCGCCACGCGCGTGATTGTCCCGGCCGAGGATGCGCTGACATTCGAATCCGGCCGCCTGACGTGCACCCCCCTGCCGTTCCATAACGGCCACGACAACACCTACGCCACGGCCATCCCGCACTCCAGCGAATGGTTCTTCCGCGTGCCGGGCGGCGCGCAACCATGGATCGCGGCCGTGGACGCACAGGGGTTCGGCCTCTTCCAGACCTCCACGCCGCGGTTGCGCGGCCGCAAGCTCTTCCGCTGGGGAACCAATCCCGGCGGCCAGGCCTGGCAGCGCTTCCTCGGCACGCCCGACTACATCGAAATCCAGGCCGGCCTGGCACGCACCCAGGCACATCACCTGCCCATGCCGGCCGGCGCCACCTGGACCTGGCTCGAGGCCTACGGCTGCCTGCAGATCGATGCTGCCAGCGCCCACAGCAAGGAGTGGAAGACCGCGCAGCAGGCGGCCGCGCATGTCATCGAGGCGCAAATGCCCGCTCCCGCACTTGACACCCTCCTGTCGGATGCCGAAGCCTGGACCTCTATCCCGCCCAACGAGTTGCTCGCGCAAGGCTCCGGCTGGGGCGCGCTCGAAGCCACCCGCCGTGAGCGCGCCGGCGAACCGCGTTTGCAACTTCCCGGCATCTTCTTTCCGGGTGAGTCCCTGGGCGCGGAACAGCAGCCGTGGCTCACGCTGCTCGACGCCGGCACGCTGCCCGAGTCGCCGCCGGATGCATCGCCTGCCAGTTATCAGGTGCAAGCCGCATGGTCCCGGCTGCTTGAGCAGAGCCTCGCCCATCCGGATGGTCGTCATTGGCTGTCGTTATTCCTTCACGGCGTGATGCGCTGGCATGAACACCTCCCGGCCGAAGCGCAGCAGGCCTGGCAGGAATCGATCCGCCTGCGCCCCAACCTCTGGGCCGAATACTGCCTCGGCGCCGCGGCGCTGATGGACTCCCGGCCTGCGGACGCCGTCCACCACCTGCTCCGCGCCTGGCAGATGCGGCCGGATTTCTTCCCGTTGCTGGCGGAATACCTGGCCGCGCTGACAGCCGCCCAGCAGCGCCAAACGCTTCTCGACACTGTCCATGGACTCCCTGCTGATCTCCAGACCAACGGGCGCATACGCCTCTTCCATGGCCAGGCGTTGCTGGAACTGGGCAGGCTGGATGAACTGGCCCGCCTGCTGGAGGATACCTTCGTGGCAGAGGATCTGCGCGAGGGCGATTCCAGCGTCAGCGCCCTCTGGTTCCGCCTGCAGGAAGCGCGTGAGGCGCAGCGACTGGGTCGCCCGCTCACCGAGGAGGAGTGCGCCGCCGTGCGCCGCGCCAATCCCGTACCCGCCAGAATCGACTTCCGCATGAACGAAGGGTGATGACGCAGACGTCAGGCGTCCATGACAGGCGGAAATCCGACCCGGCAAAATCCTTTGCAGCCTTTCGGCTCCTTCGTGTCCGTGTTCCGCACTCCGCCTTATTTCAGTTCGCGGAACGTGCCGAGCAGGCGCAGGAGCGAACTGCGCCGCATGCGGATGGCGTGAGCGGGGCAGACCTCGTGGCAGCAGCAGCAGGCGATGCAGAGACGCGAGTTCAGCACCGGCCGCTGCCCCCGCTCCAGTGTCAGCGCCTTCTGCGGGCAGGCCGCAGCACAGCGGCCGCAGAAGATGCATTTCTCGTCGAACGTGGGCCGCACCCAGACCAGCGGCAGGACCAGGCGCAGCAGCGACTCCGGAATCAGCCGCAGCAGATGGCCGGCCCCAGAGGGGACCTGCACATCGCCGATCTCCGGCAGCTCGCCGCGCAGTTCAAACGGCGCATCTGCCGCGTCCTGCAGATACGGAACGCGCCGCGGATCGATCCGCAACGCCCGGCAGATCGCCAGATCCAGCGCCACCGCATCCGTCGATGCCGCCAGGAATCCGAGCGCCACGGGTCTTCCGTTCGCCGGCCCCTCGCCATCCATCCCGATGACGCCGTCGGCGATCGAGACGTTCGGCGGCAGCGCCGCGTGCAGCGCGCGCAGCATCCGGCAGAAGTTCTCCGGCCTGGGATGCGCCTTGTGCAGTTGCGCCTTCTGGTAGCCGGGAAGCAGGCCGTAAAAATTCTTCACCGCCGCGGTGAGCGTAGTCAGCGAGTGCGTCTTGACCTTGGGAAGGCTGACGATCAGGTCCGTCTCCAGCGCCGCCTCCGCCACGGCAAATGTATAGCCCTCGCGCGTCACCTGCCGCGTACCGCCCTGTTCGAACGACACCAGTGGCACCTGCTCCGCGGTGCAGACATCCGCCACGCCGGTCTTGTTCCAGACCTGTTCGAGGTTCATGGCACCGGCCGGGCTGTCGCCGACGCAAACCTTCGCCCCTGCGCGCTTCAGCCCGCGCACCACCTGCCGCACCAGCTCCGGATGGGTGGTGATAGCCTGCTCCGGCGTCGCGTCCGAGAGCAGATTGGGCTTCACCAGCACGCGCCGCCCCGGCTGCACCAGCGCGTCCCAACCGCCCAATCGCGCCAGCACCGCCTCCAGCGCCGGCGCCAGCGCGGGGCCGTAATCAGGGCAGCAGGTCACGGCGACAATCGGGCGGCTCATGTCTTCCAGCCTATCGTGCCGCGCCCCTGTCCGCAAGGCGGCTCGTTGGGAAATGCAAAAGACGGAGTCGCGGGGTTTAGCCACGCCTCCGTCTCAGGCAATACGAATTGCTGGGTGTTGGGTTCGATGCCCTCCTTTCGTCATTTGGTGGCCGGCTCGACCGCGTTGCCTGCCGCAGCCCAGCCGTCGATCCCTTCGTGATATTCAAGCACGTTCGCGTACCCCTTGCCGCGGAGTTTTTCGCCGAGCAGGTGGCAGGCCGGGCATTTCAGCCCCGAGCAGTACGTCACGATCAGGGCCTTCTTGTCCGGCAGCGCAGCCGCGATCTCCGCATCAGAAGCCGCGGGCGAGATCGCTTTGGCGCCTGGCACACGGCGACCGTCGTCATATTTGCCGGTGCGCGCATCCAGCACGGTCACCGGCGCCTTGGCGCGGAGCAGCGCTGCCAGGGCCGCAGTGTTCACCACACCTTCCGTGGCAGCGGGAGTTTCCGCAGCCGAAGCCGTCACGGGCTTCGCCATGCACACGCCAGACGGACAGCCGGACGCCTGCTGACAATCGCTCAAGCAGCAGGACCCCTTGCTAGTTTGACATCCCGCCACGATGGCCACCCCGGCACACAGGCCAATAAGGGCCAGAATCTGAATGGATTTCATTTTGTGCCTCTCTTTCTTTCTATTCTTAATACGCATAAATACGGCCAACTCACATGAGAATAACGAACACGAGAAGGGACTTTAAGTAATCTGTTTGTTATCAGGAGGTTATAGAGCTTCGATTCTCTTCGCCATCCCGCCGCTCTGCGCCTGCCTGCGTCTCACGAACGTCCCATCCCGCAGAACGAGACCCAGCAGGGACTATCGCGGGACACGGGTTGTCCTTTTGCGGAATGGAAAACCAGTGGCCGGATCTTTTTCACGCGGCTATAGTGGCGGACCAAATGGTTGCACAAGGCAGCCGGAAGCGAGTCTTTATGAGCGAGTTGATTCGGCAGATCCTGAAAACTACTACCTATCGCCCCTTAGACGTGGAAGCGGTTCTGGATGAGGGCAAGAAGTCCTGGTGCCGTTTCGATCCGCGCATCGGCTATTGCCCGCGCACCATCGAACTGAAGGATGGGCAGGATTTCTGCCACACCACGTATACGTACGAACCGGCCGGCCACCGCAAGATGCTCAACTATACCGACCGGACCTGCCGCATCAACACCTACGGCGACAGCTTCACCATGTCGCAGCAGGTGAGCGACGACGAATCCTGGCAGGAGCGCCTCGCCGCCCATCTGGGCGAGCCGGTGCGAAACTTCGGCTGCGGCGGGCACAGCGTCTGCACCGCCCACATTCGGGCCATGCTCATGGAGGAAGGCCCGCTGGCCGCCGAATACCTCGTCCTGACCATCTACGACAACGACCACGTCCGCAATCTGGACGCCTCGCGCTGGATCCGCACCCAGTGGAACGAGAAGGACCGGCCGCGCGACCGCGCCTGGCCGCTACACGGCCTTCCCTGGCCGCACCTGCGCTGGGACCTGGCCCAGGGGAAGTTTGTCGAGCGGCCAGCCGTGGCGCAGAGTGCTGCCGACCTGCGGCGGCTGACCGATCCAGAACATTTTTACAACACCTTCCACGATGACCAGATCGTCCGGCTCTTCGTCCTGCAGAAAGGCGGAGAGGCCCGGTTCGACGACCTGGAACAGACAGCAGAGGCCCTCCGGATCAAGGTGGATTTCCGCAACCCCTCCACCCGCCCGGCCGAGGCGCTGCGATTCCACCTGGCCTACGGCTTCAAGTCCACCGAGTACCTGCTGGAGAGCCGCTTGCTCCCCTGGTGCGAGAAAAACAAGCGCCACCTCCTGGTACCGCTCACCTACTGCGAAAGCGAAATCGTCAACTTCCTCAAGGGCGGCGAGCGGTTCGACACCGCGTTCCTCGACTTCCTCCGGAAAAAGAACATCCGGTGGGTCGACGGCCTGCAGCTGCACAAGGACGACTTTGCCGACTTCGGCTGCACGCCGGAGAAATACGTCAGCCGCCTCTTCATCAAGCCCACGGCCGCCGCTGTGTTCGGCCATTACAACGCCATGGGCAATGCCTTCATCGCCTACGCCATGAAAAATGCCATCGTGGACTGGCTGAACCCCAAGCCACCGGCGTATCGCGGCTGATCTCCCCTCGTCCGCGCGATTGACGCAACAGGGCGGGCTCTGGCATTGTGGCGGCGTCGCGGGTGAAGCTCCGCGAAACTCCGGGAGACGGCATGCGCACCCTGCAAGACATCGGCACCAGCACCCAGTTCTGCGCCGTGATCGGCAATCCGGTCGGCCATAGCCTGTCGCCCGCCATCCACAACGCGGCGTTCGCGCACCTGGGCCTGGATTTCATCTACCTCGCCGCGCCTGTCGAGGACGTGAAGGGCGCGCTGGCCGGCATGCGGGCGATCCGCACCTTCCGCGGCCTGAGCGTGACGATTCCGCACAAAATCGAGGTCCTGAAGCACGTCGATGAGGTCGCGGAGGTGGACCGCAGCATTGGCGCGATCAACACCGTAATCCACGAGGGCGACCGCCTGATCGGCATCGGCACCGACGGCCCTGCCGCGCTGAAGGCCCTGACCGATCATGCAGCCGCTCCGGTCGGCCGGAAGGTGCTTTTCCTCGGCGCGGGCGGCGCGGCGCGGGCCATCGCCTTCACGCTGGCGCGCCAGTCGCGGCCGGATGGCATCACGCTGCTGGACATCAACGCCCAGCTGCTGCAGGGGCTGCAACGCGACCTGCAGGCCGGGACCCGAATCCCGATCCAGGCCGAACTGCTGAACGACCGCACGCTGGCCGCGGCCATGTCACAGGCGGACATCGTGGTGCACTGCACGTCCGTGGGGATGCACCCGAAGGTTGACGCCTCGCTGGTGCCAGCCGCGCTCTTCCGGCCGGGGCAGGTGGTCTTCGACATCGTCTACACGCCGCTCGAGACCCGGCTGCTGCGCGAGGCCCACGCCCAAGGCGCGCAAATCGTCCCCGGCATTGAGATGTTCGTGAATCAGGCCGCGCTGCAGTTCCACCACTTCACGGGGCGCGAAGCGCCGGTGGATGTGATGCGGCAGGTAGTGCTGAAGCATCTGCAGGCGTAGTAAAAGTCAATTACCGCATTGTGTGGACACAGAGTCCACAGAGAAAGAGATGAGCCCACAGAGGGAACTGTAGCCGCAGTCAGCGGTCGGCCGGAAAGTAGGCCGGCGCGTCCCGCGCCGAGCCCTTTAGAAGCGCCGCACGAAAGAATAATTCGGGGCTGCCGCGAGGACACGGCGCCTCACTTCTCGCCAGCATCGCCCATAATTCGTAATTCTATCTCTCGTCCGCGTCTTCGCCTTCCTCGTCCACGGCGCCGGACTCGTGCTCGGGTTCGCCGTAGGGGTCCGCCTCCGGCTCGTCGGCTTCGTCGTCTTCCTCTTCCAGGTCCTCGCCATCACGGTCCGGACCCCGTTTGTCCGGATGCCATTTGCACGCCGTGGTTTCGCAGGCCTGACACATGGCCGGGTCGAAGTCGCTGGCTTCGACAATCCCTTCCTGCACGTTGAGGCAATTCTTGTGGGCAGCGTCCGGACGGCCAGAGCGCATCCAGGCGGGAAGTGTCGGTTTCTTCATTGCTGCGTGAAATCTCAGTTCTTGCGGTCCATCATGCCGCGGAATTTTTCGAACATCCAGTGGGCGTCGTGAGGTCCCGGCGCGGCCTCGGGGTGGTACTGCAC
>Ga0118677_10009238_pt1 | contig 15474 bp, 8 predicted proteins | sample AliMusrvi5mmetaG_FD_86154 | JGI IMG/M metagenome (GOLD analysis project Ga0118677, IMG submission 86154)
TCCACCACCCGCCCGTCTTCACTGATCGTCGTGTGCAACCGGTAAAGATGAGGATGGTCCGGATGCCAGAGCTTCGGGGATTTGACCTGCAAGCTCTGCGCGATTTCCTGGCTGGATTGAGCTGCGATGGTCGCTTGAACCTCGCTGGCCGCAAGCACCTGCGCATCGTGGTCAATGAGTTCCTGCTTGATTACGCAGCTTCGGCGCTGGCCGCTTTCATTCGCAATATTTGTTTGCACTTTGACAGTCGACTCATCCGGGCCGACAGCCGGGTAAGTGACAAAGATGCCGCCTCCGGCAACCTTATCGGCAAGAATGGGATTGGTAATGTGCAGCGGGTGAAGCGCTTCAAATTGGACGCTCCGATACAGACCGCCAAAATAGACAAAGTCAAGATCCCTCTGCGGTTTTCCCGGCGGGACCTCGGGGTTATCGGAGTTATCCAGGCTCAGCGTAATTATGTTCTCGCGGTCGAAATGAACGGCCTTTGAAATATCGATCGTGAATGGAATGTACCCGCCATAGTGCGTGGTGAGGTAAGTGCCGTTCAGCCACACTTTCGCAACCTGCATTGCGCCTTGAAAATTGAGATAGAGGATGCGCTCCTTCCACTCGGGCTTCAATGAAAAGGACTTTCTGTACCAGCAAATGCCCTGGTAATTCCGGCCGCCGCTTGCATCTTTTGGTTCCAGCCTTACAGAGTGCGGCAGGGTCACCCGTTCCCACTGCGAGTCGGGCAGGCTTAAGGCGCTCGCGTTCGAGAACAGCTCAGGATTGGAGATTCTCTTTGCCCAATCCGGCCGGAAGAACTGCCAACCCTGGTCGAAGTTGAGTTCCACGCGCGCCGCCGGTGCCAAGTTCCATGGCTGAAGCGACTCTGCAAAAGCACTCAGCGGCATCACCACGTTTCTCAAAACGATCCCGGAAGCGGACAGCGCACTCACTTCTAAAAAGCGTCGCCTGGATTGGTGCATGAGAATTCCCCCCTTGTGCTTCGCGTGCCGATATCAGGTTTCAAGCAGGCCGCTGAAGTATACCTGATGGGACAAAAGCTATCATCCGGCATCCGGTGGCTCTTCATTCGGCGGGAGATTGAAGGAATCAGTACGGCCAGCCGCTAAAACCGGCAATGGCCTGAATGAGTTTAAGCGACTAAACTGGTGGAAACCGTGAATGAGGGAATGCGATGCGTCTTACGCGTAGAAGCCTGATGGGTTTGTTGGCCGGAGCAGGTTCCGGGCTCGTTACAAAAGCTCTTCCCGCACTCCAAGCGCCGTACCAGGTGAAGGTCCAGCGCGACGACAGCAAGCCTGCGAAAACAGCTTCCCACACCACAGCCTCTGGCGCTCACACTGCTGCGGTGCCGTTCGCAATTCCGTCTAAAATGCCGATGTGTTCCGGCGCTCCGCTGGGCGGTATTGGGACTGGCTTCGTTGAGATTCGCGCCGACGGCTGCTTCCATGAGTGGCAGATTTTCAACTCCGGCCCCTGGGCGCAGGATGCGCGCTCAACCACTGCGCCGCCCGCTGCCGGTCCGCAATATCTGCGCTTCTTGCTGCGCGCCCGCAAGGCCTCAGATGACGTGGCGCAGATGCGGCGCCTGTATCTCCGCTCGGACGAAAATGACCTCTACACGCTCCCGTTCGTGCAGGATGTTGAGTCCATCGACTACTCGGCGTGGTTCCCCATGACGAGTCTTGGCTACAACGATCCCACCCTTCCCGTTCGCGCATCGGCGCAGGTCTTCTCGCCGTTCGTTCCCGGTCTTGCGCGCGACTCGGGCACTCCGGGATTTCATGTTGTCTACACTCTCGAAAATACTTGCGATGAATCCGTAGAAGTTTCGCTCGCCGGGTTCCTTGACACCCCACTCGCATCCGCGCTCCCTGAGCGTCGCCTCACGAATTCCATGTCCCAGGATGAGGGGATCACCGGCATCCATTTCGAGACGTCGGCGCAGACCGATTTCCCTTCGGGCATCGGCAGCATGTGCTTCTCCGTTACCGGCGGCGAGCACTCGTATATTTCCGGCACTTTTCAGCAGTATGCAATGCCCGGCCCTTGCCGGTGGGAGACGCCCCGCGTCAACTACATGCTGGTGAGTGTGCTGCAAGAGTTTTTTGCAACCGGCCGCCTGCCGAATGCGAACGCAAAGACAGATCCGAGCATCGGCTTGCCCTCACTTGCCACAATTGATGCGCTGTCTGACGCTGAAGTAAAGCGCAAGATCGGGGAACTCGGCTCGGACGCTTTGCTTGCGCGCATCTTCGCGGACGCCCGCTCAGCGGATTCAAGTGATGACCGGCAACTCCTGACAGAAGTCAGCAAGAACTTGACGGCAGAAAAGGACTCTCGCCGGCTGACCTGGGGGACCGGGGCACTGGCTTCAAGCGTCAAGCTCGCTCCGGGGCAGAAAGTTGAAATCCGCTTCACGCTGAGTTGGTTCTTCCCGCATCACCTGGCGGCCGACGGGCCAGAGATGGGGCACATGTATGCCAACTGGTATCGCGATGCGGCAGACGTCAATCGCTACCTTTGCAAAAACTACAAGCAGCATCGCGACGCAACCGAGCACTTTGCCGCCACTCTCGCGGATACCTCCCTGGGCGACGCCATGGCCTTCTCATGGTCAAGCCAGCTGTCGACCATGGTGTTCAATACCTGGTGGGTGAAGGATGGCGGTTATGCTATCTGGGAGGGCCTGGGATGTTGCGGCCTGTCCACCACGGATGTCGATTATCAAGGCAGCTTTCCCGTCATCGCCCTCTTCCCTGAACTCAAGCTCTCGCAGATGAAGCGGATCATCGCTCAGCAGAACGCCCTCGGACAAGTGCCGCACAACTACTCGGGCAGCTTCGAGCAAATCGATGTCCCCGGCTTTGCCCGCGTCGACATGAATCCCCAATTCGTGATGATGGTGTGCCGCGATTACTTGTGGACCGGAGACAAAACCTATCTGGAGTTCATGTGGCCGTACGTCGTAAAAGCGATGGACTTCACCGAGTCGCTCGATACCGATGGCGACGGCCTCCCAGACCGCGATACCGGATTTCAAACCTACGACCAATGGCGGATGCAGGGAGCGCCCAGCTACATTGCCTCGCTATGGATCGGCGCGCTGCGTGCCGCAGTCCGCATCGCAAACGACGCTGGCAAGACTGGCGACGAAAAGCGTTGGGCAGATTTATTGGAGAAAGCTTCGGCCAGCTTCGATCGCTTGCTATTTAACGGCGACTACTTCAGCCTGTGGGCAGACGGCAAGCTGCGCGATGAACTGTGCATGACCGATCAGATTTCAGGCGAGTGGTTCACGCATCTCATCGGCCTGCCGCCGACTACTTCAGCGCAGAACCTTGACCACTCCATCGACAACATTTTCAAAAACAATTTCAATCCGGAGTTTGGCCTGCACAATGCCACCGCTCCCAGGCGCGGAGCGGGCCTGCTGGCGCTCAACAATCTTCAGGCCGGAGGGCTCTGGTCGGGAATCGAATTTGCTTTTGCTTCAACGTTGATGGACCATGGGCGTTTCGCGGACGGAGTCGAGATTGTTGAAGCGATCCACCGCCGGTATCTGCGCGCGGGCCAGCCATTCAACCACGTGGAGTGCGGCGGACACTACTCGCGCGCCATGAGCAGTTGGGCCACCATGCTGGCGGCCACTGGCTTCAAGCCAGATGCGGCCAACAAGTCGCTGGCCGTCATTCCTACCGCACCAGGGGACTTCCGGGGTCCCTGGGTCACTGCATCGGGCTTCGGCAGCATCAGCCGCAATGGCCAGGCCTTGTTAATCCACTGCGCCTATGGAAAGCTCGAAGTCAATTCTCTCAAACTCCAATCGGTTCCCCAATCTATCCGGCTTGACGCCAAGCCCCTTGCCGCGCACACGACGAAAGCCGCCGACGGCATCATGCTTGAATTCTCCAGCCCTCTATCCCTGGCCGCAGGCCGGACTTTGTCCATTTCGTAAACACCATTGCGACTTCCGGTGGCAGTTTCACTCCGCGATTTGAATGGAAAACCGAAGTTGCTCCAGCCATTTGTCCGCACGGTTTTCACTCGCAATACGGCACTCAAGAATTTCCGGAACCCGGGTGGAGATGCCGGAAACGCAAGCTCTTTGGACATTGGATTGAAAAGAAATATAATACGCGTGCCTTCAGTTTCAGCTTTGAATGCGCAGCGAACAGCAAAACAGGATTCTTCTAACCGATAGCCCGAACAAGAAGGAGTTCCATGGATCGCCGTGACTTTTTGAAAACCGCGGGAACACTGGTTGCTGGCGCAACGGTTGCTTCCGGAGTATCAAGCTCAAGCCTCGCCGAGGAAGCCGCTCCAGCGGGTAAGGGACGCATCGTGCTGCCCCTCAACCGCAATTGGCGCTTCAGTCCCACTGCCACCGCCGCGGGTCACGACGGTGCTTTCGACGACAGCCATTTCACCCGCATAACCATACCCCACACAAATCTGCGTGTCCCGTGGCATAGCTTCGACGAGAAGTCCTATGAATTTGTTTCCACCTATCGCCGCCATTTCCGCTTGCCCGCCGAGGCGCGCGGGCACCGCGTGTTCATCGATTTCGAAGGAGTAATGACCGCAGCCACTGTCTGGCTCAACGGCGCTCGCCTGGGTGATTACAAGGGAGGCTTCACGCCTTTCTCATTTGAGCTCACATCCCAGGTCCACTTCGAAGGCGAAAACGTGATCGCGGTTGAAGTCGACTCCAGCGAGCGCGCGGACATTCCACCCTTCGGCAACGAGGTAGACTACCTCACCTTCGGCGGCATCTACCGCGAAGTCTCTCTGCGCATCGTGTCGCCAACCTATCTTGAAAACATCTACGCCGAGCCCAAAGATGTGCTCACCGATCACCCGGCTGTCGATGTTCGCTGCTTCCTGGCGAGCGACAAAAAGGCCTCGGGCGGACTTACGCTGGAAGCGGCGCTCTACAACGGCGACAAGCTGGTGACCAAGACCACGCAGCCAGTACCGGCCGGGAGCGACGAAGGAGCGGCAACGCAAACGCTGCATCTTGACAACCTGGGCGCAATCGAACGTTGGGACCTGAAGACTCCCAAGCTCTACCGCGTTGAAGTGCGGCTGTTAAGCGGCGGGCATGTCATCGATCATGATGATCGCCGCATCGGGTTCCGCGAAGCGCGCTTCACGCCGCAGGGATTCTCCCTCAATGGAACCGTCATCAAGCTCCGCGGCCTCGACCGCCATCAGACTTTCCCGTGGGTCGGCCAGGCCATGCCGCGTCGCGCGCAGCGGCAGGACGCCGTAATTCTGCGCAAGAATCTGCGCTGCAACATCGTCCGCACCTCGCACTATCCGCAGTCGCGCCATTTCCTTGATGCATGCGACGAAATTGGCCTCCTGGTTCTCGAAGAGATTCCCGGATGGCAGCACATAGGCGATCTGCCCTGGCAGGACATCTCCGTCGACAACGTGCAGCGCATGATCCGCCGCGACTGGAACCATCCCTCCATCATCCTCTGGGGCGTGCGCATCAACGAGTCGCGCGACAGCCACGATTTCTACACCCGCACTAATGCCCTGGCGCACCAGTTGGACCCCGCGCGCCAAACCGGCGGCATCCGCTACTTCCAGGAGTCGGAATTCCTCGAAGATGTTTTCACGATGAACGACTTCGGATTCCCGCTCAAGGCGCCGAATCATCCCCTCTATCTGAATACCGAATTTGTCGGCCACACTTATCCCACCAAGACCATTGACAACATTGAACGCCTGCGGGAACACACTGTGCGCCACGCACGCGTGCATGACCAGTTGGCCTCCAATCCGCAGTATGCCGGCGGCATTGGCTGGTGCGCCTTCGACTACAACACCCACGGCAACTTCGGCTCCGGCGACCGCATCTGCTACCACGGCGTTACCGACATCTTCCGCGAGCCCAAGCCTGCTGCCGGCTTCTACAGGTCGCAGTGCGAGCCTGAAGAGGAGATCGTTCTGGTGCCGGCTTTCCATTGGGCGCGAGGCGACGAGAACATCGGCTTTACCAACGCCCTGGTCTCATCCAACTGCGATCACCTGAAGTTTTTTATCGCCGGCAAGCAAGTGGCCGAAGCCGATCCCGACCGCAAGCAGTTTCCGCACCTCAAGTACGCGCCGTTCACCGCCGATCTTGGCGAACACGTCAACCCTTGGGGCGACCTGCGCATTGACGGATATATCCAGGGCAAGCAAGTCATCTCGCGCACCTTCTCCGGCAAGGGCATCGATCAGAAATTCACGCTTCTGCCCGATGACACAACCTTGGTCGGCGATGGGGCCGACACTACCCGCGTCGTTCTTCGTGTCACCGACGAGTTCGATGCCATTCGTCCATTCGCCGGCGATGCCATCCGTTTTGAACTTACGGGCCCTGCAACGCTGATCGGCGACAACCCATTTGCATTGGTAGGCGGCACCGGCGCCGTGTGGATTCGCGCAGGCGAGCAAGCCGGAAAGGTGCGCCTCACCGCTCACCACCCCAACCTTGGAACGCAGCATATTGAGTTGGAAATAACCGCCGCTCCACTGGAAGTAGCTTGATGTTCCTCGCCCTATCGGGAAGAACCTCGATAGGGCGACTTAACGATGGTGCCGTCGTTGAAGTCTGAAATATGAATCTCGGTTTGATCTCTATCGAATGTTGGACTGGCCGTCAACGCGGCCTTGACTGCACTTCGCGTATCAAGGGGAGAAGCAACTCCACTGGATCGGCGGTTTCTGTCGCCGTGATCGAAGCCGTCTGATCGGTAAGGAGCCTTGGCAAGCGGCTCACCGTAACATGCATCGGCGCAAGGGATTCGTTCATATCCGCACACAGTACCTCGCCTGCAGCCTTGGCCATCGTGTATTCCGTCATTCCCCGTGGCCGTTCTGAAACGAAGATCGAAGACGGGTAGAAGATCGACAGCGCTGGCTGGCGGACGCAAAGCGCGCGCGATAGATTCCAAAAACCTTCAACGTAAATTGCGAGAAACTCGTTGAGCCGTCCGACGGTGTAGATCTCGGCTTGGGGCTTAAAGATCGACGGGGTCGCAAAATAATAGAGGTGAGTTGGCGCATCTTTCAAATGAGCGATTTGCTCTGACGCCGGCTTGCGCGCGTCGAACGGCAGCTCATCGCTGGTACCGCCGACAGAGCGGATTTCCTGAACAACTCTCTCGGCATCTTCTTTCCCGGATTGCCAGGTGATCAGCACGTGTCCGCCGCCGCTTGCAATCAGCTTGGCCACAAGTTCACCCAGCCCGCGCGAGCCGCCTGCGATCAGCGCGACGCTTCCGGCGAACTCCTCCGGACCGACCAATCCCGCGAGCGACTGCATGGTCGCCTGCTGCACAGGCGGCGTGCGTGCAAAGCATTTTACGGTTCCCGCAAGTCCACCCCCGGCAATCTCCTGATCGACAGAACGGAAGCGCCCGTCTGTCTCGGTTACGCGAAATTCCAGCGAGTTCGGAGGGCCCGGTTCGGCGCGCAAGTTCACCTCGAGTTCGCCGTAGATGGAATACATGCCAGGACAAACCATCCCGACGAGATAAGTGCTGGCTCCCAGGGCTGCAACCCGGCTGGCGCCGAGCCACTGCGTGGCGGCAGGGTACAGCATTGCCGCATCTTCTTTCGTCATCTGGATTGGAAACCTGCCGGAGCGCCCGGACATTTCTTCGAAGCTCAGATGCATCGGCGACGCGCAGATTGGAATACTCTCCAAGGAGGAATCCGGAACAGGCCCCGGGTCCGGATTTGCGTCACCAAGGTTTAGCGAAACCTTTGACCTCGGAGCGCCGTCGACAGAGATGACCAGCCGCACAGAGTTCTCACGCTGCTGCACCATTTCGACGTCCACCAGTTCATCCAGATAAACGAATTTGTTGAACTGGGCGCGGAGACTGCGCAGGTGTGGAAGTTCCGGCTTTGCCGCCCGCAAGGAGTCCAGGGCCCAAAGCAGCAGATTGATTCCATGAACCACCGGCGCGCCAGCCTGGGTGCGCCGCGCCTGGAGTGCATCCAGGTGCATTGGATTGCAACACCCGGTGATAGATGCGAATCGAGCCTGATCGGAGTATCCAAATCTCTTCTGTGCCAGCCTCATCCATCACTCCTTTCCCGCGATTTCTCCTTTCCCGCGACTACCCAGCTCCGGAATCGCACTCTTCCGGGCCAGATGTTGATTACTATATCCCTTTGAGCGGCGGTTAGAAAGCCTTGTACACAATGCCAGGAGCCGGCTGGCTGAGCAACACTGTCATGACAAAAGCTGCAAGGCCCAGCGCGGAGGCGTATACCACGCGCGCATAACGGCTGGTGAGCGCAGGCCCCTCCGCGGTCTCGATCGAAAGCAATCGTGCGCGCAACCACTCCCACAGTGCCAGAAATACAGTAGCAAGCAGCCAAAGTCCCGCCCAAACACCAAACCAGCGGAATGCATCAAGCGCGGCGAAGACCACGTCAATTTGGCTCCAACTGGCCCAGAGCCAGAACAAGGAAAGTGCAAACCAACTGAATGTCAGGCCGCGGCCGAATGCGACATAGACCGGGTTCCCTGCCAGCGCCTTGTAGCCTTTCCTGCCAAGGCGTCGCGTCAACATCACTTGCCACAGCTTGTTGATCGAGACTCCTCCCCCTTGCAGCAATCCGTACACAAGAAACTCCGACGTGCGCCCGTGCCAAATGCCAACCAGGAAGAATGTAACAAAGAAGCAGAAGACGCCCAAAAAGGGTTCCATTGCGACCGAAGAATTGCGCCGCATCAATACCATGAGGAGTGGGTTGTAAACATACGACTTGAACCAGGTTGAAAGTGTAATGTGCCAACGACTCCAGAAATCAAGGAATGACGACGCCGAGAATGGGCGATCGAAGTTCTCTGGCAAGCGCACACGCATGAGGCGAGCCACCGCGATAACGATATCGATGTAGCCGGAGAAGTTGGCGTAGAGGAAAAGCGGGTATGCGACGATGAGCTTGAACGCCGCATAGGTTTTGAATGACGGCGATAACTGGTAGGACATCTGCGCCAGGGCATCGACTCGGATCATGTCGAAGATCATGCCCAAGACATTGACCTTGAAGAAACCGCGGACAATGCGTTCCAACTGCAAGCCGATTACGCGGGGGCCGAGCGCGAGTGGCTCAGCGGCGAACTGGTCGCGAGCAAATTCGTCGTAGCGTTGAATAGGACCCGAAATAAGCGTTGTGAAGTTGAGCAGGTAGAGCAGGTAGGAGCCTATTCCAATATGCCGCTGCTTGTCCCCATCTCCCGTATCGATGAGCAGGTGCAACACGCGAAAGAAAATATACGAAAGTCCGAGTGTTAAATAAGGACCATGCAGGAAGATGCCTGCAGGGAGAAAGGTGTATTTCTTCAGCCATATGTAGACGAAAAGAACGGCGATGATACTCCAGGCCACCGCCCTTGACCAGCCGCGCTCAAGCAGGATCAGGCTTGCGTAACCAAGCAACAGAAATCCGATCAGCGGAAGAAACACCAGCGGGTTGTGCTCAAGTAAACCAAGAAATGCCAGGCTGGCCACCATAAGCACAATAGACCGCCAGATGCGCGAGCGGCTGAAGTTCGAAACCAATGCGGCAGCCAGGCCAAAAAATACAAACTGGAAAGAAGCTGTATCCATTGTGATCAACTATCTCCCAAATCCTATTTCAGATTTCGCTCGGCTTACAGCTACAAGCTGCGGCACCGCGCGGCTGGTAAGTTCCTTGGCAAGCGACAAGGCTATCATTCTGTGACCTTCGGCATCTGGGTGGGTATCCATCGAGAAGAAGCCTTGTTCGGGGTTGGGAATTGTTCGGAACGCTGGCAACACGTCGACATAGATTCCGCCGTCGCTTTCGATGATAGAGCGCACCTTGTTGTCCAGTTGGTATGGATCGCACCCTGGTGGCCACTGCCCCATGGAGACCATGGCAACCTGCGCACGGTACGGCACAAGCACCGCAACCAAAGGCACCCCGGCAGCCTTGGCCTGGTCCTCAACCGCAGCCACTGCGACTGTGAACCGCGAGAGATAGCTTTGCCATTCCGCATCCGTCTTTGTCTTGAGGAACTCCCCCTCGGGCCCCATCAGATACGACTTCACATACTGACTCTGGCTCTGAAACAAGAAGTGTCTGGTCAGGAAAGCAGCTCGCGAGTGGTCAGACAAAGCGGCCATCGCGCCCGACATCGATCGAGCAGCAGCCGCGCCCTTCATGCGAGACCAAACATTGGCCACAAGCCCTTGGGCAATGCGTTTCTTTACATCAGCCGAAAGCGGAACCGCCGAAACGACCCGAATATCAAAGGGCGTTATGATCCAAAGGATCATGTCGGGCTTCGCAGCGAGCACTTCGTCGAAACGAGAGGCGATGTTTTGAGGGTATTCCGCCACCATAGCCTCGTTGTAGAGTTCTATGGAGCGGCCGGTCCGCTGAGAGAGTTCGTTGGGCAGTAATGCCGCGAAAGTCTTTTCTTGCGCGACCTGGTCTCCCATGGCGGTAGATGAGCCAACCATCACGATCCTGAATATTCCTGGCTGCTTCGGCAACAATTCCTTGCCGGCCCGATGTCCGCGACTATTGAACCGGTATTCTACCGGCGGGCCTTCTGGGTCCTTTACCCAGCAAACAGAATTCGGAACCGCTCTCAATCCTGCCGAGGAATTATTAAAGAGTACGCATCCCGGCATTCCAGTATTTGATACGCTGAACACCCGGCGGGCAATGAATTCCGTGGAACCGGCCAGAAGGCAGATAGTTAACAGGCTAATCCCGGGCAGCAGCAGCCAGTCGCGTCGCGGCAATACAAGCTCCGCTTGTTCCGGGGGCCCGGATGTTCGTGCAAATCCGGAACCGGACTGTGCATTGCTCGTCATGGCTGCTGCTTCTCCTTGAGATGGAAATTGAACGCTTCTTACTTTTGAAGGTTCGCTTCGCCGTTCTGGCGGCCATTCGGCTTGAGCTCAGGCACTGCGCCACTTGTAAGCGCCTTAGCCAGGACCCCGGCGACCATCGCGTGTCCACGGGCATTGGGATGGACATCAAGTGGGAAAAAATACCGCTCGGCATTAGCTGCCTTGCCAAAATCCGACAAGATCTCGACATAGGTTCCGCCGTGGCTCTCAATTATGGCTCGCACCTCATTGTCCAGTTTGTACGGATCAAATTCACGCGGCCAGGTTCCCCTGGAAATCAAAGCCGCCTGAGCGCGTTCTGGCAATAGCACAACCACCAAAGGTGAGCCCGCTGCCCTTGCCTGAGCCGCAATATCCGCTGCAATGTCGTTGAAGTTCTTCAGGTTGTTTTGCCACTCCGCGCTCGGCATATTCCTCATGAATTCCGGTCCGTGAATCTTATCCGCGCCGTCTGGCTTCTCAGCAAGGTAGGAAGTTATCAACTGGCTCTGACTCTCGAACAAAAAATGCCTGAGCAGGAACACGGCGTGATCGACAAGTTCATTTCTCACAGGGTTGTACACTGCCCCCGCAAGCCGCCTTACCTTTCGGTATGGCGACAGGGCCGAGAAGGCTTGACGGGCTTGCGGGGGTTCAGGACTCGGGTTCCAGATGTCGGATGGGCCTAAGAGCCACAGAATCATGTCTGGCTTTGGCGCCAGTACTTCCTTGAAGTGAAGCGCGAAGGTGTGCGGCGAACGAAGCGGCATGCCTTCGTTATAGAGCTCAACATCTCGCCCTGTCCTCCGGGAGAGTTCCAAAGGCAGCAACGTGGCGAGAGTCTTTTCGTTTGGCACCCGCATTCCCATTGCCAAAGATGTGCCGATCATCACGATTCGATAGGCACCAGGCCTCTTGACTCCGCATTGCAGACTCGTGCGATACCCACAACCATTGAACCGGTATTCCGTTACCTCACCTTCGGGAATCTTCTCTGTGCACACGCTGTTCGGAATCCCTCTCACACCTGTCGAGGGATCGTTGAACACAATACAATCTTCTCCGGCCCCAGGTAAGGTTGGGAGCATCCCTCGCGCTATCAAATCGGTACCGCCCACTAGGAGACCAATCGTCAGCAAGCTGATCAAAGGCAGCAGCAACCAATCGCGTCGCTGCAACCTGGGCTCCACGTGTTCGGGAAGACCAGCCGCACTTATGGATACGGAGCTGTTCTGTGCATTACTCGTCATGGTTGCTGCTTTCTCCCGCCACGAAAGCCGAGTTTCAAAGCTATTAACTATGCGATCTCATTTCATTGTATTGCCGAGCGACCGCTCGCTCCGAGTTCAGGTACGGCGCCGATGGCAAACTGCCTGAAAAGCAGGTGTGTGCGGCGGCGTGCGCGTTTGGATCAGGACGCGCACCCATCAACACCGCGGACCCAACAGGGCAAAGATCGTCGAGAGATCAAGCAACGGCAAGATGGCCCATTCCCGCCTGGGAACCATCGTTTCCTCTGTGACTCCGCCGGCTGGCATCATGCGATTGTTTGTCCCTTAGCCTCAAAACCAATTGAGACGATCCTCATGGGAGCGCTGTCCGGCTCTGCGCCATCTACCAGCAACTCCCAGCGGGTCAATCCCGACTCCTCCGCTGCGACCTTGGTAAATCCCAGCCGCACGTAGTGGTCGACAACCAGCGCATTCTTCTCAGTGGGCTTGTAGACGCCGGCCAACTTGTGTATGCCGGCCGCGCGGGCGTGCTCAAGAATCTCGCGCAGCACCATGTGCTCTACCTTCCGCCCCAGAACGCGGCAACTCATCAGCCAGGTATCGATATCCCATGCTCCAGCTTCGCGTGGTCGGCAAATCACGACGCTGATCATGCCGTTATCGCCGAAGCTATCTGCCAGGCGGACTTGCAGGGTGAAGACCTCCGGGTCATTCTCCGCCTCGGTTACTTCCGGGTCCGTGTAGCGGCGCGTGGTGAGATTGTATTGGTTTGACTTATTGATGAGCTGTACGATGCGCGCCCGACTGGTGGCATCAAATGGCTGGAACGTGATCGTCATGTCCAGCGACGCCAGGTACGCATCAACGCCGCCCACCTGCTTTTGCAGGCTGGCGCGCTTGGCATTGTCCTGGTAGAAGCCCGCGCGCTTCAGATCTTCGGCCGCGAAGGCCACCGATTCAAAGTAGCCCGCGGCGGCAAGGGTACGCGCATAGTAGGCCGGATCTTCCGGCAACTCGGGGACCGCGACCTGCGGAAGGAGCTGCCGCACAAGACCCCGTTCCACGGGATTGTCGTCAAGAAACACCATGGAGTCCAGGCCAAGCGATAGCTCTTCGGCGATAGCTCTGATATTGGTTGCCTTGTCGTTCCAATTCGCCTGGAAGACAGCGATATCGTCCAGTTTCAGCAGCATCTCAGGATGCTTTTCGAATGGGGTGCGCGCGATCTCGTCCGTGTTCTTCGATGAAACGGCGAGCACAATGCCGCGCCGGCGAAGATCGAGCGCCATGCGCTGCACGGCAAGGTGTGCCTCACCGCGTGCATCGCCTTGCGCGATCTTGATTCCTTCGAGGCCGTCGTCGCCGATCACCCCGCCCCAGACCGTATTGTCCAGATCGAGAATCAGCACCTTGCGGCTTTTGCCGCGAATCGCCGCAATTGTGCGACCCACGTGGTCGGCATAAAGCGGAATAAATTCGTCCGCGAATGGAAACTTCCCAAGGTTCCACAATTCCGTGTTGTGCCAGTTCGCCAGCCCCAACGTTTCGGCAAGTCCGGCAACATCGAACAGTACGTCTCCCGAACTGGCAACAAACTCCGCCAGTTCGCGATTCACGCTATCGAGCAGAGAGCGAATGGTACCCGGCACCGAGCGATCCAGGCTTCCAAACAAGGTTTCGACCGGAGGCGCAAAGGTTTGAAAAATGCAAAGCGCGCCGCAGTTGGATTTGATTCCGCCCTGCATTGCTTTCAAGTAGCCCAAAATGCCTTGCACCTTTGCAGCCGATGCATCCGCGTCTCCGATGGAAAGCGTCAATGGAAGCGCCCGATAGTCAATTGCAAACAATACTGCATCGGGCTTGGACTCGTTCACAAAGGATCCCGGTGTAAGTGCCTCTTGCGCGACCTGGTCAAAGGGGGGGTGAATCACCTCCAGCGAGATTCCGTATCGTGCGGCGCTGGCCACTAGCGCCGGAACGATAAAATCGATGGTTGCATTGCTCAAAACCGCCAACCTGAACGGACTTAGCGGTTCCAGCGGGTTCCCCTCGCTCCGGGCCTTGTTGATCCTCTTTGCCAACTTGGTCAACTGGCTCACATCCAGGCCAAACGATGCCAGCGCAAGAATTTCGCGCCCCAGCGAATCCGCTCCGGTGCCCAGCGCTTTCAATTTGGCAGAGAAATCCTGAGGAGGTCGCGGCAACCACTGCAACTCTGTGTAAAGGGGGTTCATCGTTCCAATCCATTCCTTAAACGCGGCCATGTGCCAACCAAGTTGCCTGCATAGGAGAAATGTCTTCCCCGGGAATTCGCCGAGGTGAATTTCCGGCAAATTGCAGCCCGGGCCGCCTAGGCACGAGACTTGATCAACGTCACCAACTCACCCACGTTCTCCAGTTTTCCGATCTCAGAGGTGGTGAACTTTATCTTGAACACCTTTTCGACTGTGAGGATCAGGCGGATATGCGTCAGGCTGTCCCACCCATCCACATCCTTGGCCGAGATTTGGGGTGTCAATACGATCAAATCGTCGTCGAAGACATCGTGAAAGATATCGGTCAGTTGGGCGTAGATGCTGTCTTCATTCATGCGAACGGGGATCCTTTCGTCGTCTCAAAGCTTGAGTTGTTGGGCAGCCATGATCGGAAAACAGGGAGATTGCATCTACAGAAACCGCCTGTCTGGCGCTGAGGGTATTCATCGAATACTACCCTTGGCTGATTGCGCGGCTGTATTTGTTTCATGATATCAGAACCGCGTTTGAATGCGGCTTTTCCCCGGTTCGCCTGCCCTTCGCACTGGTTATCCGACATTTTCGGGATTCTCATGCAAGTTGCTGCAACCACCGAGGTTTGAGCGAGGCTGACTGTGAACGCCACATCCCAGTTGCTCGGTGCGCAGAGCCAGAGTCTGCCGAGTCCGAAAGTCGCACCCGGGCCAGTTTCTGTCCTCAGGCGGCCTGGCGGCAGAGAAGACCTGGACTTTCGCCTGACTTGTTCCAGGCTTGAATCTCGCTCTCGAAGGCGTTCTTTTTGACCGTCCTCCGGTCTGAATTTCCCGAAAACGCACTGTGCCCTGTGTCGGCCGACACATCGGCTGCGGCCATGGTTTTGAATATCATATGACGGAAGCTGCTGAACGAGGCCTGGGCCGGGGTCTTGCTTTTTGTCCGTGCGCCACCTTCGTTACAACCGGGGCCGTAAATGAAGATTGCAATATCGGGAAAAGGCGGCGTGGGCAAATCAACGGTGGCGGGTACCTTGGCGCGCCTTTACGCTGCCGAAGAGCGTCCGGTGCTGGCCGTTGATGCCGATCCCGATGCCAACCTGGCCTCTGCCGTGGG
>Ga0118677_10008129_pt1 | contig 15473 bp, 18 predicted proteins | sample AliMusrvi5mmetaG_FD_86154 | JGI IMG/M metagenome (GOLD analysis project Ga0118677, IMG submission 86154)
CAAAGTGACGACAAAAAAAGCCTACGGTTTTAAAAGTTTCGAGGTCATAAAACTCGCTTTATATCATACACTTGGGAAGCTTCCCGAACCAGAGGTCACCCACAAATTCTGCGGATGAACCGAAAAAAGAAGCCTCTCCGACTAAAAACAAAAAGCGTAAGTAATTCAAGCTGCTTCCTTATAAAGTTTGATTCATTGCATAGTTAAGAGGCCTTTTGTGCTAAAAATTACAATTGTCACAGTTATGTTCACTTGCACAGGTCTCGCGTTTGCACAAGACCTTCCCAAAAAATCTAAGCAGTTAGTACCAGGCTCCACCTTGGTTACAGAGTCTCCTGAAGCAAAACCCGTTTTGGTTAATAAGCACATCTACGGGGGTGACCGGACACTAACTTTAAAAGGCAAAATCAGAAATATTTCGATTACACCTACTGCCAGGGTTACTGTCCGATGGGAAATTCGGGATCTTGAAGATAAATTAATCCCACATAATGGTGAGCGTTACATACCAGCAATATTCGAGGACGTCATAGACTTTCTTGATGGTAAGAGCGAGGCTGACATTGAAATTATGCTCGATTTATATTCGGGCTTTGGTTCAGTAAAAGCGGATTTAATAAGAAATGCCGTTAGAACAGGGCATTACAAGGTGATCATAGAGAATCAATAAATAGTGATTATTTCTTATAGAGTATATTTACGAATAGCATCATTACGTGCCGCCTTTACCCATATTTTTGACTTGAGATGGAGTCCTACTCGCAAAAACCAGTTTGTAATGTGCGGACTTTGGAAGGGCTTCAGTTTATAACCGCTTCATTGAGTCTGCAAGGAATCGGGTGGAAGCCACAAACAGTTTGTAAGGGTGAGCGTTACAGAATCGCTTCAATCCCCTTACGGTGAATGACATTCAATAGCATGAGCGCTGCACCAGTCGGGCGTTTTGCGCCGCGTTCCAATTGTGATATGTACCCTACCGTCACATTTAGGCAGTGCGCAAATACAGATTGGCTCATGTGTGTTTGTTCGCGTATCTTGCGGATCTCTTCAGCCGACAGCGGTTCAATCTCCGGTTTCTTTGCTCCCAAGTGACGCATAGTGATTTTTTCGTAAGCATCGTTACCCAGTATTCCGATTTCATGCATATCGTTAGCAGTTTCAAGCAGTGCTTGTGTCAACGGGCTATTTTTATTTGCTTTTGTTGTCATCTTTCATTTCCTCCAAAATACCCTCTTTAATGGCATGGTCTAGCTCTTCCGGTTGTGCCGCCAGCCACGCCGCCCCGATCTCTCGCAGCGTTGCCAACTCATCTTCGTCAATATTGCCCCTATCATTTTTAGCAATGCCGTACATGAAAACAGCTCTATTGCCGGAACGATAAGCAATCAACATCCGATAGCCACTGGAGCGACCCTGTCCCGTCCGCGCCACCCGCTGCTTGATGACACCTCCGCCTAAGTCAGCATCTATAAGACCACGCTCGGCACGTTCAATAGCATCACGCAAACCATGATCACTAATGTGCTCTTGTCGTACATACTTGACGAACCACTTCGTTTTGAATATCCGCACATCCCCCACCAATGTTACACAGGAACTATAACACTATGAATCATACATATCAATTCACATTTTATTCTGGTTATCTGTGCTTTAGCTCGTAACTCATTGTATTATAAAAATATTATAATGAAAATATGCGCATTATTACCTGTACTGTTTTACTGCAATCGTATAGATTGAATATAGGTTAACTACTTGAATAAAGGAGATATTTATGAAAAAAGAAGCCGTGAAAAACCAGAAGAAAGACGTTAAGCCAGCAGCGAATGTTAAGTGTAATCCAGGCAAACAAGGTAATGTGAAAAAGACCGGTGGTACTGTTAAAAAAGTCGCTGTAGAAATGGAACAGCCACCAGAACAGCAAGTGGCAGATTCCGCGATTGTTCCACCCGTATCGGAAACAGATGTTTGCCAAGATAACACGGAGCAGGTGGAGGTTGTTACAGAAAGCGAATTGGCAGCAGTTACAGAAACACCACCAGAACCTCAAGTCGCCGATACCGTTACTGTTACTATTCCCAAAGAATCCAAGGTTCTCAGGGAACGCTTGGGACTCAACGGGTATATTACCGAGACTGTCAAACTACCACCAACTTTAGAAATTCTCGGTTGCAAGGCTGAAGGTGTTGTATTTGCACGACAGATCGAGGGAGTTCCGATTAACAGGATACTTTTGCATGTAACTCTCGTCAGTGCAACCGGTAAGCATTCCATCGTGTCGTCACGCAAAAAAGTTCCTCAGCCAGAATGGCAAGCATTAACCGAAGCCCTTACCGGAATGTCGATTACCTGGCGTGACCGCGAGTTAAAACGGGCGGCAAAATGAAAATAATCACGGTAGAAACACTCTTCGGCGCGGAGACAATGACGGTTCCGCGCCGTCCCATCAAATTTAAGCAAATCCGCGCCACAATGGAAACCCTGGAGGTACGTGAAGAAGTTGCCGCCTACCTTCAGGCCGACCGGCGCTATACTTCACCGGAACAAGTGGCGCAGATATTCAGCTTCTTGCATAATGAGGCAAAGGAACACTTTTTCACCGTTCATCTCGACGGCAAGAATAGAATCCTTTGCTTGGATTTGGTATCAGTCGGCAGTTTGAACCAAAGCATCGTGCATCCACGCGAGGTGTTCAAGACATCCTTGAGCACGTCAGCGGCAGCCCTGCTCCTGGTGCATAATCACCCTACCGGCGACCCAACACCAAGCGCGGAAGATATTGCCATTACCCGCCGACTAAAAGAAGCTGGTGAAATAATCGGCATAAAAGTTCTCGATCATGTAATTGTTGGAACGGAAGGATATCTGTCATTTGTCGAGCGAGGTCTATTATGACCTCGCGAGCGATACCGAAATTTGACAAGAACAACGATCTACGGCGTATATCTTCAGCGTTACGCCGCCTTGCCACAGCCGCCAGCGGAAACCTCGGCTCTGATTGCTACATTCATGCTGCTATCGCCCAAGAGATACTGAACCGCTTGGGAGTGTCTTCAAAACTTGTTGCTGGATACGCCGCCTGGAGAGTTGGCAATGGTGACGGCGATGTAATCTTGCATGCTCCAATGCAAAATATGCCCTCGCAGCCTGGAAGTGTTGCGTACCACATGTGGCTTGAGGTTGGAAAACATCTCATCGATTTCACCACGTATCAACTCTGGCATAAAGCAATTCAGATGGACAAACTTGATGGCGGCACCACAACAATAACATGGTGCCCTGATTATCTGGCCGTTCCGAAAAAGTCTGTTTCCCCTCTTCGCTCTGTAATCCAATTACGTGCAGGCATGTATTTCTACAAACAGGATACATCTATTGAAAATTTAATACTATCCGCTGCGCATCCACTTGATGCTGATGATATCAACACTGCTTGGCTGTTATATCTGAATCAGGAATTATGCGTTTTCGGCCCGAACAACATGCATCACGATGAACAATTTATCCGTGAAGACGTTGAATGGGGCTTGCGTGGTCATGATTGACCAACCACCGGCTGCATAATTCACCATCACACATAAAAATACCGTCGAACATCATAATACTTGACCAGTGTTAACCTGCGTGTTAACATCAAAACATGATACGTAACGTCAAATTCTATAAAACATCAGACGGGTATTGTCCTGTGCAAGACTTCATTGAGAGTCTTTCCGGCAAGGCTGCTCAAAAAGTTACTTGGACGCTGGCATTACTGGAAGAGTTAGAAATATTACCTTCCACCTATTTCAAAAAGCTTGTCAACACAGATGGAATTTGGGAAGTAAGGGTTGCCCTAGGATCAAACATTTATCGTATCTTCTGTTTCTTTGCTGGCAATTCGGTTGTGATCCTAACTCATGGCTTGGTGAAGAAAACCCAGAAAACACCGCCTGGCGAAATTGAACGGGCTGAAGCGTACAAACAAGAGTATTTGTTACGGAGGAAATGAGCATGAGCGATTTAAGAGTATATATTGATGGCAGGAAAAAACGTGATCCTGAGTTTGCCGAAAATTATGACAAAGGTTTTCAGGATTTCAAGCTTGGTGTAATGCTTCGACAGGCTCGTGAAGATGCTGGTCTTACTCAAGAGGAGCTTGCCGTTAGAATCAGCACTAAAAAAACTGCCATTTCAAGAATTGAGAATCATGCGGAGGATATGAAGCTTTCTACCCTTGAAAAGTTTGCCAATGCTCTAGGGAAACAGCTGACAATTTCTGTCGCCTGATTTGACATCAATTTCGGAATCGAACCGGCTGCATAATTCACCATCACACATAAAAAAGTACTGTACTGAATCCCTTACTTCGTTTACATTACGAACCAGTACACCGAAGTACACCCAAGTACACCGACCGGTACACCGGCTTCATGGGTTCGATGGTAACTCGCTTGCGATTACGCCCACAGTTTCAATAGGTTACGGAATACATAAGTATCGATTCCATTCCGTCCCTGGGCACCACTAAATCAAGGGGTTATGCAATTGCATGGCCCCTTTCTCTTTTCGTGGGACCGCCATAGTAACATTCTCAAAAAAACCGGTGGGTTTTAAAAATCCACTTTCATTACTGAAGTATCCTGGTCGAACCTATCTGCGAGAGGAGCTAAAAATGTTGCCGAAACATTTACAAGTTTTCAGACTTCTTATTATCAGTATTGTTCTTATACTTGGTAACTCAAACAACAGTATTTCAGCAGAGACCCCCACGCTCTTTTCTGAATCCATGAAAGCATTGGAAAGTCAATTTACAAATGTGGATGCCGGTGAATGGTGTTTTGTATTCCTGGGAGATAACCGTGGGAATGATCAAAAATTCAAAGAGATTCTTCAACGCGCAAAGGACAGGAAGCCACTTTTTATACTGCATGGTGGTGACATTGTAGAAAGAGGCACTGCTCCGGAACTATCTCACTTCCTAGATGTAGTGAAGTCAGTAAAGGATTTGCCCCCTCTGTTTGTCGTGCGGGGCAATCATGAAACCAATCCGGATTTGTTCGAAAAAATGATCGGTCCACGTAACTTTGTCATCGATAACCAGAAGTTTGAATTTCGCCTGGTGGCAGTCGATAATTCCAATTATTCGTTAAGCGAGAGAGAATTGACGTTTCTGTCTGTAAATCTGGATCATGAACGCCAGAACCAGATTGTTGCTATGCACATCCCGCCAAAAACAGATCGTTGGCCAAGACATTCCTTTGACAAGGGGAAAAATGAGTTGTTCAAGCTGATGACCGACAGGAATGTCAAGATGGGTCTGTTCGCCCACATCCACTTGTTCGATAAAGATATGATTAAAGAAATTCCCTACATCATAAGTGGAGGCGCCGGTGCTCAATTGGCATGGTTCGGTTATTCGGGTGATGCCATTTATCATTTTGTGATCGTTGAAGTTAAAAAGGGCAAGGTATCGTACCGCGTAGAGGACGCCGATCCTGTGCGGATGCCATGACCATTTGCGAAGTATTCATCCTGTTTTGCATGAGGCTCAATTCTTCAGGGTAACAACCGTGGCGCCGTCGCGCCCTTCGTGCGGTTCGCCCGGCCTTTGCCCCTGCACCAGCGGATGCCGCTTCAGCTCTTCACGCACTGCATCCCGCAATCGCCCAGTGCCGATGCCATGAATGATGCGTACCTCGCTCTGACCGACCGCGGCGGCGTGGCTGATAAACGTTTCCAACAGGGTCAGCGCCTCATCAACCCGCAGCCCGATCAGCTTAAGTTCACGCTGGTCGCTTTCCTCGACATCGAACCGCCAGGAGCCGGCAGGGGACTTCTTCTTTCCACGCTCGCCGGCGCTCTGGGGGCGGGACAGATCGGACAGCAGAACATCCATCTCCATCCGGCCGCTCCTGACACGCGCTTTGGCGTGACGCTCATCAACCGTCAACACGACACCGTCATATCCCAATGAACCGAGGTGAACGGCATCGCCCGGCTTGACTGAAGACAGAGGCAGCAGTTCCGGCGATTCTCCCCGAGGTTTGAGCTGTTCGGTAAGTTCGATTTCGGCCTGGCGCAGCTTGTCGATGATATCGCCCCGCTTCTCTCTCTTCAGTTCTCCACGAAGTTCGTTCATTCGTCGCCTCGTCGTTGAAATCAGCTCCTTCGCATCGCCCCATGCCTTTTCAGCGCTCTCCCTGCGCACCCGGTCCATATCGGCAGCCTTCGCATCAAGCCCCGCACTCCGCGCATCAAGAGATTGCTCACGTGCTTCAAGACTCCGGTAAAGCCCTTCGTACTCACTCCGTTTCTGGCGAAGCTCTGAAAGAAGAGAAGCAAATTCACTTCCGGCGCTCCCCAGCATCTGCCGGGCAAAGGCGATCACCCGCTCCGGCATTCCGAAACGACGAGCAATCTCCACGGCGTGCGACTGCCCCGGTTCGCCGACGATCAGGCGGTATAGCGGCGTGAAGCTGCGGGTGTCGAATTCCATCCCGGCGTTGAGCATGCCGCCTGAGCGGTGTACGAAACCGATAATCTCGGTAAGGTGGGTGGTTGCGATGACCATACTGCCCTGCTGCTGCAGTTCACGCAGTACGCCGCAGGCGATGGCGGCCCCCTGGAGCGGTTCAGTGCCGGCGCCCAGTTCGTCCAGCAGCACCAGAGTCCGCGCCCCTGCCTGGGCAAGGATGGCGCTGATTCTGGCCGCATGGGCCGAGAAAGTGGAGTGACTTTGCTCGATGGACTGTTCGTCGCCGATATCCACCAGAAGCGCGTCCAGGAGCGGGAATGTCGAGCGCGGACCGGCCGGCACCGGCAATCCGCAGAGCGCCATCAGCGACAGCATGCCGGCCGTTTTGAGGGCGATGGTCTTGCCGCCGGCGTTGGGGCCGGTTATCACCATGATCGAACGCCGGTCCGATTGAGCATCCGGGCTGCCTGCGCCGGGCTCTCCCCCAAGTTGCAGGTCGAGCGGTTCAACCTTCGCAAGCGCTCCCCGTTTCAGCATCATCAGAAGCAGCGGGTGCCGCGCGTCAACCAGCCGCAGTTCCCCATGATCGTTGAGCCGGGCCGGCTCCAGGTCAAACTCGTCGGCAAAGCGGGCCATGCTGTTCAAGACATCCAGTTGCAGCAGCGTTTCGAAACAGGCGGATATTTCAGCCGCGTCTTCACAAATCCATGCTGAAAGCTGGCGCAGGATGCGGATTTCTTCGGCTTTTTCTTCGGCTGTCAGATTTTCCAGTTCGTTGACGAAGGGGATGATTTCGAGCGGCTCCATGAAGGCCGTTTCACCCGAAGAGGATACGTCGTGCACCACCCCCTTGACCATCCCTTTGGAATCCATCCGTACCGGGATGACCCAGCGACCCGAACGCTGCGTGATGAAATCGTCCTGAAGAAAAATCTCGATGCCGCTGCTCCGGATAATCTCTTCGATCTTCTTCCGGATACGCCCCGCCAGGGTGCGCTTCGCGCGACGCGTCTCGCGTAGCAGAGACGAGGCGGAATCCAGGATGGATCCATCGTGATCAACAGAAGACTCAATCGGTTCCAGAATTTCCGGGAAACCCTTTAGATTAGGGATAATACCCTTCAGGAGTGGGATGTCTTCACGGTGAGCAAACTGCCGGGAAAGTGCTGAATAGAGACGCATAACCGGGATAAAGAGGAGCAGTTCGTGAGGTGTTAATATTGCCCCGGCCGGTTTGAGCAGATCAAGCGCGGGGCGGATATCCTCAAAGCTGCCCAGGGAAAGTGCGATACCGGATCGGTTAAGCGCCCGGATTTCGCCAATTCTGCCTGATGTGATCTTTAGGGCAGCCAGGTCATTGCCGGGACGGATGGCAAGGATTCGTCCGCCGGAGCTTTCACTATGGGCATGACCAGCGATTTCGGTCAGGAGTTTTTCAAATTCGAGTCTGGCAAGGGTTTCAGAAGCTATCATTCTGTTGGTCCGTTTAAGTGAAAGTGTTGATGGGGTTTGAGGAGTTTACCGGAACAAGGATAATTTTCCAAGACATATGAAAAATGGGGAATTATAAAGGGTCGCGTCTCAACCACCTACAAACCCAGTTAGCGCCCGTCCCATGTGGGCGAGTAAGTATTGAAACAAATAATCCTCTCTCAATTATTGAACTTAGTTTTTCGTGCGTGCGGGAATGAACCGCACGTGCGGGGCTTACGGTCTGCGCTGTATTCTGCCGACCCGCCTGGGCTGAAACGATTTGGTTGTTCTTTCTTCCCGTGGCTCACGCCACGGGCTGTAGTATTCCACCCCGTTGGGTTCTATGTCTAGCCCCAAAGGGGCGGCATGATATGGCATGGGGTGCACAAACCCCATGCAGGCAAACCTCATGCAGGTGCAAACCACGGGACGTCAACCATGTGATTATCAATTTGTCTAGCCCCAGAGGGGCGACATGATATAGCATGGGGCGTGCACCCCGTACATGCGCAAACCCCATGCAGGTCTGGATACCTCATGCATCTTGAAAAACTGCAGGCCATTGTTCTCTCATCTACCGACTACGGCGACAGCGACCGGATAGCCGCGCTGTTCACGCTTGAACATGGCAGGCTGGGCGGGTTTGCCCGTGGCGCCCGCAACAGCCGCAAACGCTTTGGCCCGGCGCTGGAAACCTTTGCCCGCATCGATGTTCATCTGGCATACAAGGAAGGGCTGTCATCTCTCAGGCAAGCCGATGTGATCACGGTATATCCCGGCATTCGCAGCGACTTCAACCGCATTTCACATGCCCTGTACGCATGCGAACTGGTCGAATGTGTCACCCCGGAAGGGCATCCGCTACCCCGCCTGTACCGTCTGCTGGTTGCCTACCTCGAACATCTGGATTTGGGCCATGAAGGCGATGCCGATCGCAGGATGTTTGAGATCAATCTGTTGAACATTCTGGGCTGTCGCCCTTCTCTGGAGAGTTGCAGTCGCTGTGGTTCCAAATATGCGGAAAACGGCGCCCTCATGCAGCAGGGGGGTGAACTTGTGTGCCGTTTCTGTGTCGCAACCGGCCGGCATATCGCTGCCCCGGTCCTGCAGAGTCTGTTTTCATGCCTTTCAACCGGCCGATTTGGCCTGGTGCAGTTCAGCGCTGATGGCCTCATGCAGGCAGGCATCCTGCTGGATGAAGTTGTGGCGGCCCATTCGGGTAGAAAGCTTAAGACTCTGGAGTTTTTACGACAGATTTCAGGATAACGGAGCCAAAATTATTTTGCACTCCTCTTGACAATCACAAGATCGGAATTATCTTTCAAGCAGAGAGCATTACTCTAAATTATAACATCAAGCAGGAGGAGACCTTCATGGCAATAGTCAAGTACAACCCATTGAGAGAACTGCGCACCATGCAGGACCAGATGAACCGTCTACTCAATCTTTCCTGGAACCATGACCTTCCGGGGGAGGACATAAAGGAAGGGCTTTGGCAGCCGGCGGTCGATATCTATGAGACCGAGGATTCCATCGTTATCAAGGTCGAACTGCCGGATGTCGACCAGAAGGATGTCGATGTGCATATCGAGGATAATACCCTGGTTTTAAAGGGAGAGCGAAAGCATGGGAGTGATGTCAAAAAAGAGAATTACCATCGTATCGAAAGATTTTTCGGCACGTTCCAGCGCAGCTTCAGCCTGCCGGGAACGGTTGATCAGGAGAGGGTGGCGGCGACCTGTGATAAAGGGGTGCTGACCATCACCTTGCCCAAGAAAGAGGAGACCAAGCCAAAACAGATCAATATCAAAGTGAAATAATAGCCTCATAAGGTAATATTGAACAAAGTAAAAACAGAGAGAGCCGGGAAGACCCGGCTCTCTCTGTTTACATGGGCAGGGTGTCAGAAAAAATCAGACGTGAGGAGTACTGTTGGTTTTTTCGGCCGTATGCGGCTCTGTCTTTGCGTCGGAAGCGACATTTATCTGCGGCTCCGCCGTTGCTGCGTTGGTAACGATACTTTCCGTCTGAGCTGTCTGGACGGCCGGAGGGGGCGTTACTTTCTTCTCCTCTTCGGTTATGCGCGATGCTTCATGGACATTTTTCGTGAAGTCTTCCGATGCTTTCTTGAACTCTGCCAGCCCCTTTCCGAGCGACTTTGCGAGTTCAGGCAACTTATGCGGCCCTATGACTATCAGGGCGATCACAAGTATAATAATCATTTCCGGCATGCCGATTCCAAACATGTTGATTCTCCTTGTTCTGTATTAGGGTTCTTCATACATTAAAAACGTAATTTATCCTGTTGGCAATAAAAATCGCGATTTTGCCCTTGTCATTTTTTCTCCCTATGCTACTATGCCCAATAAATAGGCACTAAAGAGTAGTTTTCCCCCCAGTTTGCTGTCGCAGTCCGTGTGCATCATGCTAAAACCATTAAAAATTGGTACTCTTGTTCTGGCGCACAACGTTGTGCTTGCCCCCTTGGCCGGTATTACAAATTTGCCGTTCCGCGTCATCTGTCGCAGGGAAGGCGCATCCATGGCTTTCACCGAGATGGTCAGCGTGAACGGTCTGGTACGCGATGGCGTCAAGACGCTGGCTCTCCTTAAGAGTTGCCCGGAGGACCGCCCGCTTGCCATACAACTTTTCGGAGACTCGCCGGCCGATCTCGCAAGAGCCGCCGGAATGGTTGAGGGGTACGGCGATCTGCTGGATATCAACATGGGCTGCCCGGTGCGCAAAGTGGTCGGTACCGGAGCCGGCAGCGCGCTTCTGCAGGAACCGCTCAGAATAGCGGCTATTATCCATGCTGTCCGGTCTGCCACTTCACTGCCGCTGACGGTCAAGATCCGCTCCGGCTGGAACATGGGTGACGATGTTTTTCTGGAGGTAGCAAAAATCGCCGAGGCGGAGGGGTGCGATGCCATCACGTTGCACCCGCGCAGCCGCAGTCAGATGTTTTCTGGCCAGGCCGATTGGAGTCAGATCAAGGCGATGAAAGCGGCCATTGCCATACCTGTTCTGGGCAGCGGCGATCTGTTCAACGCTGATGATTGCCTGCGAATGTTGAGCGAGACCGGCTGTGACGGTGTCATGATAGCCCGCGGTGCGCTTGGTAACCCCTGGATTTTCCGGCAGGTCCATGACCAGTCAGCTGCCGGGTACTCCTCACCAGTCACCGTCGCTGAAAGGGCCGACACAATCATCCGGCACCTCTCCCTTTTTATTGACGGATCTGGCGAACCGGTTGCAGTCAGAGAGCTGAAAAAACATATCGGCTGGTATGCCAGGGGGTTTGCAGGAGCCTCTGAGATCCGCCGAGCTGCGAATGCAGCCCGTTCAAAAGATGATATTATGGCACTGACCGAAAGGATTCGCGCCGTGTCCGAAGCAGACAACCATGCCGCCGACTGAGGTAATTACCGAGGAAATCCGGAAACAGCGCGACGACTACTATGCCACCGTTATAGACAGCGTTGGAGATGGCGTTATAGTTGTAGCCAGCAGCGGCCTGATAACCCTCTGCAACCCGGCTGCGGAGGAAATCATCGGCTTTTCCCGCAAACAGGCCCAGGGGGCCGAATTCGAAAAGATGTTTGCTCTGGAAACGACTCTGCTTGAGATTGTCGCAAAAACCATCCGGACCGGAATTACCATCTCGGATCATGAAAATGTAGTTGTCCGTTCGACCGGACGAGTTACGCCGGTCGCCGTCACCTGTTATCCTCTGGTTCTGGGCAGCGGCGAACATATCGGCGCAATACTGACTCTCAAGGACATTACCTATATCCGAGAACTTGAGGCTGCGGTTCGGCAGGCCGACCGGCTTTCCACACTAGGCACGCTGGCCGCCGGACTTGCGCATGAGGTAAAAAATCCTCTGGGGGGGATCAAGGGCGCTGCCCAGCTTCTCGAACGGGAGTTTGAACCCGGAAGCGATATGCTCGACTATACCCGGGTCATGATCCGCGAGACCGATCGCATCGACCACATTATTCGCGAACTGCTGGAATTGGCTTCGCCGCGCGGACTCAAGCATGCTCCGGTCAACCTGCACAGAATACTGGGTGATATCCTGCTGCTGCAGAAACAGTCCCTGTTCGGTCGAGAGATTGTTTTCAGTACGGATTTCGACCCCAGTATCCCGGAAATAATGGCCGATGAGGAGATGCTGACCAGGCTGTTTCTGAACCTGATCCGCAACGCCATAGATGCCATGAGTGACAAGGGACATCTGATGGTTTCGAGCAGGGTGCTTTCGGATTACCGTATGGCCAAGAACGAGCGGCACTCGCGGATGGTGGCGATTGAGGTGGCGGACGATGGGCCGGGGATCCCGCGGGAGGATCTCGAGAATATCTGGACCCCCTTCTTCAGCACGAAGTCCGGCGGCACCGGGCTGGGGCTGACCATCTGCCACAAGATCGTATCCGAGCATCGTGGCATGATAAAGGCCGAATCGGACCAGGGGCATGGAACAAAATTTACGGTGCTGCTGCCGTTGGTACAGTGATGAGAGTATGTTCAAGGTTCAAGGTTCGAGGTTCGAGGTTCGGGGTTCGGGGTTTAAACCTTGAACCCGAAATAAAGAAATGAGGTTTATTTATGCCGCTTAGACGAATTCTGGTAGCTGATGATGAAGAAAGTATGCGCTGGGTGCTTTCAAAGGCGCTTAAACGCAAAGGTTTTGATGTGGATCTGGCCCCTGACGGCAGCCATGCGCTGGAAATGATCAAGGACAACTGCTACGACCTTGCCATTCTGGATATCAAGATGCCCGGCATAAACGGGCTTGACCTGCTGGACAAGGTCCGCGAGCTGAAGAGCGATCTGCTTGTAGTGATCATGACCGCCGAAGCAAGCATGAAAAACGCGGTGGAAGCCATGAAACGCGGGGCCTACGATTATATCACCAAACCTTTTGATCTGGATGTGATCGATGCCATCATAGAAAAAGTCTCACGTGCTCGCGATATTCGTGGACAGGTGACGACTATGAAACAGGAACTCAAGGAACGCTATCAGGTTGAAAAGAACATCGTTGGCAACTCGCCTGCCATGCGTGATGTCTACAAGACCATCGGCAAGGTGGCCGGCAGTGATGTCACGGTTCTGATTCAGGGAGAGTCAGGTACCGGCAAGGAGCTGGTCGCCCGGGCCATACATTTCAATTCCGGTCGTCTGGGCAAGCCGTTTGTGGCAATCAACTGCGCTGCAATTCCGCGTGATCTGCTTGAAAGTGAGCTGTTCGGATCCGAAAAAGGTGCCTATACCGGAGCCAGCGATCGTAAACATGGTAAATTTGAGCAGGCCAGCCAAGGCACGCTTTTCCTGGATGAGATAGGCGATATGCCGCTGGATCTGCAGGCCAAGATACTGCGGGTTCTTCAGGAACAGGAAGTCACCAGGATTGGCGGAAACCAGAATATTACTGTGGATGTGCGCATTGTGGCAGCCACCAACCAGACGTTAATCGAGAAGGTTCTCCGGAAGGAGTTCCGCGAAGATCTTTACTATCGCCTGAACGTTGTGCCGATAACACTTGTCCCTCTTCGCGAGCGGCGTGACGACATTCCCGATCTGGCGCAATATTTTCTGTCCAGAACCTGTGCAGAGTCGTCCGTCCCCCCCAAGCGTCTGAGTGATGAGGCCCTGGCGCTTCTTACGGCGCACCCCTGGCCCGGAAATGTTCGTGAACTTGAAAATGCCATCAAGCGGGCTGTGATACTTTCCAATGACCCGTTGTTGACCGCGCTTGACTTTGCCGGTTTGTCTCCGGCGTCAATCCGGACGCAGTCGGTTTCGCAGGGAGCCTCGCTGGAGGCGCTGGTTGATATGAAGCTGCGCTCCTGCATGAACGGGGTGGATAAACTCGACAAGGGAGATATCTATACTGTGGTGCTTGAACAGGTCGAACGCCCACTGATCCGCTTCATACTTGAAAAGACCCGCTGGAATCAGGTCAAAACGGCCGACATCCTCGGCATCAACCGTAATACATTGCGTAAGAAGATATCTGAACTGGGGATAGAACTGAAGCGTGATTGAGGAAAGGAGACTATGATGTCAGTAAAAGACAGGTTTTTTCTGGAACGGGACAAGGTGGTGCTGGTTGTGATTGACGTGCAGGAAAAATTGTGCGTTGCCATGCATGACAAGGTGTTGCGACAACTGACCAAGAATATTGTCATCCTGCTTGAAAGCGCCGCAGAATTGAATATACCGGTGCTTGTAACCGAACAGTATGTCAAGGGACTGGGAGCAACCCTGCCGGAACTGATGGAAAAGACGATCGGGGCCCTCTTCTATGAGAAGATGACTTTCAGCTGTTGCGGAAGCCCTGAATTTATCAATAAACTTAAGGAAACCGGCCGCACACAGGTCATCATAACCGGGATGGAGAGCCATGTCTGTGTTCTGCAAACCGTTATCGATCTGCGTGACGCAGGTTTCGATGTACACGTAGTAAAGGACGCCGTCATGAGCCGCAGCAAGCAGAACTGGCTGATAGCCATCCAAACCATGTCTCTCGCCGGCGCTGTGCCGACCTGTACCGAATCGGTTCTGTTTCAGCTATTGAAGGAAGCCGGAACGGAGGAGTTCAGGAAGTTGTCTAAACTGGTGAGATAGGGTCTTGTAAAAGTACATGCAGGACAATTTCTGAGTGATGCTGGATGCGTGCCAAGGCGGGGAGGTCGGATTTGTAGGATATGAAGGGTATGCCCGCCCCTTTGGCGGCCTGCATATCGACCTCACTATCACCTATGAACAATGCCTCTTCCGGTGCAGCACCGAAGTGTTCCAGCACCTTCAGGAGCGGTTCCGGATGAGGCTTGGGATTGGCCACCTGTGATGCGGTCATCACACACTCGAAGTAGCCGGCAAGACCGAAATCCTCTATGATCATCTCCATCGAGGTCGCCCGGTTGGTGCATATCGCCAGCGAAGTGCTCCCTTTAATCTGGTCGAGGGCGGCAACAAAGCCGTCCTCCATCCGCATAAAGGGCATAAGATCCCGGTAGTGGATGGTTTTGGCGAAGAGAAAAGCTTCCTCACGTCGAGCATCACCTACAAAGAAATACTCCATGACATCTTTAAACGAATAGGTATGTAGTACCCTTTTGGCATCCAGGTCAAGCCTGTCAAGGGGAGCCCTGCCCAGATGATCCAATATCCGGTTATAGAAGATGTAATTGGATTCGATCGAATCCAGAATTACCCCGTCACAATCGTAGATGACAACCTTATAGCGGCTTCTTGATTTACTCACTGACCGGCTCCGGACAAGTTCTAAGATGCTCCTCCCATTCAATAGGGAGCAGATACTTCTTGCCGGAGTTGCATTCCTTGCACGCCGGGACAACGTTGTTACGTGAGCCCCTACCGCCTCTTGATAGCGGGACAAGATGGTCCATGGTAAGCTCATCAGGGGCAAAACTGCTGCCGCAGTAGTGGCACCGACCAAGGGCCAAACGGTTTTGCCACCAGCGGCTTTTACGGAGCCCCCGCGATTTCTCGCGCTCTTTCTTGACGTCCG
>Ga0118677_10009240_pt1 | contig 15470 bp, 13 predicted proteins | sample AliMusrvi5mmetaG_FD_86154 | JGI IMG/M metagenome (GOLD analysis project Ga0118677, IMG submission 86154)
AGGCACCCAGTCGCTCGTTGATGAAGGCCTGCACGGTGCCTGCGATGTCGGAGTTGAGCTTGCCCTTGGTCTGGCCCTCGAACTGCGGCTGCGAGAGCTTGACTGAGATGACGACCACCAATCCCTCGCGCACGTCGTCGCCGGAGAGATTCTCCTTCACGTCTTTGAAGAGTCCGAGCGACTGGCCGACGGCGTTGATGGTGCGGGTGAGCGCGGTCTTGAATCCGGAGAGATGCGTGCCGCCATCCACCGTGTTGATGTTGTTGGCGAAGGTGAAGACGGTTTCGGAGTAGGCGTCGTTGTACTGCAGGCCGATCTCCATGGCCACGCCGTCGCGCTCCGCCTCCATGTAGATGGGCTTGTCGTGCAGCACCTGCTTGCCGCGGTTGAGGTGCTTGATAAACTCGGCGATGCCGCCCGCGTACTTGAAGAGCTGCTGCTTGCTCTCGCCGGTTTTGGGGTCGGTGGTGCGCTCGTCGGTGAGCGTGATCTCCAGGCCCTTGTTGAGGAAGGCAAGCTCGCGCAGGCGCTGGGCGAGCGTGTCGTAGTTGTACTCGGTAACGGTGAAGATGGAGTGGTCTGGCAGGAAGTGGACCTTGGTGCCGAGCTGCTTCGATGGCTTCATCTTACGCAGCTTGCTGATGGGCGCTCCCTTGGCGTAGTCCTGCTCCCATGCAAAGCCGTCGCGCCATATCTCAACGTCGAACTCTTCGGAGAGCGCGTTGACGCAACTGACGCCCACTCCGTGCAGACCGCCGGAGACCTTGTAGTTGGAGGCGTCGAACTTGCCGCCGGCGTGCAGCTTGGTGAGCACGACCTGGACGGCGGGCATCTTTTCGCCGTTGGTGATCATGTCGTCCACCGGGATGCCGCGGCCGTTGTCGACGACGGTGATGGAGTTGTCTACATGGATGGTGACATCGATGCGCGTCGCGTATCCGCCCAGCGCCTCGTCCACCGAGTTGTCCACCACCTCGTACACCAGGTGATGCAGACCCATCTCGCCGGTCGAGCCGATGTACATCGCCGGGCGCAGGCGGACAGCGGCGAGGCCCTCCAGCACGGTGATATTTTCCGCGGAGTAGCCGCCGCCGTCCTTGGATGCAGGAGGCGGGGGCGGCGTAGCAAGGGTGGATTTTACGTCCTGATTGAGACCGAGCACTTCAGGCTCAGGGCTGATTACGGTCGATGCCATTCACACTCCACGCGGCTGTGCTGCCGCGGCAAAAATCAGGGACTTTAATCGAAGGCTGCAAGCCGGCCCGAAGAGTTCACAAAAGGCGCGCCAAATCAATGTTTTCAGCGATATTAGGCCTTCTGTTTACTAATTGATTATAGCACGTTTTGCAGGGTGATTTGGGGGACGAATTCCGGTGCAAAAAGAGGGATTAACAGCGCTGTAAAGCGCGGTGATCAGCCTGGTTTTGGGGGTTGGTCCGGCGGCGTTCGGCAGGATGCAGGGTGGTGGGCCAGGGGCGTATCCTCGGTCCGGCAGCGGTCTAGCGTACGGCGATACCACTGAAGGGGCCCGCTGTAGTCGAGTTAACCACCTGCGCGGGAGTGCTGACGCCAGATTCTGCCGGAGAAAACACGTATACAGCCGACAGGTACGGCGGGTTTAGATTCGTCATGTCGATGTACAGGTTGCCGGCGGCATCCACGGCTGCACCGCTAGGTCTTCACAAGGAGGTAGGCGATGACGGGGGGGTAAAGGTGATTGTCCTGCTGGGCGTGGATCGAAATACCCCCCCATTTGTACTGGGGGGATACTCGTATATGTCCCAATTATTACCGCTGTTATCGAAGACAATATAATAGAGGTTTCCTGCGGTGTCGACCGCCGCGGCGTATACCTTATAAACGATTCCCACGTTTCTTATCGGTGACGCGTTTCCTGTCGCGGTCGAAGAGAAGACGGCGGTTCCGCCCGCCGGGCTCAACGTGGTAAAAAAGATGTTATCCGCCCCGTCCAGGTCTATCGCATAGTTGAAGGCTGTGAAGTAGCCGAAACCGTATATCTGACGGACGGGGATTGCAGCTCCGGTCGCATTGGGTGCGTAGATATCGATCGAAGAAGCGTGGAACAGGCCCATTGCATAGATTTGTCCGGTGGCATCCACCGCGATAGACGATACAGATTCAGGAAACCCTGTGATTGTGCGAATCGGCGTGGCCGCTCCGGAGGCCCCAGCTGCATAGACAAGGATCTCAAAAGATATTGTGTTCGAGTTAGGGGGTTGGAGATCTGCCCCAACATAGATGTTTCCAGACGGGTCGACCGTAAATCCATTAAAGAAGGTGTACGGCGGTAAGTTCAATGTGGCTATCGGGGCGACGCTACTCTGTCCGTTTAATGGCAGTTCCAGAATGCTCTGGGCATTCGTGGTTTGGTCAACCTGCATCACATAGACTGCGGTTGCGGCGGATGGGGGCGGGGGCGAAGTCTGGGTTGTTGTCGCTGTGCTGGGGCTGCTGCCGCAGCCGATGAGCAGGAGTAGGAGGGATGCTGCGCTGAACGGAAGTGCTCTGAGTAGGTTCACGTTGGCCCCATGAAACCAGTTGGCTTGAATGGTTGAATACCAGCAAGAATCAACAGATTTTGTTGTCACAACGATACGCCCCACCGGGCAGGTCTGCAATTAATTCCTGGTAAGAGGTGTGGGGACGCTACATAGGGTGATGAAAAGTCGATTCGGCGCAACGCACAAAGACCCAGGGCTAAAGCCCCCTGCTAATCCGGAAAGACAATGTGGGAGTTTTTCAGCACCCTCTGAAGCTCCCTGCTCTCTCCGAAAGACAAATACGGGAGTATTTCCGCAGTCTGTGAAGCCGTGCTCTTGAGCAAACAGAGTATTTCAGCAGCCGCTACAGCCCATGAACCAGTGCTACGAGACAACCGCTGCGGGTTCGGTTTCTGGGCTGGATCGCCAGGCACTGTGCAGCAGAAGCCAGCCTGCCGGGTAGACGACCAGTGCGATCAGGATCACCGGCCACGAGTTGAGGAACATCAGGCTCCAAGAGAGACCGAGATGCAGCGCGAGGAAGAGCAGCGCGGCTGGCGTGGAGGAGAGGGAAGCCCTAGTCGAACCCATTAGTATAGGCAGTGCAACCAGGAAGAGCGGCCAGCTATAGAAGTACAGGCGCAGGAACGATTCTCCGAGCAACGGGGTGAGAATGAACGATGCAGTCCCATAAATGACACAAAAGCGCAGGAAGATCGCATCGCGTCCCTGCGGATTCTGCGGCGCGATACGAACACGGCGCAGCTTGATCAGCAGCAGAGGGAAGAGCCCGAAGCTGGCCAGAGCTAAGGCGAGCGCACTGATGGGGTAGTGAAAATCGGCGTTGCAGAATCCGATTGCGTGCAGCGGCCCCAGGTACAGTGGCATCTGCCACCTGGGCATTTGACATGCGGGGTAGACGTTGGCCCAGGGATTCAGGCCCAGCACGTTCTTCAGGAAGTTCCAGGGCATCTTCGCCACCATGTAAAACATGGGCGAGATGTGCTCCTGGTTGGGCAGCGCGTTGGTCGTCAGGCGCTTGACCAGCAACATTCCGGCGCCTGATGCCAGGACTGATGCAACGGCTTCGCGAAGGCGGATGCGTCGCCCGCCTGCGATGAGGAAACATGCAAGTGTCAGCAGCGTCGACTCGCGCGCAATCATCAGCGGAAACAGCATCAGCGCAGCCAGCATAAGGCGACCGCGCCACAGCAGAAGCAGAAAGCAGCAGAGCAACGCCGCATAGAAAAGATCGGGCAGCGCCAGGTCCTCGAGCTGTCGGGTCCAGAACAGTAGACCGGCGATTGCGGGGATCATCCAACGCGGCGCGCCGGAGCGGACCAGAAGATAGAGGACTGTAGCGAGTACGACGGCAAAGCTTAAGGCCCCTTCCAGGACGAAGCTATGCGCAATCGACAAGTGAAATAAATGTGCGAACGCCTGAACTACCAGGATGCCCAACTGCCGGCAAGCGAACGGCAGCATCACCAGATCCATGCGATGGTTCGCCATGGCCAGATACTGGTTCGTATCCACCTCGTGGAAGATATTTCCGGACCTCCAGCAAAGGACACCGGAGAGCAGAGTGGTGGCAGCAAAGGCGAAGCAGACCGCGCGGTTGCGCTGGCGACCGCTCCAGGGACGAATCGAGAGGATGAGGTCTGGCATGAACACGCTGAGGTGTTGCAGAGATTTGAAATATAAAGTAGAGCTTACAATTTAGCTTGCAAACATAACAATCAAATAATGAAAAATTGCGAATAATGGTCTTTGCGGTATCTAACGCACTGCGATCTGTCCGTAGTTAGGCGTAGTCGGAGTCCAGGCGGTCGAACTGATCGATCTGGCAGGACTGTTGCTGCCGGTCTGTGCTGGCGTATACACCTCGATGGTAAGTTGTGCGCTCGCACTGGCGTAGATATACAGGTTGTCCAGTGCATCCACTGCCAGGCCGTAGAGCGTGTCGGACGCAATGGCAGTCAGAATACGCGTGGGTGTTGCATTGCCGTTTGCGCCGGGTGCGAACTCCAACACGATGGAAGAGTTGCTCGGCTGGTTGAACGACGCGACATAGATGTCTCCCGCTGAATCCACGGTCACACCGGACGGCAAACTGATCTCGGTCGCAGTGCCGGTCAAGGTGCCAGCGGGTGGAGCATTGCCGCTTTCTGTGGACGAGAAGATCAGGATATCGTTGCCTTGTTTGTTGGCCACATAGATGTTCTGCGCTGCGTCTACGGCGATCTGGGTGGCGGAGTTGAGTGTTGTGGCAGTGCCGCTGATCTGGCGGATGGGAGTCGCGTTGATGCCAGCGTTTGCTGCGAAGACGCTGATCGAGTTTCCGCTCAGAGCATAGACGATGCCCGTCGAATCGACTGCGATGGACGAAATAATGGAAGTCAAACTGCTGCTGGTAATGACACGCGTGGGTGTGGCACTGCCGGTGGCTCCGGCTGCATACACCAGAATCTCTTGAAGCGCGGGTGGAGCAGTGACCACACTGGCGGAGACGTAAAGATTACCGGCTGTATCGACAGCCACGGCATCGTAGGAGGTTTGACTGGGGATGGTAATTGTATTGGGCGGTGTGGTGCTGCCCGATGCGTTCGCAGGGAACTCCAACACGCTATTGGTGAGCGCAGCGCTTCCGTTCTGCACCACATACAGGGTGAAGGCTGGCCCAGGGGCGGGCGAGTTGTTGCTCCCGCAACCACTTACCAGCAGGAGCATGGAGGCTGCACAGATCGAAATAACACGCGTCAGCGTCTTCATGAAGATTCTCCGTTGCCATTATTTCATTTCGCAAATGTAAAGTCTCCCGAAGTTTATACCTACAGCCATCTACCGCAACGGAAAACGGTCGCCGATCCCAGAGGAGATTATGTATCTCGTATGGGCAGAAGCGCAGCCGGTTTACATCCAATCCCTACCAATCTGCCGCAGAATCGGCTACACTTGTAGGGTTGTCCAGAAACGCCAAGGAAACAGCATGCCAAAGTTGAAGACTCATTCCGGCGCATCCAAGCGCTTCACCAAGACCGCGTCGGGCAAGTTCAAGCGCGGTCAATCGAAGACGCGCCACATCCTCACCTCGAAGGCCACCAAGACCAAGCGCCACCTCGGCCAGTCGGTCCTGATCTCCAAGGCGGATACCCCGAAGATCGCACGGATGCTTCCCTACGCCTGAGGATTGGCAGGGAGCGCCGAAGTTTTTCAAGTCGAGCCGCTGTGAAATCCGGAGACGGAGACCACCAGCAAAGGGCCAGGTTGATGCGTTACGGCCCCTGGGATTCGCGAAGTGAAGCCCACTGAGATTTGGAGTTGCATAGCCTGTGTGAAGAGGAACCCTTTCCTCCAGCCGGGCGTAACCTGAGAGGCGCGCGAAGCGCCTTGTTGTACGCAAAAGGAGAACTACCATGCCCCGTGTAAAACGGAGTACTAAACGCAGCGACCGCCGCAAAAAGATTCTGAAGCGTGCGAGTGGCTACTTTCTCACTAAATCCAAGCTCTATCAGGCAGCTCAGGAAGCAGTCGAGCGCAGCCTCAAATTCGCGTACACCGGGCGCAAGCAGAAGAAGCGGCAGTACCGCGCTCTGTGGATTGTCCGCATCAATGCGGCGTGCCACGCCAACGACATCAGCTACTCGACCTTCATCAACGGGCTGAAGCTGGCAGGCAACGCACTAGACCGCAAGATTCTGGCGGAGATAGCCGTTCACGATGCTGTGGGTTTTACTACCCTGGTAGGCACGGCGAAGGCAGCACTGGCCTCTGCCAAGTCCGCGCGCGAGAAGGCAACAAAGTAAGTTAAGAGTTGTTTGATTCGACAAGAGACACGGCCTTCGGGCCGTGTTTTTTCGATGCGGACAGTGCAGGAGTTTATGGGAGAACGGTCCGGGCGACTGTGGGAAACTTGAATCATCGGGGTCCTTCGACTCCACCTCTCGCGATAAAACTGCGAGAGGCTGCGCTCAGGATGACAGGCGGGAGGAGGGGTATCTCTATTGTGCGCCGCGACGGCGCAGGATGGTCTTGATGGTCTCGAACATGATCAGCAGATCCAGGCCGAGGGTCATGTGCTTGATGTAATAGAGGTCGTACTCCAACTTTTCCTTGGTCTCGGCCAGCGTGGCTCCGTAGCCGAATCTTACCTGGGCCCATCCGGTCAGGCCGGGGCGGATCAGGGTGCGCATGTAGTAGAAGGGCAGCTCCTGGGTGAGCCAGGCAACGAACTCGGGGCGCTCGGGGCGCGGGCCGACCAGGCCCATGTCGCCGCGCAGCACGTTCCACAATTGGGGAATCTCGTCGATGCGCGTCTTACGCAGGAACATGCCAACTCGGGTGACCCTGGGGTCGTCTTTGGTGGCCCACTGTGCTCCGTCGGACTCCGCGTCGGTGTACATGGTGCGAAACTTCACGACGTCGAAGACGCGACCGCCCATGCCCACACGAGGTTGGCGGAAGAAGAGCGGACCTTTGGATGAGAGCCTGACGGCAAGTGCGACGAAGGGGAAGAAGGGCAAGAACAGCAATAGCCCGACGGCGGCCACCATCAGGCTTACCATCTGCCGGGTGAATTGTTGCGAAGCACGGATGCGGAATCCTTCACTATAGAGAAAGCTGGAGGGTCGCAGGCCGTCAAGCTGTATTTTGCCGTAGATCCGCTCGCGTAGCGTGCCGTCTTCTTCCACTTGAATGCCCTGGAAGCGCAGTAACAACAGCTCCTGCACCGGGAGTTCTCCGCGCTGCACCTCCATGGCCACAATGATGCGGTGAATCGGCGGCTGGGCTTTGGACAAGCGGTCGAGAACGGAGATCCAGACCTGTTTACGCTGCGCCGCTTCCAGTTGAATATCCTCCCAGAAGACAACCTCCATGCCAATGTCGGGGTGGGCCCGGATGGCCTCGACGATGGACCTTGCATACTCCCCGGCCCCCAGCACATAGACCCGCTCGCGAAAGAACTTGTGTCCGCCTACCCACTCGTATGCCCTGCGCAACAGGAGGAAGGCTGGTGCCAGCAAGGCGAAGCCAAGGGCATAAACGAATGGTCCGATGGCAACTTCAGGATCGAAAGTTAAGAAGGCAGAGACGATGAAGCAATCCAAACCAAGCACAAGCAGGATGCGAAAGTAGATTTGCAAACGAGCCGTGAGGATTCTCGGTTCGTATAGGTCGAAGTAGTAGGAGAGGAAGAGGGTGAGCAGGGTGATCAAAGCGATCTTCATAAGGCCCTGCTGGTAGTGCAGCGCAATGTATGCGTCGGGGCAGAGCATCCATGTAGCCGCCAGGAAGCAGCCATACACAATGCCTGCCTCGCAGATCAGCAGGATGATGGTGCGCGTGGGATAGTAGACGTTTAAGAACCGGATCATTTCTAGCTGCGCCCCTGGTTAATCTTCAATCTTGTCGTATCCGTCGTAGCCATAATAGCCCCCCGTATGGGGTGGATCTTCTACCGCGTTGAGTACGAAGCCAAGTACCTTGGAAGCCTTGAGTTCTGCAAGTGCGCGCTGCGCAACCTCGTACTTGGTGGTGCCTCCGCGTGCAATCAATAGCACACCATCGCAGGAGCGAGCGAGGTTGACTCCGTCGGAGACCAGGTTGACTGGCGACGAGTCGACCACGATCCAGTCGAAGTAGGGCGACACATCGGCAATCAGGCGGTCGAAGCGGCGATTGCCGGAGAGGTCGGCGGCTTTATCGGCGGCGTGGCCTCCAGGGATGAAAACCAGCGAAACCAGGCCATTCGGCAGGGGATGACCCATATCGCTGGGCTTGGCGCGCTGCATAATCTGAAGAAGAGTGGCCTTGCCGGCCAGATATTCCGTGAGGCCGGGGCCCTGGGGCGCGCCCAGCAGCTTATGCAGCGAGGCACGGCGCATGTCGCCGTCGATGAGCAGCACACGATTGGCCTTGTGCCGGGCAAACGAGATGGCCAGGTTGACTGCCACGAAACTCTTGCCCTCCTGCGGCAGACCGCTGGAGACCATGATGGACTTCAGCGTGTTGAGGTCTCGAAACTCCTGCATGCGTGAGCGCAGGCTGCGGAACTGTTCCACCGCGGCGCCGCGATGTTCCAATGAGGGAAGCTGATGCAGCGATGGCACCCAGACGTACTGGGGTATATTGTCCGGGCTGAACGGTTCTTCAACGGGCACAACCTGGGCTACCGCGACGGGGATTGGTGCCACGGCAATCGGCACAACTGGCAATGGAGCTATTGGTGCAGGGGTAGCTGCCACGGGGATTTGCTGAGGGATGGGTGCGGTGGGCAATGGCGCCACAGCCGGAGCGAGATCAACTGTATGCACAGGGAGCACAGCATCTGGCACAGTGTGCGCGGCAGCGTTGGCATGCACTGCGACTGCGTCTTCATCGGTAGTACGCTTGGTGGAGTCAAGCTCTGCCTGGCGCAATGCTTCGTAGATCTTGCTCATCTTGTCTCCCCTCCTTCTCCTCGTAGTGGATTCGACATCGAGGAGAGCGTTGGGTTTGCGTCAAGTCTGCTGGGTGTGGAGGATGCCATAAAGGTCTGCGGTTCCAGGGCGAGGTCTCGCACCACGGCCTGCACCAGGGCGACCGGAACCTGGTGCAGTTGCTCCACGTAGGCGAGGATAAGGGCTTGTTCGCAGATGAGATTGATGATGCGTGGAATCCCCCGGCTTGCGCGGTAGATGGCGGCGACCGTGTCGTCGGGGAAGATGAGGTCGGAGGAACCTGCGATAAGAAGACGCTGGGCGATGTAGGCGGAGGTTTCCTGGGCAGTGATGGCGTGGGTGCGCGCCCACAGGGCAATACGTTGGCGTAGTTGGCGCAGATCGGGGGCAGCAAGCTTCTCCTCTAACTCGGGCTGGCCGGACAGTACGATCTGCACCAGCTTGCGCGTGTCTGTTTCCAGATTGGTCAGCAGGCGTATCTCTTCCAACTGCTCCCAGCTTAGGTTTTGTGCCTCATCGATAACAATGACGCAGGTCTCATCCCGGCGGAATCGTTCCACCAGCCAGCGATTGAGCTGGATCAGCATTCCAGATTTGGTTCGGTTCTGCGGCACGATGCCGAAGTCGGAGAGGATGAATTCAAAAAAGTCGAGGACATCGAGCCGCGGATTGAAGACGAAAGAGGCGAAGATGCGGCCTGGGTCGAAGGAAGCGAGTGCACTTCGTAAGAGCGTGGTCTTGCCTGTTCCCACCTCGCCGGTCAGCACGATGAAGCCTTTGTGTGAGCTGATGCCGTACTCCAGCGTGGCCAGTGCTTCACTGGTGTGCGGCATCCGCACCAGGAAGCGAGGATCGGGGCTGTCGGCGAACGGCGTACTGTTCAGATGGAAGAAGCTCTTATACATAATTATCCACGGGCTTCGGCTAACGGGTCCTTGGGGTTATTGCGTCTGAAGAGCCGCTTCAGGCGGGATGGCTTGCTGCTGAGCGCCACATCGCCTGACCAGGCGATGACGGCCAATGTGGGTAGTTGGGTGAAGGCCCAGATGTCGCGTTCATTGCGCAGCGCGGTGTCCCTGTATTCCAGCAGCGCGACGATGAGCAGGCCCAGTGCGAAGCCTCCAGCCAGACCGCCCGAGGCGAAGACACGTCGCTTGGGATAGGTCGGATTGTCCGGCAGATTGGCAGGATCCAGCACGCTGAAGGTCTCTCCTTGCTGGCGGTTTTGCAGGTCGGTGGCCATTTGAGCCTGGTTCAATTTGCCAAGAAGGTTATCGTACAAGGCCTGCGAGGTCTGCGTGTCTCGGGTCAATTGCTTGTACTGCTCCTCGACTTGAGGAGTGGACTGGATGCGTGTTTGGTAGTCGCGGATCTGTTTGTTGATCTGCGCCTGTCGGGTGCGCTCTTGCTGGATTGCCAGGTCATTGGCACGGATGCGGGCGCGCTGGTCCTGAACGGCCATTGAGTTGTTCCCACTAGTGGCAGCCGATGCAGTCGCGGAGGCTTGTCCAGAGGAGGGATGGGCCATCTTGGCGCGCAGGTCGGCTATCTGGCGGTAGATGGCAATCACGTCGGGGTGGTTGGTGCCGTAGCGCTGGGTGAGATCGGCCTGCTTGGAGAGCAAGCTCTGAAGCTGTTGCTCCTGGGTCAGCGGCGAGACGGTGGCGGGAGTGGCCGTGGACTGTGACGCAAGCATCGACTCCATCAGGGACTTGTCCTGCTCCATGCGGGCCAGGGCCTGGGTAGAGGCTTCGAGTTGCGAATTCAGGCTGTTCAGGATGTTAATGTTCTGACCCTCGTCCTCTGGGCGCATGCCGAAGTATTTACGTTGAAATTCGGCCATCTTGGCGTCCTGATCGTCCAGGGTGGTCTTGGCGTTGTTGAGCTGTTCCTTGATGAAGTCGGTGGAGCCGCCAATGGCATCTGTCTGGTTGTTGAGGTTAGCCGTGATGAACAGGGATGTGATCTCGGCGCAGACCTGCTGTGCAGTGTGTGCGTCGCTGGCGGTAAAGGCGATAGTAAAGCCGGGTATCCCATTGGAGCGGGCAAAGCCGGTTGCCAGGGCCTGTATATCAATGTTTTTGCGAGCCAGTGCGATACGGTCGTCCGTGGTCAGCCTCTGGTCGGCATAGAGGTTGAACTTCTCTACGATGGGCAAAATGCTGGAGCGGCTCGCGATCTGCTGGTTGATGGTGGCCAGTCGGCTATTGATGTCCTCCGTTACGATGGATTTGACCAGATCGTTAGAGACCTTCTGTTGGCCGATTTGCACGCTGGACTGCGAGACGTATTGTGCAGGGATATAAAGGGTGGCGGCCACGGCGATGACAGGCAGTATGATCGTCGGGATTCCGATGATCCACCAGCGTCGCTTCACAATAGTGAAGTAATCTTCAGCGTTCAGTGGTCGATGGCCAAGCATTTCATGCTCCTTACGAGTGCCCAAGATGAGTTGCCATAGGGGAGTAGGTAATTCCGAATCCTGCGACATTGGAGAGACCGCTGAACAGATTGACGGCCGCAGTAGTGCCTTCGTTGGTCTGGTTCTGCAAGGTGTAGCTTGCGTAGGCCGAGAGACTGCGGACAATCGAGCGGGAGACCTGCACTCCCAGGACAGTGGTGTAAAAGGTGAAGGGTAGACTGGCAGCCGAAGGTACTTGTGAGCTCTGCGTGTAAGCCGCGGTCAGGGCGCAGAGCCAGACGCGGTCCAAAGTACGGCTGGTAGAGAAGCTGATGCTGTCGGAGATCGCGCCGCCCACTACACCGGATCCACTACTGCTGCTGCGCGTAAAAGCCATGTTGGCCTGGGAGAACTCGCCGGAGTAGCTGGCAGATACGTTGGCGAACAGGCTCAGCGCTTTTCCGCTGCTGGGCGCGCCGGAGTCGTTCCACTGCGGACCGGCCGACGCGTTGATGCCGAACTTGCGCGTGAGTTGGTGCGAGTATTGCATGCTGGCGCTCTGACTGGAAAAGCCCGGAGTAGGTACGCCGAAGCTGGTGCCTGAAAAGGTGTTGCGCGAGTAAGAGTAGTTGCCGCCAAGGGAATTGCGCGCATCGATGCGATGATTAAGTCCCAGGCTGAAAGATTCGCTGTCGTTGTTCAGACCTGGATTGGTGGTCTTCGTGGAGCTGTTCAGAAAGCGAGTGATGGCGTAGGTACCGGAGGTGCTCATCGAGGTCTTGCCGGTGAGTGCGCGCGCGATGCTGAGGCCGCTGCTATTGGAGACGCGGGTAGAAAAGCCAGAGAGCACACCCTGGCTGGAGGGTGCGACTGGGCCGGAGGTTGCGCCCGCCTGTACTGGATTGACGCCCAGATCGCCCACGCCGGGCACGCCGGAGAGGCCGCTGGATGCGGTTCCAGGAAGATAGTTGACGGAGTCGGAGAGTACAAGTGTCCAGCGCTGTAAGTGGATTCCTTGCGTAAGCGCCAAGTTGAAGAAGTTGTAGGAAGATTGGCCCGATGAACTCCACGCGCGTCCTCCGGAGAAGACCGTGTTGAAGGGGTATAGCTCACTGTTCGTGATAAACGCGAGGTCTCCAGAAAGGTTGGTGGAGGAATTGACGCCTGCATTGCCGAAGTAGTTGGAGGCCATGCTCTGCGAGGCGGTGACTGCGTATTGCAAGGTGCCCGAAGCGCTGGGCAGGCAGAAGCCTGTGGAGTTGGGCGAGGCTGAGGCGGCGGGCAGTGCTTGCGCGACGATTGTGGCTGGAATCGTTAGAGGCAGCAGCATGAAGAGGGCGGCCATCCTCGGGGCGGCTAGCTTGACCCCCCGATTGGAGATGCGCCGGAAGTTGGGCCGGGATCTCTTCATCATTGCACCACGATGGTGTCGCCGGGGACGAGTGTAATTCCCTGCATATCGCCCTTCTGGATCGCTCGGGTGTAGTCGAAGGGGATCTTCTGTTGTTTGTCGCCGCGCAGGATGTATATTTTTTTCTTGTTGGCGTAGGGGGTCAGGCCGCCGGCGGTGGCAATCGCCTGTAGGATGGTCATTCCCGGGGTGATGTTAACGGGGCCAACATGATTGATCTCGCCCATCATGAAGACCTGCTTGCTGTTGACCGCCAGCACGGTTACTGTGACCACGGGATCGAGGACGTACTGGGACTGCTTGAGGAGCGTGGTGATGTTATCGCCCAGTTGCATGGGGGTAAGTCCGGCGGCTTGGATATCACGCACCATCGCCATGGATATCCTCCCATCCGGTCGCACCGGCACTGTTTCCGTGAGGTCTGCCTCCCCCCGCACCGTGATCAGAAGGGAGTCGGACGGTCCTATGATGTAACTGGGGGTTGTATTTGCGGGGTGGATTGGTTGGGGCGAAGTGGCAGGTGGGTGCGCGGCTGACGGCGAAGTAGCCGGGCGATTGATAGCAGGCGCGGCGGCAGGTGCGGTGGAAGGTGCAGCCGCAGGCACGGAAGATGTTCTGCCCGCTGGTATGGGCTTGGCTGTCGTCTGCTGGGCGAGGCCGTAGGCAAGCGCTGGGAGGAGACTAATCGATAGTAAAGTGCAGCGTAGAAAGGTCATAGTCCTGCCATTCCGTTCGTGACGCGCCATGCAGCTGCTTGCGGTCCGCGCCCAGGCTCTATGGCCATACCCTTCCAGCTCTACCTTTGCAACAGGGATCCAACGCCACTTTACCTGCCTGGACAGCCTTTACCCGTGGGCTCTGCCTGTTGGGTCTAGGAGAACAGGAAGCACACTCTACTCAATTTTACACTCCATACCTTGCGCTGTTACTTCCCTATGCACCATGCTGAATACCTCTCGAATACACCAAAAGACGTACGCCGCGAAGGGGGTAGCACCATGCGATAATCCGATGGGTATTTGAATTGCAAGGTGAAACCGCGTGAATTCGAATCCGAGACTTACAACCGCCGCAACCTGGATGAGTCCTGCCCTGGAAGATAGTGGGCCGGCGCTGCTTGTCTGCCTGCTGCTTTTGCTGCTGTACCACGGCATTGCGGTGAAGCTGGTGACGGACTGGTATGAGCTGCCAGACTTTTCCCACGGATTTCTGATCCCGTTTTTTGCCGCCTTTTTACTGTGGGACAAACGACATCAGTTGCAACGTACCGTGGTTGCTCCCAGTTGGGCCGGCGTCTGGCTGGTCGCCCTGGGGCTCTTTACGCTGATTCTGGGGATATTTGGAGCGGACTTGTTTCTGCAACGCATTTCGTTTGTCCTGCTGACGGCGGGCCTGCTGTGGACGCTGCTGGGACGCGCCATGCTGTACCAACTCGTATTTGTGCTCTTTGTGCTACTGCTGGCTATTCCGCTGCCAACCATCTTGTTCAACCAGATCACCTTTCCGTTGCAGATATTAGCTTCCAAACTAGCCAGTGCGCTGCTTCCGCTGGCCGAGGTGCCGGTGTTGCGCGAGGGCAATGTAATCCAGTTGCCGACCATGCAACTGGAGGTGGCCGAGGCATGCAGCGGCATTCGCTCCTTGATGAGCCTGTTTACAGTGGCCGTGATCTACGGGTATCTACTGGAACGCAGCAACTGGAGGCGGGTGGTGATGGCGCTCTCCAGCATTCCCATCGCGGTTGCCGCCAATGGGGCGCGCATCTTCGGCACCGGGCTGTGCGTGCAGTACTGGGATCCGGAGAAGGCGATGGGCTTCTTTCATGAGTTTTCCGGCTGGCTGATGTTTCTGGTCTCGCTCGGATGTCTCTACCTTGTGCATCTAACGATGCGCCTGTTGGTACCGGAAGGCAGGTCATCGGTATGAGGTCAGCGCGGCTTTGGCTGGTACTTCTGATGATGGCGTTTACAGCGCTGGTGCTACGCCTGCGCGGCGATGTGGACCACGTTCCGCCTAGCCGTCCGCTGCATGAGTTCCCCGCGATCATCGGCACACGGTTGGCCACTGACATACCGATGGATCCCGAGACCATGCAGATACTGGGCAAAGGAGATTTCCTGGATCGCCTATATCAGCCGCCGCCTCCGTCGCCCGGCAGTACAGCGCAGGCCATAGCGGATGCAGATATGCGAGCGTCGATTGGACTCTTTATCGGGTACTTTCCCACCCAGCGCACCGGACAGTCCATCCATTCGCCGCAGAACTGCCTGCCCGGAGCGGGATGGACCTTCCTGTCATCGTGGGTCACGGATTTAATCAACGCCGCCGGCCAAAAGTATCAAGTGAAGGAGTATCTAATTACCGATGGAACTTCTACCCAGGAGGTCCTGTACTGGTATCAGATGCATGGCCGCATCATCGCCGGCGACTATGCGGCGAAGTTATATACCTTAGCAGACTCGATTCGCTACGGGCGCACTGATGCGGCTCTCATCCGAATTATTACGCCTGTAGAGCCAGGGGAGGACAGGCTGCAGTCACGGGCCAGAGCTGTGCGCTTCGCCGAGCAGATTGCTCCGTTATTGCCCGCGTATGTTCCCGACTGAATAAGCTGATTCTCCGCTGTAGGTACTCACAAGCTCCCTGCTGCAAGAGAATGTTTGCAAGAGACGGCATGAAAGAGAAAATTAAAGGTAACAGATGGAGAAGATGAGGAA
>Ga0118677_10009241_pt1 | contig 15470 bp, 16 predicted proteins | sample AliMusrvi5mmetaG_FD_86154 | JGI IMG/M metagenome (GOLD analysis project Ga0118677, IMG submission 86154)
TCCGGACACACCCACCACGTTGGTGGCCACAGAACCCAACTTCACGTTGGCGTCTTCAAGCAACTTCTGAATGCGATTGCGGATGCGAGTGGACTGCAGTTAAAATGGAGGCTAAGCTTTTTACAATCAGCAACGTGAAAATCAAGCGCATTTTTGTTGTTTTTGGGTGCGGGGTTGCCTCATGCTGACTGCAATTGGTTCTTTCGGGATGGAAAAGCACGAGGATTAGCTGGTTGCTGTCCCAACCTTGCGCAAGAAAAGACGCGCAAGGATGGGATACGGAGCTTTCACCGTGAGCCGGAGGATTAGTTGCGAGCCGGACGGCTCTGAGGTTCCTGTAGTTGAAGTTGCATCTAAGCTATCTGAATACATAAACGTGAAGCCAGGAAGCATTTTTACTATTTCTATACGCAGCGACGTCTCATAAGGGGCTGCAAATGCGCAAAGCGGCAAGCATCCAACCAAGCCGCGCTCACTGGCCATCCACCTTTCATAATTTCCCCTAATCAATTTTCTCCGATATCGGTCCTCCGGCTGCAAGCTTGTTCAGGCAACAGGAGACTCCGCCATGGACAGTGGCTATTATGCGGCGATGACCGGACTGGTGGCGCGGACACAGGCCCTGGATACGGCCGCCGCCAATCTTGCCAACGCGCAGACGCCTGGATACCGCGCCGAGCGCGAGTATTTCCGCTCCGCGCTGTTGGGCCCCGATTCCGGGAACTCGCAACTGGGACGAACGGTAAACAACTACGGTCTTCTGGGCGGCGACCGGCTGAACCTGGCGCAGGGCTCGCTGCAGACAACCGGCAATCCTCTCGATCTGGCCATCGAGGGTGAGGGATTCTTCAAGGTTCAAACCTCGAACGGCCTCCGCTATACGCGCGACGGCAGCTTCGTCATCAGCGAAATCGGCGGCGGCGCCAGCATCCGGCAGCACGAGGAAAATCCCCGGCGTGTGGATACCAAGGGCCCGTGGCATCCGGAGGAGTGGCAGGCCAAATGGATCGCCGCCGCGCCCGACACGGCGCCGGAGCCCCAAGCCCGCGAACATGTCGGCACTTATGTAGAAGCCACCGCGCCATTGCCCATCTTCCACCGCGAATTCCAGGTGACGAAACCGATCCGCAAGGCATTCGTCTTTGTCACCGGACTCGGCCAGTATGAATTGCATCTCAACGGGGGCGAAATAACACGATCGGTTCTCAACCCCGGTTGGACCAACTACCGCAAGACCGTTCTCTACGACACATATGACTTGACCGCCGTGATGCACCTTGGAGTCAATAGCTTTTCTGTGTTCTTAGGCAATGGCATGTACGACGTGCCTGGCGTGGAGGGACGTTATACAAAGTTCATCGGTTCCTTCGGCCAGCCGAAGTTCATCCTCCAGATGCACATTACCTATGCGGATGGCAGCGAGGAGACACTTGTCAGCGACAAGAGCTGGAAGACGGCACCCGGTCCGATTACCTTCACCTCTATTTACGGCGGTGAAGATTTCGATGCCCGTAAAGAGCCGGTGGACTGGGAGAAGCCCGGCTTTGACGAGCGTACCTGGGAAACTGCCATTGAGGTTGCAGGCCCAAACGGCAACCCAGTTCCTGGTAGCGAGCTGATCGCGAGCCGCCTGCCCCGAATTGCCATTGATCGCATCTTCAAGGCGGAAAGAATCACCCATCCACGCGACGGAATCACCGTTTATGACCTCGGTCAGAACTTTTCAGGGTGGCCGATATTGCACGTCCGCGGTGAGGCTGGCGATACGGTCACCCTCATTCCTGGAGAGTTGCTCGATCGCGCTGGACTTGTAAGTCAGACCAGCGGCGGAGCCGGTCCCGGGAATCAGAATCGCTTTACCTATACGCTGCGTGGTGACGGCTCTGAAACATGGCATCCCCGCTTCAGCTACTGGGGTTTCCGCTATGTGCAAGTTGAAATTAGTCCTCACAACTCCTCCGTGAGCAGCCACATCCAAGTGGATGCTGTCGAAGGTGCATTCATTCACGCAGGCGTTGAGATAGTCGGTACCTTCAGCACAACGCAGCGCCAATTCACCGCTATTCATCACCTGATCGGTAACGCCATACTCAGCAACTCCATGAGCGTGCTCAGCGACTGTCCGACCCGTGAAAAGCTGGGATGGCTGGAACAATTTCATTTGGCGGCGGCTTCCATCCTGTACAACTTCGACGATGCCAACCTCTACGAGAAGATGGCCGGCGACATGCGCGATGCTCAGTTGGCCAATGGTATGGCCCCAGCCATTGCGCCGGAGTATGTTGCATTCGTCAACACAGCTGGCATCAGCACAAACTTTCGCGATAGTCCTGAGTGGGGAAGCGCTATCATTCTTAGTCCCTGGGCCGCCTACCAATTCAATGGCGACAAAGAACTGCTGTCGCGCAGCTACGATGCGATGCGCCGGTACGCAGAGTACCTCAAGAGCCGCGCTCAGGATCACATTCTTTCCTATGGCCTAGGCGACTGGTTCGATATCGGCCCCGGCCGTCACGGCGAATCGCAACTGACCAGCAAGAGCTTGACTGCAACCGCGTTGTATTATCAGGACTTGTTGGTACTCACGCGGATTTCCCGTTTGCTCGACAAGCAAAGCGACGTCGCAGCCTATGCCGATGAAGCTTCGGCCACCAGAGAAGCCTTCAATCGCCTTCTCTTTCACGCCGATACACAGCAATACGACCGTCGTAGCCAGACCGCCAATGCCATTCCGCTTGCCTTGGGGATGGTCCCTGAAGGCTCGCGCCAGGCTGTGCTCGAACATCTGGTCCAGGACATCCGCGCCCACAACAACCATGTCACTGCGGGCGACATCGGTTTCCATTATGTTGTTCGTGCCTTGATCGATAGCGGCCGCTCCGACGTTCTGCGCGATATGCTGCTTCGCAACGATCCACCGAGCTATGGTTTCCAGCTCGCCAAGGGCGCTACAACGCTGACCGAAGACTGGAACAGCGGCCCCACGAGTTCGCAGAATCATTTCATGCTTGGCCATGCTGAAGAGTGGTTTTACCGCGGCCTCGCCGGCATTGATTTCGACATGAGTCGCCCACAGCAGAATCAGATCACGATTCGCCCCGCATTCCTTTCTGGCATTGGTGAGGTCTCAGCGAGTTATCAATCCGTGCTCGGTCTTATCGAGAGCAGCTGGAAGCAGATTGCAGGGGGTTACCAGCTCCAACTCGCCATCCCGCCAGGGGCACAGGCAACCCTTTTGCTGCCTGCGACCGCCAGCCAAATCCTGGAGTCGGGAAAGCCGCTGGATGCAACCTGGATTAAACCGTCCGCCGATGCAGAATCAGGCACTCATCTGCTCCTGGGGTCAGGCGCATTTCGCTTCCAGTTCACGGTTCCACAAAACGAGCGCAACTGATTCTCGGTGGCTACCCAGAATCAACTTTAGTGTTTTGTTAACGATTGCAAGGGGGAGTTCCCATCGAGAGGAAATTCCAATGTGACGAACCTAGCAGTGCTGTCAGGCAGTGTGCGGGCTTCGTAATCCACCTCTCTACTTTTGGATATCTAGATACCATGTCAGTCTGTAGTTCACGACTTTAAGTAATGTGTCCAAGCCTGTTGCCTCTTGCCGCCGGTCCGCTTGGCGCGACCAGCTTAGCGGATCAGCAATGGGAAAAAGTCGCTTCGCCGAGGGGACTTCCGGCGTTACCCTAAGGTACTCACCGATGCAGGATAGGCCTTCGCAAGTCGGCAAGGGTCAGCCGATTTGCTCGGCGCAATAACCTCAACTGCCGCCAACGAGCCCTCCCGGCGGCATCAGCGTCGACCAGACTCTACAAAGTGGTTCCTATTGTCGAGAGATGAGCAAAATCAGGAAGTCAGGGTCTGCGGCTCTAGGTGGAGGGAATGGAATCGAAAAGATCTTGCTGGCGGTCAGGGCCCGGATCCGATTCTCCTTTGCGTTGAGTCGGAATCGGTCCAAAGGCGCTCATCAGACGCAAGGTTTGCCGATTGCTCTCAAAAATAGCCTGCAGTTCGAGACAGCGGGGACAACCACCCTTGATGGCGCCGATTCCGTCGGCCTCGGGATTAAACATGGGATGGCGCGAACACTTGCCTTGCCATTTCGTTTTTTCAATCTTCAGCATTTCTAGGCAATCATAACGCCATTGAACTCGGCCAGAAGCTCCCTAACCTCACTCTAGCGGCCTGGTTGTTGGGGTGGTAAACCCAGGTGATTAGATCCAATGCTCTTAGGATGAGATCGGCAAGTGGCGACGCGCTCACATCGTCGGGGAGAACGCTCTGCCCGTCATCAGCATCCTCGACGCAAACGACCTTCTTAAAATTAATCGTCCGTGGGACATCGACCGAGGAAATAGAATTGGGCCGAAGTTCTGCTACGCCACTGGCTTTTGTTGCTGAACGAGGCACCCGAGGCGCAGCGGCCAGATTGGAGCCTGATTCAAATCCGAGCGGAGCAAGAAAGAGTCAACCGATAATTTCCAAGCCATCGATTCAAGACCAGCCAACTCCTCCAAGCTAAAACTTTCGCATCTCAACGCCTCAAGAGGATCAATACCACAGCCAGAGGAGTAGCTTTATCGAGCAATCCAAGATCATCTTCCAGAAGAGAAAGCAGCGGTGTTACGAGAGTCACATCGCTCCCGTCCAAACAGACCGACGGTATGACCAACGGAGAGCCATTTGGAGGGATTCTTGAGCATATTTCACATCCTTCAAAAACGGAAAATGCTCACTTTGATGATTTCTTCCTATAATGCGACGGCGCTTGTCCCCTAAAACCCCCAAAAGTGTGTCAAAAGTATCAGTACTCGATCGGGAACTGTGGCAGTTCCCGGGGTTGCGCATACAAAATCAAAACCGACATCCGGAGGCGAAAACCGGCTAATTTCGAGAAGGCATCTCGAAAGTAATCATAGCTGCTTAGTGGTAACGTCGACGGCAACTTCCGGCGCGCGCATGAGTCATTTCGGTTCCCGCTCCCGGCCCATTTGAAAGTGGATTCACCATTTTCAGTGAACTGCATATAACCGATGCGCATGAAGAAGCTGATAGGAAATACGGCCATCCTGGTTGCCGGCTCTATCTTGATGATCGGCGGCATGATTGCCGTGGCTGTTCTCTTCCTCGGCGCCACACTGATTGTCCTGCTTCGTAAGCTGAGTCCACGCTACGCTCGAGCAAGCCTGAACGGAACAACAAGAACCACGTAGCCCTTTCGAAGTCATCGGATCGGGGAAGACCTGCATCTGCCTCCGGCGACGAGAACTGGAACTTCATGGCCGGGCATACCATCGACATCTTCCTTTCATGCTGCAAGCAGCAGGCATACCGGATGGGCGGCGAGCCTGTCCGCGGCAGCAGTCTCCGGCGCGCGCGCGTGAGGTGTTTTGTGTCCGCAAGGACGGAAAGACCTGGTATTCCTGCAGGTCACCGCGTCGGCGGTCCACTTCCTGAGCCACTTCGCTACGCGACATGCCGTTATGCTCGCCCAGAATGCGTGCCGACATATCGGCGGCGCTCATGCCCACGGAGGAGAACTGGAAGCGGCGTCCGGGATATTCATTGAACGTGATGCCGCCTGGGGAAACCTCATCGACAGTTCCGGATATCTCATCGACCGGGGCGGTGAAGTGGCGATCGCTCATCCTGATGACTGATTCCCGGGTCTGTTTTACCCGGCTCAGGATCTTCTCGTACTCGATCTCCAGTTCTGTATTTCCTTGAGCTTGTTGTCCAATTCGCTGGCGTACGTTGTGATACTCGCGGGCGATGAGTCGTAGTTTTGGTGCCGGGCCCTGTTGAGTCCATACTCACTCTGAAGTCAAAACCAGCGCACCTCGGTCCACTTGACAGGGTATGCTTATCGGGAGTAATGAGTATATGAGTATGATGATTCGCAATCAACACGACCTCAGCCTGGCCCGCCGCCAGATCTGGGGCCGTATGTTCGGCCTGTTTATCCAGAAGGGCCGGGAGAAGAAGGGGTATTCGGTAGAGCAGGCGGCCCGCCTGGCTTGCATGGAGCCGGCTGTGTGGACTGCCTGCGAGGCTGGGCGGGTTCCGGAGACCGCGGCCGAACTGCGGTCGATGGCCCGTGCACTTGAGTTCAGCGAGGTGCAGTTCGACAACGTGCTCCGGCTCTGCCGGGATGCCTGGGAGGGTTAACGCCGTCTTGCCGCCGCCCCGGCTTGTCCGGGGTGGTGGCCTCAGCTACTCAAAACCGCATACACTCACTCTCAGAGGAAGGGGGTGAGACCGATCAAGCAGAAGGAAGGAACAGGGATAAAAAGAATGAACATCAACGTCGAAGCCAGTTTGCACAACGCCTTCAAGGCCGCAACCGCGGCCAAGGGCGTCGATATGACGACCGTGCTGCTGGAGTTCATCCAGAACTACGTTGGCAAGCACGAATCCGCTACGCCGAAGAAGAGCAGGCGCGCATGAAGCGCGCCGCCCTTTATATGCGAGTAAGCACCGTTGACCAGCACCCCGAAACACAACTACTCGACCTGCGTCAGATGGCCGCCCAGCGCGGCATCGAGATCGTCCAGGAGTACACCGACCGGATATCCGGCACGAAGGCCAAACGCCCAGGGCTCGATCAGATGATGTTCGACGCCCGCCGCGGCCGCTTCGACGTCGTTCTGGTCTGGGCATCGGACCGGATCGCCAGATCGGTGAAGCACTTCCTCGATGTCCTCGACGAGTTGAACCGGCTCAACATCGAGTACATCAGCTTCCGCGAGCAGATCGACACCGGCGGCCCGCTGGGCCGGGCCATCGTGGTCATCATAGGCGCCGTCGCTGAACTCGAACGCAATCTGATCATCGAGCGGGTGCGCGCCGGCATGCGGCGCGCCCGGCTCGAAGGCCAGCACATCGGCCGCAAGCCGCTGACACTGGACAATGCCGCCATCAAGCGCGATCGTCAGCATGGCCAAAGCCTGCGCCAGATCGCCAGAGGCCATCGCATCTCGACGGCCACGGTCCAACGTGTGCTCCGCGAGCACGCCCCAGCTACTCAGGAGCATGCCGCATGACCGACCAACTTCATGTCCTGCTAGTCTGTCTGGCCGTCATCGTAGTGCTGGCCATCCTTATATATGTCTCCAGCCGCAGTCAGGCATCTGCGTTGGCAGGCATCTACGAAGTTCGACTGACTCTGCAGCAGATCCTCGTCAACACCCAGCAGATCGACCGCTCCCTGAGCGACCAGCGCCGGGTTCTCTACGACGCCCACAAGCGAATCTGCACTGTGACAAAAGGGGTCAAAAATCAGGCCTTGTAAACCCAATCAAATCAACGGCCGGATTTAACGATTCGGCCGTCTGGAAAGGTATGCATTTGCGCACACGCATGCGTCTACAAACAACGAAACAGACTGAAACGTAGGAAATTGCATCGATACGTATGAGTTCTTGAATGAGACGCAGGGTGAACCTGAAAGTTCACCCTCTCGCCTACCAATTGAGTGCCAGCTGAATATCTTTTAGCGTAGCAGTGCTGAAGCCGCCCAAAGAACTGCGGCTTGGCCGTGAAAGTCCCCCGTAATACGCTTGCGTGCCAGGTAATACTCCAGGTCGTTTTGCTTTCCCGTGCCTTCGCATACGCTGGTTAGGTTGTTGTTCTGGTCGATGTAGCCGGCCACGGCGATCCAACCCTTTCGTGCGGCAGGCCCATAGGTGGTCGCCTCCAGCCAACCATTCTTGACGCCGGTAATCATTGCGAACGTGAACATTGCCGAACTGGAACTCTCGGGCCATGCCTCGTCGTGGTCGATCAACTCCCGCCACATCCCGTCCTTCCCCTGGTATTTGAGCAGCGAGGCCATCATTGTCTTGTAACCCCTCATAATCCGCGCGCGTTGCGGATGGTTCGCCGGCAGATCGCGCAGTATCTCCGCCATGCCGGCCGCCACCCAGCCATCTCCGCGCCCCCAGAAAAAGGGCACGTCGGGGGCATGGTAGAAGAGCCCATTCGGCTGTTGCAGTCTATCCAGGTATGACGCCATCTCAAGGGCATCCCGGTCCAGATATTTCTTGTCCCCCGTGGCCCGATAAGCTTCCAATTGCAGGATCGTCAGCATATACATATCGTCAATCCAATAGCGCGTCTCCCCTGAGAGTCCGTCCGGCTGCGGGCTTTCCCATTGCCGGTCTGCCCAGGACTTCCCATAGGCCAGAAATTTAGGATCCTTCGTTTCAATCCCAATCTCCTGGGCAATGATGCCAAATATCGAATCATCTACGTGATGGCGAACGGGTATCTTCGCTGCCTCGGCCCCGCCCGGCATCAACGGCTCGTACTTCTTGATAAGTTTTGCGCGCAGACCCTCGTCATGAGTTAACTGAGAAAAAGTCAGTGCCCCATACCACGTAGCTGCCTCGGAATAGTGTATGGTAGGGCCGTACTGATGCGCACTGAGTACGAAGTGTTCGACGAGTCTTTTGCCAACCTCCTGCGGTGCATTCCCTGCAGGCCAATTGCTGAAGTAATTAGGTTGGGCCGCCAAAGTGGCAGCACTGACACACAATAGCAAATTAAGCGCAACAGTCTTCATTGGGACTTTCATATTGCTCTCCTCAATTCCTCGCTTCGTAATTTGTTCAGCTTGTAGAAAGGCCAAGCCCACGCAAAGCTTCAGCCAAAGTCTTTTACCGGTCAGCATCAGCTTTGAGATCTAGTCTCATTTTCGTGATACTGGGATATATGAGGTCGATCATGTTGTCGGTCACTTTGAAGTACTCGTTGAGCGAACTGTCTGCCTTCTCAACTTTGAAAGTGCCCTGCGGATCGGCGGCAACGGCAACATGCAAACCGGGTAGTTCCCAGACAGTCTGGCTCACCTGCGAAGCAACAAGTTCCTTCGCATGAATGCGCAGGCGGATCGTTCCTGTTGTTGAAATCGTCAGACCCTGCTTGTCCGCAGTCGCATCTATCATTGGCGATTGCACAACCTGCACCCATCCAATTTCCCCTGACGGCGTTCGCCACTGAATCGCAACCGGATGAAACTGCGACTTCCTGCCTACGTCTTTCGTCTTGTTCGTCGCTTCTCCACCAAAGATCAAGTGCTTGCCGATCCACGCCGTTGCAACTCGCTGATCTGAAATCTGCCTTCGCACCAGGTGCTCACCCTGGAAACTCTGCAACTTCACCAGCGCATCCCGAGGAATGTGGGTACCGAGAATTGCCATCGGGCACGAGAAACCAAATCCCGTATGTTTCGACTGAGATGGCAAAGGTGCGCCGTGCTCATCGACGGCATAGCCTGTCATATCCACAACGCCGCCACCTCCGCCGCCACCGGGCATCTCTGTGTCCATGCCGTACGAACGATCATATGGGCCTGCCAGGTTGTGTAACTCCGGTTGATAGAAAGCAGCGATATCTCCCCACAAGATCGTCTCCATCTCGCTTCCCATCGCCCGTATGTGCTCGGTCGATCCATATTCCCGCCAAAGGGCAAGCGCAAATAGGTCAACTCCGTAATAGGTTGGTGAGTTGTACTCATAAAAGGAGCTATATTTCTTGAATAAGCTGTAGACGCTCTCCGTCCAGGTTTCCGATTGTTTCTGCCATTCGGCATTCTTATCATGGACGGCTGCAAAGTCCCACAGGCTGCCGTACATCAGCGCGGGATTTGTGTATGAGGGCACTAGCCTCCCCTCGGCCAATTCACCTTGAACGGCGAGATCGATCGACTTGTATAGCCGCTGCGAAAGCTCCGGCGAAATCCGATCCGGAAATTCAATCAGAATCATCTCAAAAGTGGTCCCGATGAACTCTCGCCAATTTGGATCATAATCTCGCCACATCACAGCATTCGCAGCCGGATCAGGCTCTTCCGGCGATCTCTTGAAGGTGCCGAACCATCGCCCCTCGGGCTTGATGTACTGCTGTTTCAAAACTGACTCGAGAGCTTCGGCAGCTCTCTGCCGGTCGCCGGGAGCGTCTCGATAGAGCAAAGCCAGCGCATAGCCACTTGTCTCGCGGACCTTTTCGCAGCATTTTTCAAAGTAGTGGAAGTCTTCCAGATAACTGCCTGGATAGCGGCGGCCAGCGACATATTCCGGAGAATGGACAAGCTTCAGGCTCGGATCCCAGAGCTTCTCGTTTGCACCCATCCATTGCTGAAACTGCGCCTGCACTTCGCCGCTTTGCGAGGCAGCGCTAGCGTGGTGCGCAACGGGCGAGGGCATCCCCGGGACCGCAATCAACACCGATAAAAGACCAATTGCATACCGTCTGATCATTTGCTTCCTCAAGTCATCGCTCTCGTGGCGCGGAGGCTCACCGTACCTGTGGACGGGGTCAATATGTGCCTGCATGGTTGAGCGCCGGATGGCTTCCCAAAGATATTGTATCGACCCAGTTCGCAGCGAATATCTTGTAACTCCCGCTCTCCGTTCGTTCGATGCTTAGGATCGCGCGCGCACTCTGATGCGGCTCGATGACAACGGCAAACTGCGCCTCAAGTGCTTTGCGCCGCGCGATCACATAAGGTGCTGGGATCCTAAGATCTGGACCAGGACCATCACCGGTGATGACTCGCGTGTTGGGCTCTGCCACCATCACGAGGTGCATATTGCCCGCGCCTGCAGATGTAGTCGCGGCGACATGAAACTCCGCCTGCCACATACCATTCGCAATCGCACTTTTGTTGTTTGTGAGATGCTGATAGCCGCTGGTTTGAGTGAAACTGGACCATGGCTGCAGCGGAAGTTCAACATCCTGCTTGCCGAAGTTGTGATAGACCCAATCGAATGTATGTGGCCGCCCGTCTGTGGCACGGGCGGTCGTGACCTCGAATATGTAGTGCGACGTAAGTACAACGCGCCGCGTAAGACTGACGTTATTGTAGACCGGCCCTGCGTCCGCCTTAACCGTAGTGAACTGCGGCGTGACTTGCCAGTCGAGCAACTTTCCGGTAGCTTCAAGCTGCGTAGTTTCGTCTACTACAATCGTGTTGTGCGCGACTGTCTGCTTGTCCCATGTTCCATGCAAAGGGAGGCCATATGCCTGGGTTCCAGGGTCGACGCTCATAACCCGACCTTGCGAGTAGATAACCTCGCCCAACTCGTCGAAGTGGCCGTGCACGCCACCGTGCGGGCCAAATTTTATTACCTCAGTCAGGTCGCTGCCGGCAGTGGCCAGCCGTCCATAACCCATCTCGCGGAACAAGGTGCTCGACGGTTTTGATATGTCCTCTTTGGGAAGGTTCGCCACCCCGAAGAGAAGCGCATGCTCATTGTCGCGAGGAGAAGACGCGAGAATGGCGGCGAAGACTGGATCCCTCGTCGCGGAGTATGCCGCTTCGTATAGATATGCCTCTTCCTGTATGTTGTGCGAGATCGAATCGTTGAATGCCGGCAATTCATGGTTTGGCAACATCATGCCAACGGGCGAGGCGAAGAGTGCCATCAGTTTCGGTTCTTCATGCCATAGATCGCGACCGTGCACGTGAGACATCTGCGCCAGATCAGCTAATGCGGTCATCGTATAGAACTGGTAATGCCAGCTACCCTCGATCCAGAAGCCATCGACAACATACCTCCTCAAGTAGGGCACCACCCCGTCTGGCGCATCAATTGCCGTGGCGATCAACCGCGGATCGCTGAGAACGTATCCGACAGATGCCAGCGCAACGTCATCCCATATTTGCCAGTTGAGCGTTGGAGCCACCGCCCGGCTCACCACATCCGCCGCCGGGCGCAAAAGGCCATCTTCGATCAGTCTGCGGTCCGTTGCACTGAGTACATCGGAATCCCGCACAAGATCGTAGGCCCACGCCATTTGAATCAGCCAGACCGATTCCTCCAGTGTCTGCTCGTACACTCGCGCGCCTGCATCTGCGTCGGCATTCACAAGCTGCACCGGCTCGAGCGGATGCCCTGCCTGATCATAAACGCGTGCTTCCTCAGCAGTTCCCATGCGCGTATGGAGCTTGTAAGTGAGGTAGCGTTCACCATACGCTTTGAGAATGGACGCAGCTTCTTCTGCGTAGTGACGCTTTCCGGTAATCCGGTAAGCCAGTGCGAGTGTACACGCATGCCGAGATTGGTGGCTGGCTTGGTATGAAAAAAGGGACGGTCAGGGTTCGATACATGCGCGCAAAGAGAAAACTCGATATAGCTGCCAGCCAGTCAGAATTTCTCAGAGTCGCCCCCGCGCTGGATATTGAGGAATCGGGAGGCGAGCATGAATGAGAAACGGTTGAAGATGGGTTTGCGCCGGTTGGCTAATGAAGGATACTTCGCAGTTAGTGTAACCGACGAGCTTGTGGAGAGTCTTGTCCGATGGTGTGCTCCCCCTTCAGATGAGGTCAAGCAGCGCTTTCTGGCAAAGTTCCGTGCTTGCCTCCAGGATGCTGTCCTAGATGGGGCATCCAGGCCTATGAGCAAGCAAAGGCCTCCGCATACAGGACGGGGGATGTAACGCTCTTTCGTTAAATGAAGTAGAGATAAGGTTTTTGGTCAGAGGCTCTCTGAAAGAGAGAGCCCGGGCCAAACCAAGGTATAAGCTCGTGAAGATCTTTGCGTGATGGCCAGTATGAATTTGGCTGTCGGGCTTGGATCGAACGATCTTCATAAGATCTGCTTCCTAAAACTCAATAACGGCAAGTGCATCGGAAGCTCAACCCGGCAGTTGATCCGATTTTGAGAAGGGGCTGAACCGGCCCCCATTAGAGACATAGATAAGAAGCCGACACAGTCTTCATGGATGTGGTCCGAAGGCCTTTCGGGGAGCGTGAACAAGCCGCCGCCGATCGAGACCAGAGTCCCGACCGCCATGAAAGGCATATTGAGTCGCTCCAGTCACAACCTTACCGGTGGGAGGCGCAAGGCAGCTTGTGCCCCCAAATCTATCCGGCCAGTGGAGCCATATGGCAACCATGACGCAATTCCGCAACCAGAATCCTCTGCTTCGTCAGAAATCTCAAACCTCAGTTCCATCTCCCCATCCAACTGTAGATCCAAAGACATCGCTGCCGGTGGGACAATCCGCCCAACGGCGCACCCTGATTCCCGCCATTTACTTGGAGGTTGAACGAGCACCGATTTCGACCTACGACGACAATCCAATCTTTAATGAACACGGTGCGGCAGCATTCCTCGGGCTGAGGTCAGAGACCCTTAAGAAGTGGCGGCAGCGCGATCAGGGTCCGGACTATATCCAGTACGGAAAGGCCGGTCCAGTTCGCTACGAGTTGAACACCCTGACGGCATTTCGAGCAGCCCACAGAGTCCAGGTTGGGGTCTAGCGATGGCCGATACAAGCTCTGCCGTGACAGAACTCCGATCCACATGGCATGGCCTCCCCGATCTTGATCGTGCACAGGCCATCAAGTCCATTCATCAATCTGGCGTCAGACTTGTGGAGCTGGCCTCTATGTTGAATTGCTCACCATCCTTGTTGACGCATCTCCTGCAAGCCGGACAGGCTCCCCTTGAAGATCGAGCCCTCGCTCGCCAAGGAGTTCTGAGCACACGAGCGCTTGTGCGGCGCGCGAAGGCGGTTGGGATTCGTCGAACCGCCCTCCACCGTGAAGAAATCGCCTATGAGAGGGAACAGTTGGCGATGGCAGAGCGCCTCCCAATCTAGCAGTCGTCTGGCGAGCGCCTTACAAGAGCAATCCGTGGTTGATTGAGACCCGTTTGACTGCGTGGGCACCCGCGTGACAAAAGTCCCAAGAAGAGCTCCTTACCACAAGCCGCACGAGTCATACAGTCCTCCCTAGATCTCATCCAAGAAAAGTCGAATCTCCAGCTGTCCAACCAACTTCGCCAAAGCCGTCTTGTCCGATCTCCACGTCTCCAGGTAACTCTTATGCAAGTCGAATCTCAACTCAATCGAACACCGGTTTTGATGCCACCGCCACTCCTGACCGAGGAGGAACTGGCATACGCCTTTGGCGCAACGGTCGAATGGGTACGTGCCCACTCCCACCCAACCGTTCCTTCGCGTACAATCTCGACCAAAGGCATTGCAGTCAATGGGCAGATCGGAAAATCGATGGCCCGAAGACGATACCAGCAAGGCCAACTCTCATCAGTCAAGGGGAGTTGGATCGCTCGTTGGCGTGAAGACGTGATTACCAGCAGCGGAGAGGTGCGGCGCATCCGCAAGAAGGAGGCAATTGGAACCCTGAAGCAGTTCCCGACCAAGCGGCTGGCACAACGAGAGCTTGATCGGCGCTTGAAAGAAGTGAATGCGGAGGATTACCGGCCGAGACCGCAGGCGACCTTTGCAGAATTCGCCGAACGATGGATGGAAAGCGTTATGAAGCAGCACAAACCTAGCTCGCAATCCTCTGAGAAGTCACACATCAAACGCGTCTTGATTCCACGTTTTGGCCCTGTGAGCCTAAAGGACATCAACGCCGAGGCCGTGCAAGTTTTCGTTTCCTCGCAGCAAGGGGCACCGAAGACCGCGCGCAACCTCATTTGCACAATGCGAATGATGTGGAAGACGGCTAAGGACTGGGGATATATTTCGCACGATCCATTCCTGAGCTTGCGGTTTCCAGAGAAATCGATGGGAAACACCTACAACTTTACCGTCGAGGAATCGCTGGCGATCATTGAGGCAGCAACGGAAGATTGGAAAGCATTCTTCTGGCTACTGGCAGAAACGGGAATGCGGCCCGGGGAACTCGCCGGTCTCAAGGTGGATGGCGTTGACTGGCAGGCCGGCACAATCCGTATTGAACAAAGCGTTTGGCAGGGAGAAGTGCAGACACCAAAGAGCGCTAAGGCAATCCGGACTTTTGCAATTTCATCAGGACTGGTGAAACGCCTGCGAGCGTATCAGCGTGACTGCTGGATGAGAAACGATCTTGGACTGATGTTTGTCTCGCGAAAGGGAACCCCCCTGAGCATGGACAACTTCCGCAACCGTGTGCTCAACCCCATCCTAAAACAGCTCAAGATCGATAAGAAGCTGAAAGCGCTGGGAATCAAGAGATGCGGTAACTATGCATTCCGGCACATGAATGCAACCGTGATGGATGAAATCGGCACTCCGCTCAAGACAAGGCAACACCGACTTGGGCACGCGCAGATTGAAACCACCATGAATCACTACACACACAAAGTAGACGCTGATGACCGACAAGCCGCCGAAACTATCGGGGGTATGCTGTCACCGACAGTCAAAACGGCAATTATGTAAGGGAATTCTGGACCCTAGTTGGACCCTGGAACGTCAAGGATTCAACTGGAAACTCAGCAAGTTGCTGATAAGGGTGAATTTGTTTGGTTGCGGGGGCTGGATTTGAACCAGCGACCTTTGGGTTATGAGCCCAACGAGCTACCGGGCTGCTCCACCCCGCATTTACAGTTTAGCAACCTACATGACTGGGGTCAAATGGTTGGCAATGCAGCGCCTCCGCTCCATCCGGTACACTGCAGGTAACCCTGGTTACACCACCGAGGAACTCCACGGATGTCACCACTTTACGT
>Ga0118677_10009242_pt1 | contig 15469 bp, 10 predicted proteins | sample AliMusrvi5mmetaG_FD_86154 | JGI IMG/M metagenome (GOLD analysis project Ga0118677, IMG submission 86154)
CACCTGCGATGACGAACCCCCCGGTACAGCTCCAGGCCTTCTTTATTTCCTCCATCGGATCAGGCTCCATGTCGGTTGCCAATAACACTGTAGCCAACATCAACAACCTGAGTTCATACAACGGATCACATATTGTCGGGATCTACAGTGCAGGAACAGGCCTTCCGAATGTCCTCAGCGGCAACACCATCCGCGACCTGAACACTTCATCCACGAATACAACTATTGCAGGGATCGCCTCCCTGGTAGGGATTTATTCACTCAACTCGGTTCCAGGATCGATTATCCGCTCGAATCTCATCTATAACCTTACCAATACGGATGCCGCAGCTGCAGCAGGGATTAATGGGATTTATACCGGTCACACAGCCGGGAACCTACTGATCGAGAAAAACTTTATCCATAATATCGGGATGGCCACAGCCAGCGCTACAGCTCAGGTTACCGGGCTATACCTGACCAATGGCGGTACTTATGTCACAGTGAAAAACAACATGGTCCAGCTTGGTGTTAACCCTGATGGTTCTGCAAATACATCAAGTTGCATCATCAATGGCATTTATGAGAGCAGTGCAACAGTCGACAGTATTCTGAACAACAGTGTGTATATCGGCGGCGCCCCGGCGGCAGTAACCACCGGCAATACATATGCTTTCAACAGCGTACTCACTCCTTCGCTTTCCACGCCAAGGGTCTGCATGAACAATATCTTCTACAATGCCCGTTCAGGCGGTTTGACCGGAAAACACTACGGGATTAAAATTGCCGGCACCACGATCTTCCCACTGGGTGTGACCAGCAATTACAATCTTATCATTGCCAACGGTGCTACAGGAGGAACTTTCGGCAGTTTCAACGCAATTGATCAGCCTGTTTTTGCATCCTATAAGAATGCTACAAATACTGAAATGGCCAGTGGCAATGCGGATCCGAATTTTGTTGCACCCAACGGCAATACAGCCACTGCCAACCTCCACGTTCAGAGTCCAACCCCCATTGAGGCGGCAGGAAAAGCACTTACCAATGTGACGGATGACTTTGACGGTGCTGCAAGAAGTGGCCTGACCCCAACCGATGTAGGCGCCGATGCCGGTAACTTCACCCTTTCGGCCGATGTGTTCGGACCCAATATCAGCTATGTCCCCATGGGCAATGGTACCACGGCCAACAGGGTATTGACAAACTGGGCAACGATCACCGACAATGTGGGCGTTTCTATAGGCGCAAACCTCCCCAGGATCTATTTCAAGAAATCGACCGATGCGGATGCGTTCGTAGGTAACACAAGTGCCGATAACGGCTGGAAATATGTTACAGCAAGCAACACCACCAGCCCGTTCAGTTTTACCATTAATTACGGTATCATCAACACAGGCAGTGTGGTGGCAGGCGACATCATTCAGTATTTTGTCGTGGCACAGGATGCCGCCAACAACCTCAGCTCAAACTACCTGATGGCCGGAGCAAGCGCCAACCCGCCGGTACAGAACATCAATGCAAGGCCTGCGAATTTCCAAACCTACACCATTGTTACAGGTTCAATTCCAACCACCATCACCGTTCCCGGCACCTATGCAACCCTCACCAATACCGGCGGTGCTTTCGACATGATCAACCAGGGAGTGCTGGTTGGAAATACCACCATCAACATCACCGCCGACCTTGTTGAGCCGGGAACTATTGCCCTGAATGCATGGGCAGAAGATGTTCCCGGGGCAAACTACACCCTTACGATCAAACCGGATGCCACCACCCTGCGCACCATCAGCGGTACTGCTGTTACTTCAGCAACTGCGATGATCAGGACCAACGGGGCCAGCCGCTTCACCATCGACGGGCAGGCCGGGAAATCCCTGACCTTCCGCAACACCAATGCCACCGCCGGGAATACCGGTCCGACCATCCAGTTCAACAACGGGTCGCAGTCATGCTACCTTAAAAACTGCACCATTGAAAATAACGGTACGACCACGACTTTAGGTACTGTCAATATTGGTGCAACAGGTGTCAACATCGTCGAGATCAACGGGAACAACATTGGTGACGCAACAGGCGGCACGACCGGTGTTCAGACAACAGGTATTTATAATTCCAGTTTCCTCAATTCCCTCAGGGTGATCAACAACAACATCTATAACTTTAAAAACTATGGATTGTATTTCACCACGGTGGCCGACGGCGCTGTAATTACCGGCAACAGCTTCTACTATAATTCCGCAACGGCATCCACCGCAGCGCAGTATGGTGTCTACCTGATTGGAAGCACGAACAATCACACGATCAGCAACAACTATTTTGGTGGCCAGGCCCCGTTATGCGCGGGATTACCATGGACCAACACCTCAACCAATGCCATTTACGGATGTTACCTGACCGTTGGTGTAGCAACACCGACTACAATTTCGGGCAACACCATTCAGAATTTCAGCCTCACCAATGCCGGTGCAGCCAACCTCTATGGAATTAACTTCACCGCAGGGGTCTTAAATATCCTTAACAATACCATTGGAAGCACCACAGTGCCGGGTTCAATTACCGGAGGTGGAAACGCAGGTTACCTCTATGGAATTTACGGTGCTTTGTCGGCCACTGCCGCCTCCAGCATCCAGGGGAATATTATTTCAGGAATAAACTACAACAATACGGCATTTACAGGGGCTTTATACTTTATGGGCTTTACCGGTACCGGGGCGTGGGTTAAAGTCGGCAATGTTACACCCAACATCATAGGAAGTAATACCGTGGCAGGTTCCATCACCTTTGCGGGAACAGGTTCCCTCTGGGGTATCTATTGTACCGCAACCAACCCTGGCAACGCCATTGAAAACAATATTTTCGGGAACTGGACCATGACAGCAGCAACGGGTTCGCCTTACGCGAGGGGGATGTACGTTTATTCTGCCAATGTGAAGAAGAACAAAATTTTCAATATTACCTGCACAAACGCCGGAGCAACGCCATACATCTATGGTATTTATAATTATGGCGTAAGCGGCGTCACGAATGAATACTCCAACAACCTGATTTCCCTTGATGGTGGAGCAGCAACCAATCCGATTATTTACGGTTTTTATGACGGCTCCTACTCCACATCCTTTTACAACCTGTACTATAACGATTTCTACGTTAGCGGACCTGCCACAACCACCTCGAACACGTATGCTTTTTACCGTAGTGTTGCGGCATTCTACACGCTCAGCGATAACATCTTTGCAAATAACAGGGTAGCCGGCGGTACAGGAAAACACTATGCTGCTTACATCTCGTCGACAGGCACATGGAGTTCGAATTACAATGATCTCTATTCCGCATCAGGCATGCTCGGTTATTACAACGCGGCCGACCAGGCCACCATGGCTGCATGGAAAACCGCAACCGGCGGCGATGCCAACTCGCAGAATGTCGATCCGCAGTTTGTTTCTGCAACCGACCTGCACACGGCAAAAGTTGAACTGAACAACGCAGGCACCACTGTTGCCGCCGTCACGACCGACTATGCCGGGGTGACCCGCGCCACCACGCCCGATATCGGAGCCTATGAATTCACCGTTGCCCCTGTGGTTGTTACCAATGCCGCAACCGGCGTGACCAATACCTCCGGCGTTATAAACGGGACAATAACCGCCAACAATGAAGTGGTTATTACTTCATTTGATTATGGACTGACCATTGCCTACGGTTCGAACGTTGCCGCTGTTCCATCGACTGTAACGGGAGTTGCTCCGACGGCCATCACCGCCACGATCACAGGTCTTTCATCCTGTCAGACTATACATTACAGGGCCAGGGGAATGGTTGGAGGAACACCTTACTTAGGATCGGATATGACTTTCACAGCGCTTTGTCCCCCTACCATCGTAACAACCTCAGCAACAGCCGTGACCACAACTACAGCCACACTGAACGGGACTGTGAATGCAAACGGATTTGCCACAACAGTATCGTTTGACTATGGTTTGACCGTGGCATACGGAACAAATGTTCCGGGCGTGCCTGTAACCATTTCAGGCAGCACCGTGCAAACATCGCTGGCAAACATCACCGGTCTTGTTCCGAATACCCTGTATCATTTCAGAATCAACGGGACCAGCGTAGGTGGCACCATTAACGGCAATGACATGACTTTCACCACGACCGCGGCAGCTCCGACGGTCATCACCACAGCAGCAACCCTGATCGGGACAACCAACGCCACTGTGAACGGAACTATCAACGCAAATAACTCATCCACCGCTGTGTTCTTTGATTACGGACTTACCGTTGCCTATGGCACAACCGTGGGTGGGCTTCCTTCACCAGTTACCGGGGTCACCAACCAGAATGTCAGTGCTGTTCTTTCCGGCCTGATTACGGCCACCACCTACCATTACCGTGTACGGGGCGTTAACGGCGGAGGAACCACCAACGGCAACGATATGACCTTCCTCACGGGATGTCCGGCTGTTTCAGCTGCCGGCGCCATCACGGGCCCTGCTTCGGTTTGCGCGAACTCAACGGGGAATGTATACGCTGTCGGCCTCATCACTAATGCCACCAGCTATTCATGGACCCTGCCGGCAGGTGCAATCATTACTGCAGGCAGCGGAACCAACACCATTACGGTGACCTTCGGAACAACCTCCGGGAACATCACCGTTGCGGGTGTCGGCATCTGCATGACAGGTACCGCTTCGACTTATGCTGTAACGGTGAATGCCCTGCCTGTTCCGACCATTGCAGGTCCGGCCAGTGTGTGCGTGAATTCGACGAACAATGTTTACACGACAGAAGCCGGGATGACAGGTTATAACTGGACAGTTTCGGCTGGCGGTAACATCGTATCAGGAGGCGCCACCAATAGCATTACAGTGACCTGGACAACCACCGGCGCCAAAACGGTGACGGCCAGCTATACCAATGCAAACAATTGCACGGCTGCAGCGCCATCAAGTTATCCTGTTACGGTCAATGCATTGCCGGTGCCAACGCTGACAGGTACAGCGAGCTTATGCCAGGGAACCAGCGGCGTGGTTTACACCACGCAGGCCGGGATGACCAACTATGTATGGACTGTTTCTGCGGGAGGCATCGTCACCGCTGGCGGTAATGCCACCAGCAACACCGTTACCATAACCTGGAACAATTCAGGCACAAACGCTGTTACGGTCAACTACACCAATGCCAACGGATGTACAGCATCAACTGCCGCTTCATTCACGGTTACCGTGAACCCATCACCTGTACCGACCATTGGAAGCAACAATGCTCCTTGTGTCGGCTCAACAGACAACATGTATTATACCGACGGCGGGATGACCAACTACGTTTGGACAATTTCGCCGGGCGGCACCATTGCCTCCGGACAGGGAACGAGCGCCATCAACGTAACGTGGACCGGCGTGGGTGCACAGTGGGTGAGCGTGAATTATACCAATGCAACCTTGTGTACAGGGATGATTCCATCGGTTTACAACTTGTTTGTTAACCCCTTGCCCAATGCTGCAGGCGCCATTACCGGAACTGCCACGCTTTGTGCGGGAACAAACGGTGTTGCATACTCCTGTGCCGACATCCTGAATGCAACCTCCTTTACCTGGACCTTGCCTGCCGGAGCCACCATCGCAACGGGAGCAGGAACCAGGAACATCACCGTTAACTTCGGCCCAACAGCGGTTTCAGGCAACATCACCGTAGCCGGTACCAACAGCTGCGGCAACGGTCCTGCTTCACCGGCGTTTGCCGTAACGGTCAACCCGTTGCCGGCTGCCGCCGGAACGGTAACCGGTCCTGCTGCAGTATGTGCAGGTTCAACAGGTGTTGCCTACAGTGTACCGACCATCGCCAATGCGGCTTCCTACGTCTGGACCGTTCCTGCCGGTGCAACAATTACTTCCGGCGCAACGACCAAAAGCATCGTGGTAACTTTCGGACCGACTGCCGGTACAGGTGTGGTTAATGTTAAAGGAACCAACACCTGTGGAAACGGCACAGTTTCTGCCGACCTGAACGTCACGATCAATGCCATCCCGGCAACGCCGGTTGTTACTGCCAACGGCAACGTTCTTACCAGCAGTGCAACAAGCGGGAACCAATGGTACTATGCCGGGAACCCGATTGCCGGAGCTACTGGTCAAACATACACTGTTACCAGCAATACCGGTTATTACTGGTGCGTGGTGACTACCAACGGTTGTTCCTCACCCATCTCCAACAAGGTTTGGATTGTTGTTACGGGTCAGATCGAACTTCAAGCCAGTAATTTCAACGTGTATCCGGTTCCGAACGACGGCAGGTTCACTGTTTCAATAGCCAGTCCGGTTCAGGAAACCTTTACCATTGAAATTTACAACCAGCTGGGCGCCAAAATCTATGAACTCGGCGATGTGCAGGTTAACGGCACCTTCGAAAAACAGATAGACCTGCGGCCGATTGCAAATGGTATCTATTCAGTGATCTTCCTCAACAGCGAACACAAGATTGTGAAAAAAGTGCTGATTAACAAATAGTTGAAAATTAAGCACCGATAAAATGAGAAGCCTTGCCTTTATGGCGGGGCTTCTTTTTTCCATATAGGCTGAATGTGTCTGATGTTAAAAAAACCTAAATTCAAGTAATTAATGCAACTTTTTACGAGGAAAAATAATTAATATTTTTCAAGACAAAGGAGAAGGAAAATATCCTTCCCCTTGTCCTGATGGGTAAAGTTTAATTTTGCCCTCTCCTCGTCAAAAAAAAGTTGCAAGATGAAACATTTAACCGTAGAACAAAGGTACACTATTGCCGTAATGAAAAAGCAAAGCTATATGCAAAAAGACATTGCTTTAGCCATTGAAAAAGACAAATCGGTTGTAAGTCGTGAGTTGAGGCGAAACTGCGACAAACGCAGTGGTTGTTATTACAGTGAACTTGCTCAACGAAAGTACAATCAAAGACAAAAGGAAAAGCCGAAGCATGTTACATTTTCAAGCGAGGTTGAAAATTTTGTTGAGAGCTGGCTTGAAAAAGACTATAGCCCTGAACAAATAGTAGGCAGAGCAAAGTTAGAAGGAATAAACTGCGTAAGCCATGAACGACTATATCAGCATATTTGGAGGGATAAAAAGCAAGGAGGTAAATTACATTTACACCTTAGACGAAAAGGCAGAAAGTATCGCAAGAGAGGCGCTGCAAAGGATACCAGAGGTATAATCAGAGATCGTGTTGACATATCTCAACGACCTGCTATTGTTGACCAAAAGCAAAGACTTGGTGACTTTGAAATAGATACTGTAATTGGACAGAATCATAAAGGCGCTCTGTTGACTATAAACGACAGGGTAAGTAGCCTGGTATTGATTGCAAAACTAAATGGGAAAAATGCTGAAGAACTGGCGCAAAAAGCAATTGAAGTATTGAATCCGTTTAAGGAATGGTCAAATACAATCACGGCTGACAATGGGAAAGAGTTTGCCGAACACAAAACAATAAGTCAAAGTTTAGCTCTTGACTTTTACTTCGCAAAACCCTATCATTCTTGGGAACGCGGAGCTAACGAAAATACTAATGGACTAATTCGACAATACTTCACAAAAGGATCGTCATTTGAAAACATTACAAATCAAGATGTTGCCAAGGTTCAGGATATACTAAACAACCGACCAAGAAAAAAATTAGGATTTTTATCACCAATTGAATTTTTATCAATACATTTGACTAATTCAAAAGTTGCATTTGTGACTTGAATTCAGCAATTAATTGATAATTTATTTGCACAAATGTAATGCGGATTGATTTTATATTCAAATAAATAATTTTTCACTGCGTTGCTTCGGGCCTTTTTTAAATCAATTTGAAAGGGCCCTGTTGAATCCAGTATAAATGCAGGAGAGCAAAAATGTTTTGCAGAATTCAATACATTTTGTAATTTTGCACTCCCAAAAAGACTTTGGCCCGTTCGTCTAGTCGGTTAGGACGCCAGGTTTTCATCCTGGAAATCAGGGGTTCGATCCCCCTACGGGCTACCTCTCACACCTGTTAATCGTTTGATTGACAGGTGTTTTTATTTTGGTGTAATTCCATCAATTATACATCTTTTTGGTTTTCCATTACACGATTAAATTGTAATCCAGGGTATATTTGTCTTTTAAATTAAAATGACTTCGCCGGAGACCCTCGGTGAACGTCTCTATCCCCAGGACTGTGATAAGATCTTTAAGGATGTATTAAGCGCCATTGAACAAATACATTAACTTCTCTTCTTACCCCCCCGGCACAGCGGCCCCTGGCGTTTACCTTCATCTCCCAATACCAAATACGAGGTCAACGGCAGGCAGCAAATGCCATTGCGGGCCGTATGGATATTTGCCAAAACACAATTTATAACCGGCTTCAATCCTGAGTGTTTCCTTTTTTGAAGTATACGCAAGAACGCCCTTATTCTCAAAGAAATAGTTCTGAAGGGTTCCGCAGACAAAGAAATTCTGAAGATTGAAAAGCCATCCCAACCGTGGAATGAATTTCCCACGGAAATCAAGGCCTGCATCAAATTCCGGCTGGTTGTAAAATACCGCAAGCCGGGGATAAATTACAGGAAGATCTATTGTACTCCCGGGGTCGAGCGGACCAAATTTAACTGAGAAAGAAATTCCCGCATGGGCTGTCAGAAGCGAACTTTTAAAAGGGCTGTATGAAACAAGAAACCGGTTATATACGGCGAACATTTGCGGAATGGTGTACTGAGGTGATATCAGTCCGCCGGTTCCTTTTCTTGCCACCAGGTTCATGAAAAGACTCGGATAGAAAAGACCATGTTCGGTAGCTAAAGTGAAACCGGAATAGCTTCCCCAACCCGCTTTTAGCGTTACCTGGGGCATTATAAAAAACATCAGAGGGTGGGTCGAAATCTCCAGTTTATCGCTAATGCCATACCTTGAAACCGTAAATAAAGCAAGTTCAGTACGATACTTCGGTACATTATATGCAGTTCCTCCGGTCCAGTAATTCCGCCTGACGCTGTCCTGCGAATGCAATCCGTAGTAAAGGAAAATACCGGCCAGTAACAGAAATGTCTTTTTCATACAACAGGTCTTACCTGGGTAAAATGAACATCACGCTCACCGGTGCATGATCCGATTGGGTTAATGCATCCTGGTGTGTTTTAACCGAATTCGGAGCCCACCGGCCATTGGTAAAAAGGTAATCCAGCGTACGGTCCCAGAAATGACCAGGACGGGTAGTGTGGGAAAAATACCTGAACTGGTTCTTCCTGTAATCATCTTCCGGGACGGCACAGATGTAGCCTGCATAAACCGGGTCGAGAAAATGTTTTTCAGGTTCGTAATTGCTGCCTTCTTTGTGAACCGGATCATCCCAGGAATGGTGAAAGGACTCACCCGGACACATATCCTGAATGCAGTAATCCGTAGTATCTGAGCCCGGAGGAAGGGTATTCAGGTCGCCTCCCGCTACGAAAGAGCCGCCTTTTCCGTTTATCCTGTCAAGTTCAGCCTTGAACTGCATGATCTGCTGCTGCTTGATGTCAGGGGTGGCAGTGGCCGAGGCATGAATGTTTACGGCATAAAGATTCCCGATACCGGGTATTGCTATCCGCCCGGTAACCATACAGCAGCGTTCATAGAAATAAAGCGTCAGTTTGTCCTGGTCGTTGCGCAAAGCGAGTTGAATTCTTTGCGCATCGTTTACAGGCCACCGCGAGAGTATCGCATTTTCCTCATCCATCCTGCCAAGGCCATCACTCGGGATGAACTGGGCTTTCCACTGGGATCCGCAAACGGCATAATTGAAATAAGTATGATCGAGGAGCCATTGCAGCTCATCTATATAGGCCGACCGCTTGGATTTTACATCCACCTCCTGCAGCAGGAGAATATCAGGTTTCACCTCGTTAATTTTACCCGCAATGGTCTGCAGGGCTCTGTAAATTTCATCTTCTGTAAAATTTACGTTATCGCTACAGGCATCCCCGAACCATGGAAGGCGGGCAGCGCCAAACCTTATGTTCCAGGTCATGACACGGACCATGGTAAAGGTATCGGGTACAGGAGTGATTGAACCGGCAACATAACAGCTTGCCCCCTCTGTATCGTCAAAGCCTGTGGCCAGTGGTTCGCAGGATGTCGTCAGCATGCTATAAGCAATAAATACCAGCAGTAAAAAAATCAGGCGGGGCAAAATTTGATACGATGATAAAAAATCTTTCATGTCTGATTATTTCCATTGTAATTAATGTACTGAACTGTATTTCAAAGACTGGTTCACATTCAGGCTTCTTTGCATGTCAGAAAATATCTTACTCCCAAACATCGGAATTACAATTCCTGTTTGCATATTTTCCCCTGTATTACAAATATAACCCGTTCGCCTCACATCCACGGGCTTGTTCCTGAACTCTGCAAGCTTCATCATTATCCTCAGCGGGATGCATTTAGACAGGAAATAAAACAACTTATTAAGCGTGCCGGGAATACACAGCAGGGATCCCTTCTTCAGGGTCTTCATCGATTCGGAAACAACTTCCCCCGGACTTGTAAATTTCATTACGCTTAATTTCTTTTCAAGCCCGGGATTGTCAAGGTTCCTGTGAAAATCCGACAGGGTGAGGCCGGGACAAAGGCTCTGAACTTTAATTCCATAAGAATGTACTTCCATATAAAGTGCCTCGGTAAAATAATGGATGTATGACTTGGTTGCGAAATACATGGACCTTGTAAGACCGGGCGTGAAAGCCCCGAGCGAAGAAACGTTGATAATAGTACCTTCCCTTCGTGTCATCATACCTTTAAGAACAATATGGGTCAGTTCGGAAGTTGTAAGTACATGCGTTCCTATCATCGCCCGGATTTCGGAAATTTCATTCTCATCAAATGCGCGGTCAATGCCGAAACCTGCATTATTAATGAGCACATCGACTTCCCCGGCTTGCTGTACCAGCAGGCAAAGAGCTTTTCTTTTGTCAGGATCTCCCAGGTCGCCTAAAAATATTTGTATTTTAACCTTGTAATTTTTTGTGAGTGTATCTGCCACCTGAGCCAGTTCTTCCCTCCTGCGGCCCGTGATGATCAGGTCAAACCCCCTTTTCGCATATTCACAAGCGAATGCTTTTCCTATCCCGCTCGTTGCGCCTGTAATTACCGCGATATGTTGACCATTTCTCATGGGTGTCAGTAGCATATCATTCGAGATGCAAACATAAACCCTGGGCCGACCGAAGTAAAATGGATTTTACAGGATGCTCTCCTTCAAACTTCACAGATTGCATGAATTCAGGGGTTTCAGATAGATGGTTTGCGTAAAATCCAAAAAAAACCAGGTCCTGCGGGCAGAAATTTGAAAAACATACTCCAAATTCATGAGCATTTCGCATTTTTTGCAATTATTACTGAATCCTGATCAGAAAACTGGATTTTCATGGATATAATAATACTTACTGATCATTTTTTCAGCATTTTTCGATGAATACCCCCTGGCGTTCATCGCCAACCATTGTTTCCGGCAAAATTGACCGCAGTCTGACCCTGGTTTCTGCAATTTATCGGTAAACTGAAAAGGCCCCCCCTGAAAACAATTCTGAAACCGGTCCTGCCTGCAATAGCTTTGTTGCTAAGATCAAATACTTACAGCCATGAAAACAAAAATCCTGATTCTGACCATTCTCTTTACCATTTCCGCCTCTTTTAAATCAGGTAACGAGAATAACAAGCCTGCTGAATTCAATGTTGTAAAAGATGTGTCAGGGATAAAGATCTCAACACGATGGATCCCGGTAACCGATACCCGTTCGGCAAGGCAGGTAAAATGTGAATTTTTAATTGACGGCTCCCTGTCGGATGCACTGTCGGTATTGTATGATGACTTTAATGTTGTACGTTGGATGAAGGGCAGCAAACAATATTACAGGGTTAAAACCTCAGACCAGTCTCACTGGTATTCTTATGTTCAATTTCACGTTCCATGGCCGTTTAACAACCAGGACTGCATCATTAAATACGATGTCTCCAGGGATGATGTAAACAAAAGAGTCCTTGTTAATATAAATGGTGTGCCGGCTTTCCTTAAGACCTTTGAGGGTGTCAACCGGATTCCTCATATGGAAGGGCACTGGTTGTTTTCCGAAAACGGGAGCAATAAAGTCATGGTTGAGTATGTAATGTTCTCAAACCAGTCTCCAAGGTTCCCCCGCTGGATCACCGATCCCATCATTCAAAAAAATATGCTCGAAACCATGGATGCCTTCCGCTCTGTGGCTCATGCCAGGATGCAGAAAAACCTTGCTGAAAATGATAACAAGTAACATCAGTTTTAAAAAAAGTATACTCAGGGTCAGGGATAAGCTTATCTCGATACCTGAAAATCCAGCGAAAGTCTGTCTGGGCTATGCACTTGGGGTTTTCCTGGCAGCCACCCCTTTTATAGGAGTAAAAGTACCCATCGCCATTTTCCTCACTGCCCTTCTTAAATGGAATAAAATTGCATCAATTGCAGGAGTGTTTCATGTCAACCTTTTCACTGCTCCCTTATTCTACGGGTTTTCTTTTATGGTCGGGCAGTTTGTCCTGGGTGATCATACCAAGTATACCCTGCCTGTCCATTTCACAATTATAGCCTGCCTGGATCTCTTAACTTCGAATAACATTATCTTTCTCGATCTCCTGGCAGGGGGTCTGGTACTGGGCTTGCCGATGGCACTGGCAGCTTATTGTTTTTCGTATATCGTCATTCATAAAAACAATCACCGGCCCAGTATCAATAATAAACTACGGGATAACCATCTTCAACAGGCTGGAGCCTGCAGGATAATCAACTTTTAGAAAATACAAGCCAGAAGGCAAAGTTGGGAAAGACAGGTCAATTTGATTATTTGCAATTATATTGCTGAACTGTCTTAGATAAACCCTGTGTCCGAATATGTCGCTAACGGAAACATCGGCATATGCTTCATCACATGCGAAAAGCAGGTGGATTACCTTGTCGGTGGGCGGATTAGGAAACATAGTGACACTGCAGGAACCGGGATCCAGGGAAGTAAGGCTGAGCGATCCGCAGCTTGTAGAATCTTTGCCAGGGAGCGTAGCCGTCATACAAACCAGGTAATCTCCGTAGTGTTTATAACTATGCACAGGATTCCTCACCGATGAGGAATCCCCGTCACCAAACGACCATTGCCATCCGGTTGCGTCACTTGACATATCTGTGAACCTAACCTCAAGATCGTTTACGCTATTCTGTTCCATTTTGAAATCCTGGGATGGCAGGATGAACACAATTTTGGAACAGGCTGTATCGCTGCTGCAATTATCGCTAACCCGCAGACATACTGTGTAATTCCCCTGTTTAATATAAACATGCCTGGGGTTCTTTAGTGTGGAAGTTTTGCCATCTCCGAAATCCCAATGCCATGAAAGCGGGCTATATGAAACCGAGGTATCGTGAAAGGTGTATACCGGGAAATCAAGGTGATAAAAAAAGCCTGCTCCCGGGGGGATGCAATTAATTACTATGCTGTCCTGAAATGAGGCAGGTCCGCAGCTATCCTGAACAAACAGGCTTACAAGGTATGTGCCTGAAAAGGTGTAATGATGCATCGGGTTCTGCTCGGCAGAGGTTTGTCCGTCGCCGAATTTCCACAACCAGGACTGAACAGGCGAAGACCTGTCTTTAAAAGTTACATTAAAGCCATCAATACCGTAGTTAAAGTCAGCAACCGGTGGTTTGCAGCTGATATATGTGATCACCAGCCTGGGCCTGACCGCAGGGATATCCCTGTCGCTGGGAGCAAAAACAAGACAGGCGTATGGGGTCTGGGTGTCAAGGCTTACCATCATGCCATGGTTCTCATATGCATCTTTTTTCCACAATTGGGCAAAACCGGTTACATCAATATCGGTGTAATTCTGTTGCGGCAGGGTTGATTGCGGGAGATATATCTTATCCGATTCACTTACACCCGGCTGGGTGTTCCAGGTTACGGTCATATAATCCCAGTTCCCGGTGATCCTGCGGATATGCCCTGCATTAAGACCATATTGCTCGGGCCAGGAACCTTGCGGATCAAAAAACAGGCTGAGCTTAGCGCTGATGATACTGTCGCCACTGCCCAGCTGGGAGAGATCAAAACGCAGAAGGCTTTTCCCGACGTAAGCCGTACCTCCCAGAGTCCAGGCTGTAACCAGCAGGCCTTTGTTCCAGCCAACCTGGTCGGGATACACTGAATTAATATAAGCATCAAAACCATTCTGGGGCCCCGGCTGAAGCACCAGTGTTTTCAGATCGCCCGCAAATAAGGCTGATGTAAAACAAAAGAACAGGGCAAGGAATATATAAGGTTTCATGGCTGAAAGATTTGTCCAGGCAGGCATTCATTCTGATTACAACCCCAATGTCATCATCATTCTTAAAATATAAGAAATACAAATATATAACAAAAAGAAGGAAAAGTCAAGCACTAAATATTAACGGCTAACGAACAGAATATCCCCCATCAAGGATAATGTTGTTACCTGTCATCCAGCGGCTGGCATCCGAGAGAAGATAAATACATGCATTGGCAACATCTTCGGGCATTCCGAAGCCAAGAGGATGCTGTTCTTTCATCTTCCTGATAGTATCTTCATGAAGGGACTCAAAGTATTTTTCAAGCAGAGGAGTAAGAACCAGGGAAGGTGAGATAGTATTTACCCTGATATGTTTCTTTGCGAGCTCAAGCGAGAGGGAACGCGAAGCAGCGATCACCGCTCCTTTTGAAGCGGAATAAGCCGTTGCAAATTCGACGCCGAAAAGCGCCCTGATTGAACTGATAAATACATAACTGCCGCCGGTTTCAGTGTCGGCAAATTTTGAAGCGACGATCCTGGCAAGTTCAAATCCTGCAACAGCATTAATGTTGAAAATATTCTGAAAGTTTTGTGGCTTGGTGAGGTTATAAGGGCCTGAAAATTCGAGGCCTGCCGAATGGACGATACCGTAGATCTTACCGTTGTTCTCAACAAAAGGTGCTATGGCATCGGTATAGGAAGAAAAATTATTGAGGTCTATCACGGCCAGGGCATGATGTGCCGGCTGCAGCATTTCAAGGGTCTCATTAAGAGTGCTTTCATCCCTGCCGAGCATTAAAACATTAGCCCCTGCCCTGCTGCAAAACACTGCCACACATCTGCCGATTCCGGAGGATGCTCCTGAAATGAGAATGTTCTTTCCCTGTAATGAGAACTGATTTTCCATTGCCTCGACTAACTGAAGTTTTCAAAACCTATCAGTTCCATGAGGCTTTTAATATTGCTCACCTGTGCAAGCTGTTTGGCAGTGAGCCGTTTTGAGAAGAGTTCGTCGACAAGGGCTATAATAGCCATCACCGACATGGAATCATACCCGTCTATGGACTTTAGTGGTGTATTCTCATCCAGATTAAGGCTTTTGATTTCAAGTGCTTCCCGGAACTTCTCAATAAATATTTTCTTTTCCATAGTTCAGATATCTAGGATGCAAACTTAGTAAA
>Ga0118677_10009243_pt1 | contig 15468 bp, 10 predicted proteins | sample AliMusrvi5mmetaG_FD_86154 | JGI IMG/M metagenome (GOLD analysis project Ga0118677, IMG submission 86154)
ACCACGAGCGCCTGCTGTTGCGGCCCGACCGCGCCCACTTTCCAAACTGCCTGCAGGGTGTGCCTCGCCGTGACAAACCTTTTGTCCTTTGTCACCGCCATCACGGCGTCAAAATCCTTGAGCATCCGGCTCTCGGAGTCGCTCTTGGCGAGGTTGGCGAGTAACTGGCTGGCCTGCGCGCGCACATGGTTGTTCTTGTGACGGAGATTGCGTAGAAACTCGTCCCACACGTCGTAGACCCAATCCACAGGCTCGTCCGTCGCCTTCATAATGGCAACGAAAGCGGTATATTGCACATTCGCGTCGTCTGAGCGCAGGTCATCGAGCGTCTTGCGTGTCGTCGCGTCCATTTATTTCACCTTTGATGTCATACGGCTTCTCTCACATATCAATTCAGTCCATTTTAAAGCCTGCAACATGTGCGTCGTTTTCTTGTTGCAACGCTTAGAATAAGACCTATGCGCATCACCCGCTTTGAGACCTTGATGGCCAACGCCGGCCTGAGGAATTATCTGTTCATCCGTCTGCACACCGACACCGGCTTGACCGGCATCGGCGAGGCGTCGCTGGAGTGGCAGGAGAAAACGGTCGAGACGCTCTGCCATGAGTGGGTGGGCGAGCGCGTCCTCGGTTGCGATCCCTTCGATATCGAGGCCGTCGTCGGCGGCATGATCCGCGATCAGTACCAGGGCGGTGCGACGATCATGACCGCCATCAGCGGCTTTGAAATCGCGCTGTGGGATATCGTCGGCAAGGCCTGCGGGCAGCCAGTGTATCGGCTGCTGGGCGGACGCTGTCACCGGCGGATTCCGGCCTATGCCAACGGATGGTATGGCGGAATGCGCACACCCCGGGAGTACGCGCAGCGCGCCCGGGAAGTGGCGGCGATGGGGTACCGCGCGATGAAGTTTGACCCGTTTGGCGTCGCATGGAAAGACATGACCCGGGACGAGATCGAGGGCGCCGTCGACTTGGTGGCCGCAGTGCGGGAGGCCGTGGGGCCGCGCGTCGGGCTGATGATCGAGGTGCATGGGCGGCTATCGGTGGACGGCGCCCTCGATGTCATGCGCCGGCTCGACCGGTTTGACCCGGTCTGGTACGAAGAGCCGGTAGCCCCGGAGAATCTCGACCTCCTGGCCGAGGTCAAACGGCGCAGCGATTCTGATCGCCATAGCGCCCGGATCGCGGCCGGTGAGCGGTTGTACAGCATGGCCGACTTTTACCGTCTGACAGCGCTGCGCGCGGCCGACGTAGTGCAAATGGATGTGGCCCACTGCGGGGGTATCCTGGTCAGCAAGAAGATAGCCGCCATGGCCGCCGCACAGGACATGCGCATCTCGCCGCATTGTTCGGTCGGCCCGGTGGCGCTGGCTGCCGCATTGCACGTCGATGCCAGCACGCCCAACTTCATGATCCAGGAGGCGTTCGCGGAGTTTGACGTGCCCTGGCGCAACGCGCTCGTGCGCGGTTGGAACCCGATCCGCGACGGCGAGTTCGTGCCCGGCGTGCTGGACGCGCCCGGCCTGGGCCTCGATATCGATGACGAGGAAATCTCGAAGCATCCCTATGTCAAGAATCCGTTTCCCAGCCTGTGGGACGGCGACTGGTTGACCCATTTCACACAGACCGAGTAGCGCCAGATCCATTACATCTTCATATACTGCCGTATGAGCAGCGCCGCCGTTGCGCCTTCACCCGCGGCTGCGGCAACCTGTTTCGTGCTGCCGGCGCGCACGTCGCCAGCGGCGAAGATGCCGGGGACGCTGGTTTCGAGAAACAACGGATCGCGCGCTTCGTATCCCGCCGGGCGATTGCCGATATGCATCAGGTCGTGGCCCGTGACGATGAAGCCCCACGAGTCAACCGTAATCCGGTTGCGGTCGAGGCAGGCGGTGTTGGGCGTCTGGCCGACGAAGATGAAGACGCCGGCAGGTTGAATCTCACTCGTCGCGCCGCTGTTGCGCTCGCGAATGCTCACCGACGCCAGTTTCCCGTGTGCGCCTGTGAATCGCTCCACATCCGTGTTAAATCGCACATCAATCTGCGGATGGTTGAGCACTTTGTCCTGGATGAACTGGCTGGCTTTCAGGTGGTCGCCGCGCACCAGCAACGTCACGTGCTTCACGTAGTTCACCAGCAGCAGGCTTTCCTCGGTTGCGCTGTTGCCACCGCCAACCACGGCGACCGACTTGCCTTTGTAATACGGGCCGTCGCATGTCGCGCAGAAGTGGATGCCCGCGCCGATGTAGTTTTCCTCCCCCGGCGCCCCCAGTCTGCGATAGCGGCTCCCGGTGGCGATCAACACTGCCTCCGCGCTGTATTCCGCGCCATCCGCCGTGTCGATGCAGTGGTAGTTGTCGTGGCTGTGCATGCCCTTGACATCCTGAGCCTGCAGCATCTCCACCCCGAACCGCACGGCCTGCCGGCGCAATTGATCCGACAGTTGCGCGCCCGAAATCCCTTCCGCAAAGCCAGGCATGTTGTCGAGCCACTGGGTTGTGGCAGCCTGACCGCCAAACGCGGCGCGTTCGATGATCAATGTGTCGATCCCTTCGCGCGCCGCATAAAGCCCCGCTGTCAGCCCGGCCGGCCCACCGCCGATGATGACGAGGTCGTAGTGACTGCGTGATGCTGTCATCTTCAACCCCAGCTTCGCCGCGAGCTGGGCGTTGGTCGGTTCCACCAGAAACGAGCCATCGCCGAAGACGATGGTGGGGATGATCCGCTTGCCGTCGTTCTTTTCGATGACGTATTGCTCGCCCGCTGTGTCTTCCTCGATGTCAACCCATTCATACGGGATCTGATGCTCGCCCAGGAATTGCTTGCTGCGGCGGCAGTCGGGGCACCAGTGAGCGCCATACAGAACGATGTGTGCTTGATTCATGGGGGTCTACTCTAACGTATTCGGGCGTGACACATCCGCTGCAATATCTGCATGGCGCCTTTGCAGGTGTTTCGCCTGTAACGGTGTATAGTCGCATCAGAAGCCGGGCGCGTTCGGCGCCGGCCAAAATCATCCTGGACAGGGAGACAAGTCCCATGCTATCAGTTGCCATCCTGATGCGGAACGGGCCCGTCAAAGGGCAAATTGAAGTGACACACGGTCAGTGCAAGGAAGTGCGCATCGCCGCAGGGCGCGGTAAGTGCGACGGCGCGGGTTTTGCTGTGACATCCAAAGGGCCGTGCCGGATTGAGGTCGCGCTGGATGAAACCAGCGTCGCGCTTGGAGCAAACGCCACCATCGTCACCATCCAGTGCGCGAGCGCGCAGGCGGCTTCATTCTCGTTCTACGCGCGCGATGTGAATCCTGCAACGCCGATATTCATCCCCGCTTACGGCGCGGCCGTGGTCGCATCCGACGACCCACGCAGTTATGCGGATGTTGAGTCGGATGTCAACCGGCGCGGCAGCATCACGGTGTTGCAGCAGATTGAGCGAGAGCCGGAGGAATCGCGGGAGGCGGCGGCACAGCACACGCGCGCGTTGAAAGGCCCGACGTGGCTTAGGCTCAGCCGCGACATGCGCATTTTCTCGGTCTTCTACAACGCGAAGAGTCTGTTTGAATTGACGCCGTGTTTTCCCGGCGTGCCGTTGAAGCTGCCCGAAATGGGCGACGCGGCGGTGACGTATAGCTGTCCGGTGGGGCGCGGGACGGCGTGCGTCGAGCAGGCCGCGCGCCGGCTCGATGAGGGCTGCCTGCCCATCCTGCACATGGAGCTGGTCGACAACACGGTGCTGTATCGCGTCGTCCTGTTCGTCACGCTCGAAAAGCGCGGGTTGGGCGCGTCCACCGTCGACGGGACACATTTTCTGGTCGCCGATGGCTACAGCGCCGGCTACATGTTCACCGAGTCGCAGCAGAAGGAATTCGACGCGCTGAAGGTTGCCGAGCTGAATCAGGCGGAAGAGCCAGTCCTGTGCATGCGGGTAGAGGCCGTGAATCGCGACAGCGTGCCGCGCCACGCGTGGGCGGCCGCACCGTGGCAGGGCGACCTATCGCCGGCGTGGATTGGCGCAGAACCGCCCCGCTATGACGGCGCGACCGGGTTCTCCACATATCCCGCGTCCGACAGGATCTTTTGCGTCAGCCGGTTTAACGGCGAGCCGATGCCGCAGGCCGAGATGGCGGTGCTGCTGCCGCCCGGCGGCACATTCACCGCTGAGTTTCTGCTCCCGCATCAACCGATCTCCGCGGCCAGAGCAAAGGCGTTGGCGCGCACTGACTTCGACAAGCGGTTGAAGGAATGCCGCAACTATTGGCGCGCCAAACTGGCTGCTGGCGCCGGGATCGATTTGCCGGACCCGGTTATCACTGAGATGGTGCAGGCCGGCTTATTGCACCTGGATCTGGTGGCGTATGGCAAGCAGCCGAAGGGAACCCTGATGCCTGCCATCGGCGTATACTGCGCCATCGGGTCCGAAAGCTCGCCGATCATCCAGTTCTTTGACTCGATGGGCTGGCATGGCATCGCAGAACGCGCCATCGGGTATTTTCTCGAAAAGCAGCACGAGGATGGGTTCATCCAGAACTTCAACGGTTACATGCTTGAAACCGGCCCCGCGTTGTGGACGATGGGCGAGCACTATCGCTATACGCGCGACGACAAGTGGGTCGCGTCAATTGCGCCAAAATTGATCAAGGCGTGTGAGTTCATGCTCGCGTGGCGGCAGCGCAATTTTCTACCAGAACTGCGCGGGCGCGGGTATGGTCTGCAGGATGGCCGGGTGGCCGACCCGCTGATCCCGTTGCACTATTTCATGTTGAACGGTTATGCCTGCCTGGGCATGAGCCGGGTTGCGGAAATGCTGGCGACGCTCGATCCGAAAGAGTCGGAGCGCTGGGCGCGCGAAGCTGCGGCGTTCAAGAAGGACATCCTGATCGCCCTGGCTGACGCGATGGCGCGCGCACCCGTGATCCCGATCGGCGACGGCACATGGGTGCCAACGGCGCCGGCATGGGCGGAGGGGACAGGCCCTTTGGCGTTCCTGGCCGAACCGGGGCATACCTGGACGCACGGGACATTCGTGGCGCACGATTCACTCACCGGGCCGCTCTACCTGGCGTTCCAGGAAGTGCTCGACCCCAACGACCCGGTCACGGGCCTGTTGCAGCAGACGTTCTCAGAAGTGATGTCGGTGCGCAATGTGGGCGCCAGCCAGCCGTTCTACTCGCGGCACGACTACGTGCACCTGCGGCGCGGCGAGGTAAAGGCATTCCTGAAGACCTATTTCAACGGTTTCACCGGGCTGGCTGATCGGGAAACCTACAGCTTCTGGGAGCATTACTTCCACGCGTCGCCGCATAAAACGCACGAAGAGGCGTGGTTCCTGATGCAGACGCGCTGGATGCTGTGGCTGGAAGAGGGCGCGACCCTGCGGCTGCTGGCGGGCATCCCGAGGGCGTGGCTAGAGGATGGCAAAAAGATCGGGCTGAACAAGGTTGCCACCTACTTCGGCCCTCTGACTCTTCAGGTGACGTCGCGCGTCGGGGTGGGCGAGATCAAGGCCAGCGTTGAATGCCGCGGAGCGCGCCGTCCCGGCATAGTCGTGCTGCGTCTACCGCATCCCGATGGGTTGAAGGCTATCGGGGTGACCGGCGGCGTCTACGACCTCGCGACGGAAACTGTCCGGATTGAGCCATTCAAGGGAACTGCCACGGTGACGCTGCAATTTCGCGAGTAAAAAGGCTTCTTTTATGCGCGCAGCGGCGTGGCGCATTCCGTTCATGGGCATGCGTTGCCATAACACGCGCTGCTCACCACATGATCAAGCGGGTCGCGCAGTTCGGCCTTGTCACCCTCGTTGTTCCAGATCGCAGCCGTCGTCCAGAGTAACGCGGCGGGTGGGTTGTTCGACGCGAATGTGTAGCTCTCGATGCGCACAGACGCCCCTGGACTCAACGCGAACCCCGCCGGAAATGCGTATGTCTGCGCGCCGACCACGCTGAAAAGTTTCCAGCCGGTCATCGCCACCGCTGCCAGCCCGGCGTTTGTAATGGTGACGACCTCTGGAGTCGACAGGCCGCTCAATCCCGCGATATGCAGATCGGGTGTGAGTGCGGCTGGCGCCGCAGCAACTGGCAAGTAGGCGAAGGCAGTAAGCAGCGCCGCAGTATCGTGCAACACGATGGCGCCGGACAGATCCGTGCGCAGGATCTGTGCGCCAATGGCGCCGAGGCGGGTGAGCGTCTCGGTCGCAGGGTGGCCGTACGAGTTCGGGCCAACCGAAATCACCGCCGTCTTTGGCATTGCCCGCGCGAGGAAGGCGTCGCTGGTGGCATACTGGCTGCCGTGATGGCTCACCTTCAAGATGTCAATGGGCAATGCCGTTGTGCGCGCGATCACCGTCGCGTCAATCTCTGAGGATATGTCGCCGGTGAACAGATAACGCGTCTGGCCGTGCTGCGCGAGCAGTACGACGGACGCGTCGTTGTCGTTTGTGTAAGGGACGAGCGGCGACGGGTTCAACACCTGCGCCACCGTTGAGCACCACGTGTACGTGGCAGGATACGAGGCGAGTGTGAGGGTCAGCCCCTTTGCGACGACCGCAGCGTCGAACGCGTTCCACGTGGACGAGGTTGAGTCCCCGTAGCCGTTGTAATACACCTGCGTGACCGAGATGTCGCTGGTCTGCAACACGCTGGTGAGCCCGCCATAGTGGTCGCTATCGACATGCGATACGACCATCGCGTCGAGCTTGCTGACGCCTGCTGCGCGCAGATACGCCACGACCGTCGACCCCTTGGATGGCTCACCGCCGTCGATAAGGATGTTGCAGCCGCGGCTATCCTGCAGGAGGATAGCGTCGCCCTGGCCTACGTCAATAAACGATACCGTGAGTGAACCGCCGCCCGAGTCGGCGCGCGCGACGGAAGCAAACAGCGTGATCAGCAGCATGCTGCTGATCACGCTGGCGACGCCAGAGACGATCAGACGATAAATTGCAGTTTTTATTTTGTTATCTTTGCATGATACGCGCCGACCCCATCTGTGCCGTTCATGCGAATGGTATAGTCGCCCTCTGCGCCCGTATCGTCGACGACATCCGCGCTCTTGCCGGCGTCTATCGATGTTTCCTTCAGGAAATTGCGGTTGGCGTCGTAGAGCGATACAACCACTACGCCCTTACCACTGAATGCCACTGTGACTTTGCGACCATTCGCAGCAGGAATCTTGTAGTAGTCTGAACCGTCGAGGGAGCCGACAATACCGTCGAACTCCGTCTTGTCCAGGGATAGCGCCGTGTCGAGATCGTCGCCGGCGTCCTTGCCGCTGCCGCCGTCGTTCTGCGGGACGAAGTTGACGGTGAAGGCATAACTGCCCTCGCCGTTGACGCGCACAAACCAGTTACCGCCCTGTCCGCCGTTGAGTATGGCGGCGTAGACGCCTGTATCAGGTTTGTTCTTGTCCGATTTGGCCTCGCCGATATAGTTCTGGCTATCGTCATATAACGTCACGACCACATTGCCATCGCTTGTCTTAACTGTGACGCTGAGCGAACCGCCGCCCTTGGGCAGGTCAATGAGGTAGTAGTCGTTGCCGTCTGCGCCGCCCAGCAGCCCGTTGTATGATCCCGGCTTTACGGACGTAGCAGCGTCAAAGCTATCACCGGCGTCTTTGCCGCTGTTGGCGTCATTCTGCCCGCCGAAGGCAACCGTGGCGGTATACTCGCCGCTGCCGTTCAAGCGCACAATCCACTGGCCGCCTTGATCGGTGGCGAGTATATGTTGCAGACCTGCCGGCGCCTTGTCGGTCTTCTGTGCCGCGACCTCGGCGATGAAGTTGCGGCTGTTGTCGTACACAGTCGCCACGACGTTATCGCTTGTCTGTACTGTGACGTTCAACACGCCGCCGGTTTTTGGCAGGTCGACTACAAAGTAATCGTTGCCATCGGCATCGCCCAGAATGCCATTGAGCGTCCCCGGCTTCACCGCCGTTGCCGTATCAAAATCCTGACCGGCATCACCGCCCGTCCCGCCGTCGTTTTGCGGGGTGGAAAGTGCAGACAGCGTGACGCTTGAGTTGCCCGATATCTTGAGGAAGGCGCCTGTCCCGCCGGCGCCGCTGAATACATAGCGCAGCGTCCCGCTCTTGCCAACCGGCGTTTGCATCTCTTTGAGGAAGGTCTGTGATTCGTCATACATCGTCAGGGTCGCAGGTTCGGGCGAGCCCGCATCTACGGTCAATATCGCGACGACCACAGCCCCTTTCCCGAAGGCCAGCTTGTAGTAGAACTGCGAATCCTTGACAGTAAGTTTCACAGGATCCTTGCCGAGTAGCGCCGCACTTGCGAAGGATGTGTTATCAGCCTTTGGCGCGGCGGTCGCCACTGTGTTGTCCGGTGTCTGGGTCGGAGCAACATCCTTGGCTGCCGGGGTGTTCGTCGAATTCACCGCAGGTTGCTTTGATGCGCCCGTTACGGTTGCTGGCGCTATTGTGGCGGCTTGGTTCGCGCCACCGCCCCCGCATGCTGCCAGAACCACCGTGCAAACCATGCTGGCTGCAAACCATTTCCTCATATGCTCTTTCATCGTGATTCCATTCCTTTTATCAAGCGTTATTCCTGTGCTGCTGAGCTTGATCCTACATCCATAACACAGATTTACTTGATAAGCCCTATGGTTGTTCATCAGTGGCCAAGTAAATCAAGAATTTGCCGGCGAGCGTGCATCGATTCCGGCAAGGGAAACAACATCCAGACATGCATCATGTGCGGATACTCAAAATACTGGAATGTGATTTGCTGCGCCTCGAATAGCCCTTTCAGCTTGCGCGCATCCGGGTTAAGGACATCTATGGCGCCAGTGAAGACACTAACTTTGCCCAGCCCGGTCAAGTCACCATAAATCGGGCTTAACTGGTAATAACTGAGATCGCTATTACCCGCATATTGCCGAGCGAGGATTAGACACGCCTCAGCGCTCACCAGTGGGTCGCGATCAGCGACTTTCCAGATATCCGGGTTGGTCATCGAGATGTCCAGCCACGGCGAGAGCAGAATGAGTTGATGCGGTTGTGGCGCGTGTTCGAGTGCCAGCTTTTGTGCCAGTGCCAGCGCTAAACCGCCGCCCGCAGAATCGCCCATGAAGGTGATCTTGTCAGGGACAACGGTCGCGGTCATGTCTCGATAAACCTGCTCAACCATTGCGAAGGTGTCGCGATACGTCGCTGAAGGGAGAAGCGGATAATCTGGCGCGGTGATCGCACATCGGCACTGGTCCATCAGATAACCCATGAATTGCCAGTGTTCCTTTATGAAAGTCGCAGAGTAACAACCGCCATGCAGATATAAGATGTGAGCATCGCTTGAGCCAATGAGTGGGCTCAGGGTGAAAACGTTGCGCCCATTGACCTGTGTTTTCTCAACATGATGTTTACTTCTGAACTGCGTATCGGGTTCCGGCGCGTCGCTAGATACGTCGTTGATGCCCTTGCCGGCTTTCACCCTGGCAAGTCCTTTGCCCTTGATATTCATCAGCCGTAGCACCAGCATCATGAACTTGCTTGTCAAACTGACAGATGCGTGGTTGGGATGATTCATACAGTTACCTCTCAAGTCATTATCGATCCATTATTGCCACGCGCCGCGCGAACACATTGGATCGCGCGCCAGCACGTCTTGATGTCGAGACTTCAACCAGTCAGGCTCGATTACCTGCGCAAAGCATGTGCCTGAGTAATCCTGTAATCCACAAAACACTTGACAGAAATTGGCGTATATTACCAATAGCGGAGGAAACTGTGACCAAGATAACCAGGATTGAATGTATTCGCACGCGCGCGGATGGCATGTGGACGATTGTAAAGGTGCACACCGACCAGCCCGGCCTGTATGGCATCGGCTCAGCCAGCGATGTGCGTCATCCCGAAACGGTGATCAAAGCCGTGGAGACAATCACACCGGTGTTGATTGGGCGGGATGCGGGGCTGATCGAGGATAACTGGCAGTGCGTCTATACCAGTGGATACTGGCGCAATGGGTCGATACTCAACACGGCGCTTGCCGGGATCGACATGGCGCTATGGGATATCAAGGGCAAGGAAGCAAACATGCCCGTGTATGAACTGCTCGGCGGCCCGTGCCGGTCAGCGGTGCCATGTTATGCTCACGCGGGCGGCAACGATCTTGCCGAGTTGGAAGACGATGTGCGCCGTTATATGGCGGAGGGATACGACGTGATCCGCTGCCAACTCGGCGCCTATGGCGGCGGTGGATTCCTCGAACCAGCGCAGGCCAAGCTGCCGAAGAACGCGTGGACGCATGGGCGCGTGTTTGACGACGAGGCCTACCTCGAGAACATCCCGATGATGTTCGACTATCTGCGCTCAAAACTGGGTTTCGGCGTCAAACTGACGCATGATGTGCACGAGCATCTGCGACCGCAGTCGGCTGTGCAATTAGCCAAGCTGCTCGAACCCTATCGGTTGTTCTTCCTTGAGGATGTGCTCGCGCCTGAGCAGGTGCACTGGTACCGCCTGATCCGCGAACAGTGCACCACGCCGCAGGCGATGGGCGAGTTGTTCGTGAACCCGCACGAGTATCTGCCATTGATCACCGAGCGATTGATCGACTATGTGCGTGTGCGCGTGTCAAAGGGCGCAGGCATCACGCAGTGTCGCAAGATCGCCACACTGGCCGAATGGTTCGGCGTCCAGACCGCGTGGCAGGAGGGCGGCGACAACGACCCGGTGAACCAGATGGCCGCCTGCCACCTCGACATGCTGACCTGGAACTTCGGTATTCAGGAGGAGAACCACTTCAGCGCCGCAGAACTGGACGTTTTCCCCGGCCACGCGGTGCTTGAGGGTGGTTACCTGTACCCCAATAAACAGCCGGGGTTAGGGATTGATATCGATGAAGTGAAGGCAGCCGCACTGTTGGACGCTGAAAAAGCGCGCCGCCCGACTATTTACGGTGAGCCCGACCGGCGCGCGGATGGCTCCATCGTCAGGCCGTGATTTATATGGGTGATCTCACCTCATACCAGGTGATGCTCAATTCGTCGATATAGTTCGATGTGGTTCGATATAGACAGATGCGGGTAAGCATTGCGCATCCAGTCAAGAGTATGATAGAAGGGATTCGGTATAGGAGGTATTCAATGACTGCTGTTGTGCTTGGTGTATTGGCAGGAGTTTTGCTGTTCTTAGTGCGCACTTTCCTGCCCAGCCTGTTCACTGTGAACCAGAATGAACGGGCAGTGATGACCAGTTTCGGCAAGGCCCAGCGACTTGGGAATCGCACGACGCTGGACGACCCCATCTCGGAGAAGTTGCGCCCTGAGGAGCGCGAACGCTACACGTATCCACTGGTCAGGGTGATCCCTCCCGGCGGCCCGTATATCAAGATGCCGTGGCAGAAGGTCTACAAGACCCAGATCAGCATCCAGACGGTCAGTTTGGCCTTTGATCCCGAGAACGCCGCAATGAACCAGAATGGCACTATTCTTGAGGCCGTGACGAAGGACCAGTTGAACACGGAGTTGAAAGGACAGATTCGCTATAAGGTCAGTGAGAGCAACATGTATGCCTATTTGTTCGCGATCAAGAACCCTATCGTGCACATCATGGCGTATTTCCACTCGGTGCTGCGCGAACGCATTGCCAACTTTGAAGCCCCGCAACGCACCGGCCTGGACGCTGCGCAACCCACCGATGCGACGATGGTAGCGGGTATCTCGATAAACGATTTGCGCAAGAACTTGCGCGACATCAACGAACACATGGATGTCGAGTGTGCCTCATCTGCAGCGCGCTACGGCGTGATGCTGGATGCATCGTTGATCACTGCCATTGACCCGCCGGCTGAGGTCGAGAACGCGCTGGCGGCCATCAATACGGCCTACAACCAGGTAAGCAGCGACATCTCTGTGTCGCAGGCCGCTGCGGATCAGAAGATCGTGCAGAGCAAACGCGCGGTCGAGATCGAAACACTCAAGGCGCAAGCCGAGACTGAGCCTCTGAACGCATTGGCGTTGCAGTTGACCACGCTGAAAAATTCAGGCCCGGATGCGCTGACCACGTATCTGCGTTACGTCCGGCTGGGGCTATATGCCAACGCGCAGAAGGCCATCACGGAGGTGAAGCAATGATCCCGCTACTACAAGGAATGTTTGGTGATATGGGCGTGGCTGCGTTTATTCCCTCGGCCATCGTCATGTTCGCTGTGATGAGCATTGGCTGGAGCGTCGTCAAGACCGTTTTCCGCGTGCTTGGCATCTATGCCATCGTGCCGGAGCGCCGCGCATTTGTGTATGTCCTTTTCGGCAAGGTGATCGGCGTCATCAGCGAACCCGGAGTGCACCTGTTGCCGATGAAGCTGGGGATCAATGCGTTCCTGGTGAACTGGCTGGGCAGCGTGCGCATTGTGGACCTGCGGCTGGATCAGCAATACCTGCGCAATTCGCCCGTGAACAGCGAAGAAGGCGCGCCGATGGGCATCGGCATCTGGTATGAGATGATCGTGAGCGACCCGTCCGCATACTTGTTCAAGAATGCGGATCCGCGCGGCTCACTGGCGGCGAACGTGAGCAATGCCAGCGTGCGCACGTTGAGCAACATGCCGCTGGCCAGCATGCTTGAGGAGCGCCACCGCATGAGCCTGTTGGTGCGCAACGAAGTGACTGCGCACTCGCTGGATTGGGGCTACCAACTCGGCAGCGTGTACGTGCGCAAGGTGCAGTTCCGCGACGAGATGATGAAGAAGGGCATTGAGGCCAAAGTGGTGAACCGGCTGCGCCAGGTCACGGCGGCCATCCGCCAGACCGGCACGAACCAGGTCAACATCATCGCCAGCACGGCAGATCGCCAGGCGTCGATTGAGTTCGGCAAGGCGGCGGCGATGCGACCGCAGATCGTCGGCGCGACATTGCAGAAGATCAGCGAAGATCCAGAGGTTGCGAGAACGGTGTTTGCAGTGCTGGAAACCCTGCGCCTGATCGAGAGCAAGGCCGGCATCACACTCATCCCCAAAGACAGCGGGATTCTCGCGCCGCTCCTGGCGAGTAACCCGGCGACGAAGTAAAAGCGGAACTCAGAAGTTAGAAACAAGACGGCTCGCAACCACTTTGCAGTGTGGTTGCGAGCCGTCTTGTTTAAATCAGCTTACCTTGCCCGGCATCGAAATCCCCTTTCACCCTCGTTGCCTGCTTGAATGTCCCCGATGCTGGCGGCATCTTCACCTCTGCGCCGCTCAGTCATGGCATGTTAATGTCGCCCTGCTACACTGCACCTGCAGGATTTCTTTACAACCACTTTATAGCGCTTGACAGATAACATTAAGTGCTATATATTTCACGCCTTAGAAAATATCGTCGTAGTGGTTATTCTTCTGTGCGATGCCTCACTGAGGCAATATTATCGGCTGATCTGCTCGTTTGGATGTCGTGCGCGCCTGTTGCGCACCCGTGTCGATTTACTGTGGTGGAGGTTATGGATATGCAATGGGTTACAAACGGTCATGACAGTGTTCGGATGGGTGGGGTTTCGAAGAGGGCACTTATCCGCTGGAGTGCGGCACTACTGGCTGCGATTGGTCTGGCGTTGCTACTTGGCAGAAGCACTTTGGCCGCATCAATTCCAGTCACCAATATGCTGGATAGCGGCGTCGGGTCGTTGCGGGATCAAATTGCGGCGGCGGCGTCCGGCGATACGATTACTTTTAACGTCACCGGCGTCATAACACTGTCTTCCGGTGAGATATCCATCAACAAGAACCTGTCCATCATCGGACCCGGCGCATCTGTGCTTGCGCTCAGTGGCAATCATACAAACGGCATTTTTAATGTGACCTTTGGAAACAACGTCCTGATCAGCGGTCTGTTGCTGGAGTATGGCAGCAAGACGGGTTTTTATACGGGTGGTGCGCTGTACAACGGCGGCATTTTAACGATGACAGATAGCGCCTTTTTCAGCAATACGGTGACATTTTATGGCGGCGCACTTGCGAATGGCGGGACGCTGCTATTGGCCAGAACAGTTTTTACACAGAACACGGCCACCGGGACCAGTTCCTATGGCGGCGCTATTGAGAACGCCGGTGCGTTGATCATCACCGGCAGCACCTTCGTGAGTAACACAGCCGCATTAGGCGCAGGGATCGCCAACTACTTAGGCACATTGGTAGTCAATCGCAGTAAACTCGTTGGCAATACCGCGGGGAACGGGGGATTCTTCAGCGACGGCGGTGGTCTTTTCAACAGCGGTGGAACCACCACCATTATCAATACCCTGTTTGAGGGGAATTCCGCCACCGACGCGAGTTATGGCAGCGGTGGCGGCATCGAGAACTCAACTGGGACGCTTTTCGTAATCGGCAGCACCTTTAACAAGAACACAGCGGCAGGATCGACCGGCGGTGGGATATTGAATGACAACTCCAGCACCATGGTTGTATCCAACACCACCCTGACTGCCAATCATGGCGAACACGGCGGCGGTGGAATTTCGAACTATGGCACGATGACACTGGCATTCAGCTCGCTCGTGAGCAATACCGCGCTATACGGCGGTGGCGGGATCTGGGTCAATAGCACGTTGCCTGTGTTGGTTAAGGATACGATTGTGGCCGGCAGCAAAACCACGGGCGGTGATTGCGCCGGCGCCTTTGTGAGTGGCAACTACAACCTATCCACCGACAGCACCTGTCCGTTCACCGCCACGCACGACATCAGCGGCACGGTGGCGTTACTCGGCCCGCTCCAGAACAACGGTGGACCAACGCTGACCATTGCCCCGCTACCGGGCAGCCCAGCCATCGACAAGGGTGGTGACACCTGCCCGGCGATCGATCAACGCGGCGTCAGCCGGCCGCAGGGTGCGCACTGCGACATCGGCGCGGTGGAGCTGGCGCTGCGCCACACCTACATGCCGATCATTCGTCGCGCATCGTAGTTGAAGCTTTGGCCGGAGGGCGCTCATCGCCAGGCGCACCACCGGAGAGACCGCAACATCTCTCCGGCGCGTGGGCATTGTTGCGGTACGGTAAGGCGGTTTCAGTCGTTCAGCGGGGTTGGGTTTTCCAAGGAGTTTGGATGGGTTCACGAGTGTTGTCCTGTCGGGTCGTCGCAATCGTCATGGTGGCGTTCATGTTGCCCGGTCGCAGCCTGGCGGCAGAACCCGGGCTAGTCGATGCGTCGCTCCGCGAGCCGCAAAGCCCCGCAGCCACCACGTGGAACTACCCCAGCGGGTCGTGCAACACGACGCTGCAGGCCTGCATCAACGCAGCGACGGCCGGCGACACGATCCGGATCGCGGCCGGCAGGATCACAGAGACGCTGACGCTCAACAAAGCCGTCAGCCTCATCGGCGCGGGCCCGTACGCCACCGTCCTCGTCGCGCCGGCCAGCCAACGCGTGCTGCTGGTCAGTGGCACGATCACACCTGGCACGGTCATCTCTGGCCTGATGGTCACTGGCGGCAACGCGGTCCCCGGCCTCGACTTCGGCGGCGGCATCGACCTGGTAAGCCC
>Ga0118677_10009244_pt1 | contig 15466 bp, 19 predicted proteins | sample AliMusrvi5mmetaG_FD_86154 | JGI IMG/M metagenome (GOLD analysis project Ga0118677, IMG submission 86154)
CCACTATCTCGCAGACCTCGCGGCTTTGCAACTCGGAATGATGCAGCAGATACCGCCAGAGGTGGTTGGCGATTTTGAGCGCTTCCCCGCGTTGAGGTTCCGCGAAGATTTCTGCAACGATCCGCTGGACCTCCTGGAATTTCATCCCGCCAACGCGCTCGCCCTGCAACGCGCCCATCACCGCCCTCGCCAGCCGTCCGTCGGCCAACTTCTCCAATGGCAGACCCGCCAATTCCACGAGAAGAAACCCGCAGTCCGGGACGAACGTTGCTGCCCAGTCGGAGATTTCCGCAGGAATCTCGATCAGATCACGGAGGCTGCGCACCGCACTCCACTTTCCCGGCCCCGGATAAATCACCACCGGAACCACCAGCGGCAACTTGCCCCCGGATTCGATTTTTCCCCGATGGTCCTGCCAGATCAGACCGATGTATTCGAGCACGCGCAGGGGCATGATCCGCAAGGGCCGGCTCTGGTGCTCGAAAAGGATGTAGAAGCAAACCGGTTTTCCAGCCACCTCGATCCGGTAAAGAAGGTCCTCCCGGCGTTCCGCAAGCGCCTCGCTGATGCCGGAAATCTTCTCGACGCGCAGAGTCGGCCATTCGACCAGAGCCAGAAATTCCCTGGGCATCCACGTTTCGAGGAACTGCCGTGCGACCAGTGGCAGGGACATCGCATGCCGGAAAATCCGGTCGTGGGAATGGTGGGATTTCTCCTCGGGCATGGGCCGGACAATGCAGCCGGCCAGCGCCGCAAAACAAGCTCAATCGCCAAGAGGCTTGCCGTTCTGGAGAACTCCGCCTCGATGAAATTCCGACTTCCCCTGAATCCGCCACGGCAAATAGTTTGGGGCGATTTGGGGCAGTTTGGGGGAATTCTATTGGCGTTTTTGGTCTTTGCTGGCGAATTGAATAACTCCGCATAAAATAACGCAACCCATTTATATGCTTAGTATTCAGGGCAGTTACGCGGAAAAATCAGACCTTATTCTTAACGGGCGTCCCGCCCGTTTGGGCTCATGACCTCGCCGCAACATCTGGAGAGAGCTGCGCCGTCAGCGCCGACTTTTCCGATCCAAAAGATGGGGCGGCACGGAGCCCGTCCCTCCAGGGAACCACAGGAAGAGATGCCCTTCCGGTGCTCGTCGTCGAAGATGACCGGAGCAACAGCTTCGTGCTTGGGAAAATGCTCCAGAGCCTGGGCTACCGCGTGGAATTTGCAGCCAACGGGGCCGAGGCGGTCGAAGCCTTTGCCCCAGGAAAATACTTGGCCATCCTCATGGATTTGCGGATGCCGGTGATGAACGGGTTTGATTCCGCAGGGATCATCCGTTCGCGGGAATCCGGCTCACGGGTTCCGATCATCGCGCTCTCGGCCAACGTGACGTCCGGCTCCCGGGAGATCTACCTCGCCGCAGGCATGGACGACTTCCTCTCCAAACCGTTCAAAAAGGAGGAGCTGGCAGCGAAGCTTGCCCAGATCGTAAGGTTGTGATGCACGAACGCCTCGTCATCGGCTGAAATCGTGCGTCCGAACTCCCGCTTGAGAATGCGACGGGAGACAAGGAGTTTCATTTTGTCCGTTTCCTGGCACTCCAGGCTGTAGCGACGGCATCCATGCGTGCCTGCGTCTCATCATCAACGGGCATCACTTCAACTGGACCGGCTTCGTGCGCTTCGTGGTGAATTCCTCATGCCGGGTTCATGTCTTGTATTCGATGAGTTTTGCGCCGGTGTTGCTGCGCCGGTCCCGTGCGTATTTCCGTATTCCGAGGAACTGAGGGAACTTGGCGAGGACCGTGAGGATGCCGTATTCCGAAGCGGATCGCCAATCCGGGCAGCGCCGGCGGGCGCCGCGCGCGATCCGTGCCATCTGGAGGACAATCGCGGCACCGGTGGCGATGACGATGGCGATGGCCGCCAAAAAATATCCGGCGGCAGCCGCGGCGATGGCGGCCACGATCGCGCAGGCAATGCCCCGGACCCAGCGTTGGGCGCTCTGGACCTGCCCGCCGAAAAGCACCTCGCCCAGCGCGGGATCGGCGGCCGTGCGCGCGGCGACATCTGCCGCGCCGTAGCCGCCCCGCATGTTGCGCCGCCACCACTGGTCCCAGCGAAGAATATTCGCGTCGTGGCGGGTCATGTCCTTGTCGATGCGCCAGATCTTCCATCCCGCTTTGCGCAGGCGCAGGCAGAGTTCCGGCTCCTCCCCCGCGATGAGCGATTCGTTGAAGCCTCCGGCCTGCTCGAGCGCGTCGCGCCGCATGAGGGAATCCCCGCCGCACGATTTCGCCTCGCCGACCGGCGTGTTCCATTCGGTTTCGCACAGGCGGTTGAAAACGGATTGTTGCGGGAACCTCTCGCGACGTCTTCCGCAGACTGCGGCGGCCTGCGGGTTGGCGGCGAGGAAGTCCGCCGCAGCAGGCACCCAGCCTTCGATGATCTCGCAGTCGCCATCCACGAAATGCACGAGGTCCGTTTCCGGCCACCGTTCGAGGAGCATTTTCCATCCGGCATTGCGCGCGCGGGACATCGTGAACGTCACCGATGTGTCCAGCGGCAGGACCTCGACTCCGAGCGAGCGGGCGAAATCCGCGCTGCCGTCGGTCGAGCCGGAATCCACATAGACGACCTTCGGGCTCTCGTTGACGAGCGAACGCAGGCAAAGCTTCAGGCGCTCCCCTTCGTTTCTCCCGATCGCAACAAAGCCGACAGTGCTCATGGTTTTTTCTTCACAGCGTCAGGTTTTTGGAAAACACCTTCTTTTTGAGGGGACATCAAACCGGAGAAATTTGTTCCAAATGGAAAGCCCGGCCTCGGACGCTTGGCGTCCTGCGTTGCAACCTCTACACCGTCTTCCGGGATTGAGGTGCCGGGCAGCATATTCTCCCCGAGTTCGCGAAAAAATCGGGCATATTCATCCGTGATGACCGGCCACGAGAACCGCCCGCAGGCTGCGTTGTGCAGGGCCTGTTTGTCGGGAGGGGGTCCGTCGAGAACCCCTCGAATCGCCTGCGCGGTCGCTTTTGGGTCCGAGGTGTCGAGCAGCGTGGCCCTGTCGCCGAGGATCCATTGTGTGGTGCCGTAGTCGTGCGCCACGACCGGGATCCCGCAGGCCATGGCCTCGATATAGACATTGCCGAACGACTCCTCGCGGCTCAGGTGCAGGAAGACATCGCCCGAACGGTAAAAGCCTGGCATTTTGGCGGCGGTGAGAACCGTGCGAAAATACCGCCCCCCGAGCAGCTCACGGCCGAGGCTGTCCACCTCGTCCCGGCACGGCCCGTCGCCCGCCACCGCCAGCGTGACGCCGTCGAGCATCGCGACCGACCGCACGGCGAGCGCCACATTTTTTGAAGGGATCAAAGCGCTGGCCATCACGACAATTTTGCCATCGGGCGGCAGTCCGAGCTCCGCGCGCACGCCCGGCCCCGGCGTGAACCGGCTCACATCAACGCCATTCGGGATAAGCGCCGAGCGCCAGGTCGCTTTGTTGAATTTGTAAAATTCGGGATTCGTGCAGACGAGGCCGTCGCAGCGGAAGAATTTGTATTCCGAATTCGTGCGCCGGGCCGGATGGTCGCCGTTTTGAGTGACGAAGACATGGCGCGCGCGCCGGCCTTGGCCGTCCTTCATCCCGCGCAGAACCCAGCTCACAAACGGATAGCTGCACGTGACGGTGACATCCGGCCGCAGCGTCCGCGCGGCCTTGCGGAGATTCCACGCGAAGGTCAGCTCCTCCCAGCGGAACTCGCTGCGAAGCGGGGGGAACTTCGGAAACTTTTCAAACCGTTCGCGGGGAATCATCCCCGCGTGGAGGAATTTGTAGGGGCGGCCGGGAATCTCCGGGCCCGATCCGGCGACCGTGACTTCGAACTCCCCGCTCTGCGCCAGCCCTGCAGCGACCGACTCGAAGGCGATCTCCGCGCCGCGGTTCACGCGGTGGAGGCCCGGGAGTGCCATGAGGATTTTCATTTGTCCAGCGAGCCGAGAAGCATCGCAAGGCCCTCGCGCAATTCGGCGGCCTTTTCCGAGCGGCCTCTGCCAGTGATCCGCGCAAACCCGAGACGCAGCGCAAACATCGCGGTGTAGCAGCTGCGCACGAATTTCTCTGCGAGTCGCCCGTAGCATTTCCGCTGGATCAGGAACCGCGCCTTCCAGGTGTAGATGTCGCGCTGGCGGTTCCGGACGCGGGTGGAATCAGAGGACGCCCCGCCGAGATGCACGGTCTCGGCACCGGGGTCGAACCGGATCCGCCACCCGTGCTTCCAGAGCCGGTGGCACCACTCGCAGTCCTCGCCGTAAAAAAAGAATTCCTGGTCCAATACCCCCGCTTCCCGCAGCGCGGAAGTCCGCGCAAAAAAGAATGCCCCGCCGATCCAATCCACATCCCGAGCCCCGGCGGTCCGATCCCACCCGGAATCCTCAAGATCCGCCCAGCGGAAAAGCGCGGGCAGGAACCACGGCAGCCCGAACGCCCGCGCCGACTCGCGGAGGGGATGCGGGAATTTCCGGCAGACGTTCTGCACCGTGCCGTCGCGGTTCCGGAGCATGCAACTCATCGCCCCGACTTTCGGGTTCGCCTCCATGATCTTCGTGCAGTAGGCGACGCACCCCGGACGCACCAGCGTGTCGCTGTTCAACAGCAGAAGATAATCCGGCGGATTTTTTTCGGCCATCTCTTCGTGCAGGATCAGGTTGTTCCCGCCGGCGAAACCGAGGTTCTTTTCCAGCGGCCGGAACTCCAGCCAGTCGCCACCCCACCCGTTCCCGCGAATTGCGGCCTGGATGCGCGGGACGGAGTCGTCGCCGGAGGCATTGTCCAAAAGAACCACGCGCATCCCGGGGTTCGCCGCGGCTTCCGGCGCGAGCGTCCGCAGGCAGTCGATCGTCACATCCGGCGTCCGGAAATTCAGGACAATCACGGTGAGGCACGGGGAAAGAGACATCCTCCGGCCAGTTAAACCCGAAAGCGGCGCATCATTCAATCCCGGACTTGTGCCTGCACATTCCGAAGCGCCACGGGCGGCGAAACAAAGAGATTCTCACGCGGAGGCGCGAAGCCGCGAAGGGAAGAAGATGGAGAGGCGGCTTCTTGATGGTGAGAGCCTTGGCGAAAACCTGCCGTGGCATGGGCAATGCTCCACTTCGTTTCGGTTGTGCCCCCGCACCAAACATTCGTCTTTCCCATTCCACTATGCGCTGTCGCGCTGGTTTTCTGCCCATGTCTTGCTGGATTTTTACGCATGGGCAGGATGCGCCATGCCACTTGAGCGGGCGGGATGTCCGCGAACACGATGCGACCGGACACAACGTCGTAGAGTTCCTGGCATTCGACACACGAGATAGTTGTCGTCGAGACCTCCATTCCACCGTCCTCGCCGCCGGACACCATAGCGGAATACCCGCACGCGGGGCATTTGAATTCAGCGCGCGCGCCCATGATGATTTGAGGAAGTTGAAGGGTTCGTCCGTCTGTTTGGCACGGGCAGATTTTGTTTCATGGCTTTTATTCTCGGGGAAGCCCTCCAGCATCGGCCAGCCATTCCGCTTCTTCTTGGTCGAAACCTTGGAGCAGGCGGCCACGGGTGGTCTCCTCCCGGGTGAGTTTGCGGGTTCTGCCTTCGATGCATAGGCGCTCCAGTTCTTCGGCCTCGGCCGCGTTGAGTTCGCGGTGCTGTTTCATGGGATTTATTCTCGGTAAAGACCCCCGGCATCGGCCAGCCACTCGGCTGTCTTTTCCTCGTTGCCATGAAGTATGTAATAACGCTTCAATTCATCGCGGGTCAGTTCAGATTTCGAAGCTAGGTTCTCAAGCTCGATCTCATCGGCCTCGGCCAGTTCGCGGTGTTGTTTCATCGGATTCACTCTTTTGGAAGTCCCCCGGCGTCGGCCAGCCAGGCGGAATCCTCTTCGCTGTAACCTTGCAGAACAAAAATGCGTTTTAGCTCTTCATACGTCAGCGGACGTTTATCGGATGCGATGCAGATCTGTTCGAGTTCGTCCGCCTCAGCATCGGTTAGTATTCGGTCATGGCGTTTCATATTTTTCTCCAGTGCTTTCCTCCGGTTCGTCGGAGTGATCGATGACGTCGCCAATGTTAAGCATCGCATTGCAAACGCCACGCTGAATCATTATCTCCCTGGCGGCTTCCGCAGTGGGAGTTGCCTGGAGTTCCCGGAGGAGGTTTTCTTCTTCTATTGTCATAGCCAGCCCTTATTGGTTGGCGGCTTTTCTCGCGGCTTTTTTGAAGAGCGCTTCCCCGATGGCTATCGCCTCTCTGGCCCCTTCTCTCTCGTCGGGAGGCATCTCCTCGACGGGCATCATGTAATAGCTCAACGGGACAGCGAGAGGAGCGTAGATCTCTTCCTCTTGGTTTGGTTCGCCGCTCATCGGGTGGGAGGGCGCATACCTTAATTTGCGTGGAAGGGAAGCAAGGTATTCGGGACTCATCCGAAGCAAGGGCTTGTCTGTGTGGTGGCAGGCCCTCGGATCGATGACCGAAACGGCTGAGCCGGATGAGGGCTGGGCAAAAGCAAAGAAAACGAACAGGCTCGAAAGCAGTCCTTCCCGTTCGGTCGCGACCATCAACCCCTTTTTGAGATTTTCCTCCTCCTGCAAATCGTAAGGAAAAACCAAGGCATAAAAGCGCACGCCGGCCTCGCTCCTGATCTGGTATTGGGCAATTTGGAGGGAACCTTCAATATCATCGGACGGGAAATCAACGCGCCTGATGCCCCCATCGCGCTGAATCACGCCGAGAACGCCCAATGGCTGGTTCGCCGCACATTTCGCACACGCCTGATCGAGCAGTGCCATGACGTGATCAACCTGATTCGGCGCAAGGTGTGGACGCCAAAGCGTGGGTGTCGGCCGGCGTTTAGATCGTCCGGGTTTGTTCGCGTTCATGGGTGGAGTCTCTCAGGTGAGGTAGGTCAACCGTTGTCCTACCCGTCCTGTTTAACGAACCTTTTTTACGGCGCAGGCGTGGTCAAACGGTCTTCAGGCCCCGGCGGATGTCTGCGCATGGGCAGGATGCGCCATGCCACTTGAGCAGGCCCCGGCGTCGTAACGCCTTCGATTGAGGCTCCCACCGGCGGCTTCATTTAATCGCGGAGGAAGATCCGGGCTTCGACTTCGAGCCAGTCGCCGTGCCAGGATTTTGATTCGAGGCGGGCGAAGAGGAGTTTGCCGGCGTCCATGAGGCGGGCGAGCGCCTCGTTTTTTGCGCGCGGCACGTAGCCGAGGTGATGGCCGGCCTCTTCGAGGATCATGATCGCCAGCGGGTCGTGCGGGTTGTCCGGCTCGCGCTTGAGTGGGAGCAGGTCGCCAGGTCGCAGGTCCGGCTCGATGCTTTTCACGTCGCGGTGGCTTGTGCCCGCGATCTGGCACTCGATGAGCATGATTTCGCGCGCGAACGGCATCAGCGAGCCGTCCTTGCCGAACGCCCCGTGCATCAGCGCCAGGAGCGCCGGGTCAATTATTGCCAAATTGTTTTCCATGTCCGATCCCTTTGATGAGGGTTTGAAGATGGGCCGTCAAGGCATCGCGGGTCGTCTGCCACTCCAGAATCTGGGCGTCGATTTCCGCCCGCCGCGCTTCGACCCACTCTTCGTCCTCCAACTGCGCTCGTAGCGTGAACGGCGGGAGACTTTCGATGCGATCAATTTTTTCGATCATTGTCGCGATCTGTTTCTCCAGTGTTTCCCTTTGCTGGCGCAGGGACTCCAGCGTGGCCGGTGGCGGTTGGATCTTGGAATGCTTTTCCGCGAGCAAGGCCAGCGCCTGCAACTCCTGGAGATCCGAGGCTTCGTAAGCATCCTGCACCCGCAGCCAAAGCCGTTCTTGGTCGTCCGTCAGATCCGGGTTCACGTCCGGGTGCAGCATTTTCACCAACGCGTAGTAGAGTTTTTTCAGTGCGTTCGAGTCCGCCGGGGGAAGGAGATGGTTCAACCGGTTCTCGGCGGCTTTGATCTTTGCGGCGGCCTCGTTGATTTTTGTCTGCCATCGCATGAATTCGAGTTCCAGTTCGCCCTCGATGGCGGTCCAGTCCGGCAGCCGGCCCTGGTTGAGGCTCGCCTGGGCGAGTTCGGTTTTGCGTTTCAGCCGGGCGGCCTCGCACTGGACCTGTAGCAGGCGGAATTCCCACGCGCCGATCTTCGTCTGATACATCGCCCGCAGATTCGGCTTCACGATCTGCACAAGGTCGTCTGCATCGGTGAGCAACTTGGTCAGTTCCTCGCGTAAAAGTGCCAGCTCGTCGGCGAGCTGAAAATACTCAGGATGCGAAATCAGGGGTTCGTCGGTCATTTCAGCAGGTCGTTGATATTGAGCCAATGATAGTGTGCGGGGCGCGGCTTCCCGCGCATAAATTCCCGGAAAATGCGGAGCGCGTCGGAATAACGAAGCAAATCGGGATCGCGTCCAGGCGCGATGTTTGGATGGTATGGCCCGTCCAATTTCGAAAGTCGGTCCCGGTCCTGCGCTTTCCAGTGATCGAATTTGTTGTCGTCCTGCGTCTCCCTCCACTCGACCACAAAGCGCCGTCCCTTCGCAAAGCACTGCACATACTGACCGCACCGATTTTTCAAGATTCCGAAAGCATGCTTCTCCTTTGGCCGGATCTGGCGCAGCATGACCGGCAAATCCTCCTCCGAAATATCGTAGGAGCGTTCATAATAGAACTGCCCGTGGATAAAGCAGTTCAACTTTGGCGGGAACCCCGGGAGGATTATTCCCCTCTGCTCATCGTAACCGCTCACGAGCGGATCGATCCGGCGAAAAAATTTGTGACCAGGCGCTTTGCTCCAATAATAAGCGGGACAGGTGACAAACACGAAGCGCGCATCATGGGGCGACAAGGCCGGGTGCGTCACCAAGTCCCACTCCTCGCCATGCTTGCGCCCCTTCGTGGCCAGCTTTTGAAGAGCCCGCAACAGCGGGCGCGCATCGAATGGCTGCAACGCCGGATGCAATTGACCGCGCATCAACGATGCGTAAACATCCGCCGGTTTGCCCGACAGATCGTTGTCCGCCCATTTCCAAAAATAGAAGCTGCCGATCATGATTTCCCCATCTTGAGTTTCCGCCATTGATATTGCGGCGGGCGAGGCTCCCCGCGCAAGAACGCCTCGAATATTTTCAATGTCTCTGCATAGGTGATAAAATCGGGGTCGGTTTTTACCGGCAAGTTTTGGGATGGGTCCGCGCCATTCAACGCTGCAAAACGCTTGGCATCCTGTGCCCTCCATTGCTCAAAAATGTGCGGGCTTTTCATGTCATGCGTCACCCGCCATTCGACACAAAAGCGCCGTCCCTGGGCTTTGCAGACAACACCGCCATTTCGACGGCTCAGCAGTTCGCCCCAAGGTTCCGGCTCGCTTGGCCGGATACCCCGGATCAATACAGGAAGATCATCTGGCGAAATATCGAAGGCTGCTTCGGAAAAGGGAAGCTGCCCATTGATGAAACAACTCAATTTTGGGAGGGAGCAAGGAATCGTGTGTCCGCTTTGCTCGTCCCACCCGGCCAAATCCAACGGCACAAACCAGTCGTGAAAGCGCAACACCCTTTCTTGGGAAGCATTGAAATACGGGCACATCACAAACACAAACTGTGCATTTTCCGGCGATGACGCTGGGTTGACCTTCCAGTCCCATTCCTCGCCCAGCGCACGGCCCTCGAAGGCGGCTTTTTCCAATTCCGCCAACAATGGGCGCGCATCAAAGGCCTGCAACGCCGGATGCAGTTTGCCGCGCAGCAGCGAGGCATGAACATCCGCCGGTTTGCCGGACAGATCGTTGTCGGCCCATTTCCAAAAGTAATAGCTGGTTGGCGCGGCCATGTTCAGATCATTTCTTGGCCGATGAGCGGCGGCAGGTTTTCGTGCATGGGTGAAGTATCTCAGGTGAGGTAGGTCAACCGTTGTCCTACCCGACCGGTTTGCGAACCTGTTTTGGTGGCGCGAGCGAGGTCAAACGGTCTTCAGGAACCGGCGGATGTCGTCGTGGTTTCCTCCTGCGACGAATGTCATCCTTTGTGGTTCGCAGAATCGGATTAACTCAAGCTGCAACAAGAGACTTGAGGGTGCCGTCGAGGTGCTGCCAAGGGAGAACGGGCGTCCCGCCCGTTACGTTTGGAGGCTGACTCCCGCATGAAGATGCCTTGCGCCTTTCACAGGCGAGACGCCTGTGCCCCCTGGATCAGCCAGACCCTACAGCATTTCCTCCACCGCTTTTGAGCGCTGTCCGAATCTGGGTCAGTCCTTTGGATTGTAGTATTGGCGGAAAATTTCTTGTTCGCCTATAATCCGAAGGCCTGACCCTTTTTTTACTTCGCCCGATCCGCCCCGTGCTGCTGGTATTCCACGATGTGGGTGCCCGCCATCCAGTTCCGAAGAACAAGCGCATGTTTTCATCCGAGCCCAGCGGGCTGGTGATCCCAGAAAGCGGCTGGCTCGTTTGCAAGGATGTTGGCGTCCCTTGTGAGCAGCACCGCCCCCGCCACACGGGCGCTTGCGCAGATGATCCGATCAAAGGGATCGCGAGTCCAAATGAGTTTGGCCGCCTCCGCCACGATGTTTTGGAACACCCCGCCATCCATCACCAGGCCGATCTTGGTTGCGAGGTCTTGAAAGATATCCTCGGCGGGGATTTTGATGCGGCCGATCTCGTGCAGGTAATCGAGTTCCAGCCTCACCATGGGAGAGATGGCGCATCTTCTTCGCCGGAGCAGGGGTTGCACGAACGGGGCGAACCGCTCCAATTCTCCGGCCGCCAGCCAGACAACCGCGTGGGTGTCGAGATGGATCACGGACGCCATTCGGAGGACCAGTCGATATGGACGAGGTCATCGGGGTCGCCGGCGATGATGTCGCGTTTGGGCAGAATCTTCTGCATGTCGCAGAGGGACGTATTGGCTGGGATCGGCCCGGCACTTCGCACTTCATACGCTTCCTCGCCGGAAAGCAGAAGCAACGGTTCCCCCGTCTCCTTGAGCTTCGCCAGCCAAGGTTTGGCGTCCTTTTGGAATTGCTCGATCATCAGTGTCATACCGCGAAACTAAATCCCATCGGCTTTGAATGCAACGCAGGATTACCCGGGGCGCATGACGAGCGCTGGTGTCAGTCCCGCATATTATCGCCTTTTTGGCCAGATGCCCACAGCGCTTTCCAGAGTGACTGCGGCAGTCTTGCCATGAGGCGAGTATCCGAAACTTCTACAAGGCGATAATACGCGGGACTGACCACTTTTTGACCACTTTTCCAACTGGACGGGGCGGTTTCCACTTCGATTTTGAGGGAGGTTTTTTCACTTCGAAGTATTTTCCCCAATGCCTTTTACTAATCGCGAAGGAAGATCCGGGCTTCGACTTCGAGCCAGTCGCCGTGCCAGGCTTTTGATTCGAGGCGGGCGAAGAGGAGTTTGCCGGCGTCCATGAGGCGGGCGAGCGCCTCGTTTTTGGCGCGCGGCACGTAGCCGAGGTGGTGGCCAGCCTCGTCGAGGATCATGATGGCCAGCGGGTCGTGCGGGTTGTCCGGCTCGCGCTTGAGCGGGAGCAGGGTGCCAGGCTGAAGGTCCGTCTCGACGCTTTTCACGTCGCGGTGGCTTGTGCCCGCGATCTGGCACTCGATGAGCATGATTTCGCGGGCGAACGGCATCAGCGAGCCGTCCTTGCCGAACGCCCCGTGCATCAGCGCCAGCAGCGCCGGATCAATTATTGCCAAATTGCTTTCCATGTCCGGTTCCCTTGATGAGGGTTTGAAGATGGGCAGTCAAGGCATCGAGGGTCGCCTGCCATTCCAGAATCTGGGTGTCGATCTCCGCCCGCCGCGCCTCGACCCACTCTTCGTCCTCCAACTGCGCTCGCAGCGTGAACGGCGGGAGGCTTTCGATAAGATCAATTTTTTCAATCATCGCCGCGATCTGTTTCTCCAGTGTTTCCCTTTGCAGGCGCAGGGATTCCAGCGTGGCCGGTGGCGGTTGGATCTTGGAATGCTTTTCGGCGAGCAAGGCCAGCGCCTGCAACTCCTGGAGATCCGAGGCTTCATAAGCATCCTGCGCCCGCAGCCAGAGCCGTTCTTGGTCGTCCGTCAGATCCGGGTTCACGTCCGGGTGCAGCATTTTCACCAACGCGTAGTAGAGTTTTTTCAGCGCGTTCGAGTCCGCCGGGGGAAGGAGATGGTTCAACCGGTTCTCGGCCGCTTTGATCTTTGCGGCGGCCTCGTTGATTTTCGTCTGCCAGCGCAAATATTCGAGTTCCAGTTCGCCCTCGATGGCGGTCCAATCCGGCAAGCGGCCGTAGTTGAGGCTCGCCTGGGCGAGTTCGGTTTTGCGTTTCAGCCGGGCGGCCTCGTATTGGACTTGTAACAGGCGGAATTCCCACGCGCCGATCTTTGTCTGATACATCGCCCGCAGGTTCGGCTTCACGATCTGCACAAGGTCGTCTGCATCGGTGAGCAACTTGGTCAGCTCCTCACGTAAAAGTGCCAACTCGTCAGCGAGCCTCAAATATTCAGGATGCGAAATCAGGGGTTCGTCGGTCATTTCAGCAGGTCGTTGATGCTCAACCAATGGTAGTGTGCGGGTCGCGGCTTGCCGCGCATAAAGTCCCGGAAAATGCGGATAGCATCCGCCGGTTCGCCGGACAGATCGTTGTCCGCCCATTTCCAAAAGTAATAGCTGGTTGGCGCGGCGATGTTCATATCATTTCTTGCCCGGTGAGCGGCGGCAGGTTTTCGTGCATGGGTGGAGTCTCTCAGGTGAGGTGGGTCAACCGTTGTCCTACCCGTCCGGTTTGACGAACTTTTTTTGCGGCGCGAGCGGGGTCAAACGGTCTTCAGGAACCGGCGGATGTCGTCGTGGTTACCACCAGCGACGAATGTCATCCTGTGTGGTTCGCAGAAGAACGCCATCCGCAGGTGGAGGCCCGCGCGGCATTCCATGACGGAGCGGCGCAGTTTTCGGATTCCAGCCCCCTTGTGGGCATGCGGGTCGCCGATCGCTTTTTGCGCGGCGATCACGGCATCAAGGACTTTGCGCTGATCCGCCGGGGGCAGCGATTTCACCCACTTGCGGAAGCGGGAAGTTAGCTCAAGCTGCAACAAGAGATTTGAGGGTGCCGTCGAAGGGCTTGATCGTGCCGTCCCTGCGGGCGCGGGCGATGTCCTTTTTGACCCGGTTTTCGAGGGTGAGAATTTCTCCGGCGGTCAGCTCGTAGTCCCCCAAAACGAGATCGGCGGAAGCGATGAACTTGTGGAGTTTTTCCACTGTGCTCGCCAGACGGCTCACCTGCCGGTTGAGGTCGGCAATCTGCCGCCCCTGCTCCTTGATCTGCACCATGGTGGAAACGGCGCACTTTTTCATGGTCGCGCTCATGCGCGGAATATCCATGAAGCCGGTCGGGCAGTCAAGGCGCTGTCCCTGGCTTTTGGTGTAAAGGTGCAAAGCGTCTCCGGGGAGCGCACGCGACCCGCGTGCCGTGAATGGCGACCCGCCATTCACATGTTTTGAATCAGAGAGTCGATCCGGTCGGCGAGTCGCCGACCTCAGCACGCGGGTCGCGTGCGCTCCCCGGAACTCTCCGCTCCACGGTTTCTCTGAAAGGTGAGATATGCCGACCTACAACAGTTCCTCCACCGCTTTTGATCGCTGGGATTTCGGCTTGGTCTGCGCGGCGGCTCGGGCTTCTTCGGCGGCGCGTTCGAGGTTGAGGGCGAGGAGGCGGGTGAGGATTTCGTCGTCGGTGAGACCGGCGGGCCAGCCGTAGGCGGCAGACACGGCGGCGTCGAGTTTCTTGTGGGCCATGTCCAGCCAGGCGGGGCGCTCGTTGTAGAGGTTCGTGAGCGTCCGCTTTTTGAGCTTCGCGGCGCACTCGGCGTCGCGGGGTTCGAGGCGCGGGTAGCGGACGAGGCCGATTCTGGATTCATCCCCTTCTGCCATTCCGCATTCCTCATTTCGAATTCCACATTCGATATAACGTGACCACGGTCCGCCGATGGTGCCGGGGAATTCCAGCACGCGGGTCTGAGTCCATTCCGGCGGGTTCAGCCAGCGCTCGCGCAGGTCGTTCAGTTCCTTCGCGGCGGCGGCAATCGCGGATTCTTGTTCCGGCGTCGCGCGGGGGAAGGGGAAGGTCTCGAAGCAGGTTTTCGGCGTGTAGCGCGGGCGGTCTTCAAGATGCGTGCCCTGTTTTAATGACCAAACTTCGTGAAACCGCGAGTGCAGAACGCCAAAAAAGTAATCGTCCTCACGAGCGAATGTAAAAACACCACCGTCCGGAAGAAAAATACTGTCGGCCCAAACGAATACTCTGAATTTGGAATGACACACGGTAGCGAGATATCGTCGTTTCGATAAGCAGTTGCGCCGCATGCCGGGCCGCGTCTCAGCATGCAGCCACCATTTGTCGCGGTAGAGCTTCCGGTTATTTTTATCTCTATCGGGTTTTACTAACTCGAGTCCGCGTTTGTGCGGTTGAACATAGCCGACAAAGGTCTCCAGTGCCATTTCAAGGCCGCTATCAATTATCCATTCAAAGCTAATCCGTTTTGCAACGGCAAAGCCGTCCAACCATGGCCTGATGATGTCCGAGTTTGGCTTTCCGGTGGGGTTTGGGTCGGCAAGCAACTCCCTTGCGGTTTTGTCGTCGAGCTCAAATTTTCCGGCCTTTTTTGTTCCGATGAAACTTAAATCTGAGTTTGCTTCAAGCAAGGCTGCTTGGGTCACGTCTCCGATTGAAGTGAGGTTGGGATTGATGTCTGCAACTTCCTTGCCGTCAAGTTGCCGTATTTTTTCAGAACCGTTATCAAAGCCAACCATGCTAACGTCAACCGCTGCGCCGGCTAAAATCCAGTCGCGGCTGCTTTCGGCAAAAAATATGTTCCCAGTTTCTTTGATGCGCTTGAGCACTTCTCGATTTGCGCCACCGCGAATCCCTTGGGTCGCGAGCAAGCCCGCGCGCTTGCATTTCCCGTCTTCGATTTGCTGGCGGCCTTTTTCAAACCAGTAACAACACAGGTCGGATGCGCCGGGCAATCGCCCCTTAAAGACTTTCCAAAGTTCTGTCTGATAACCTCGCCCGAGTTCGGCCCATATTCGGCTGCCCCCCAAAAACGGCGGGTTCCCCACGATCACATCGCAAGTCGGCCAGGCGCGTTCGGAATAGACTTTGAAGAGGTCGTCCTGGCCGCCGTGTTCCTCGGCCTGGGCGGCTTTCAGGTTTTTGGGTTTTTTTCGGAATGTTTCGTTGAGGAGGGCGTCCTTGTTTTCGAAGCCGTCGAGGTTTTGGAGGACGGGCGAGCGGTCGTTGTCGAAGCCGTTGTCTCGCCGCCACTGGAGGAACCCGATCTGGACCGAGACCTGGGCGAGCTCGTAGGCGTAGGCGTTGAGCTCGATCGCGCGGAGCTGCTGGACGGTGACCATGGGGGCGAGCGTGCGGTAGATCTGGGCGGCGGCGGTGATGACTTC
>Ga0118677_10009245_pt1 | contig 15464 bp, 13 predicted proteins | sample AliMusrvi5mmetaG_FD_86154 | JGI IMG/M metagenome (GOLD analysis project Ga0118677, IMG submission 86154)
TATCTTCGTCATTTCAAACTGAAGTTTTCCCCCTTTTAAAAATACGGTGTGTGTGATGTAATTTTTATCATACACGGCTCCGTTCAGGGTGATTTTATTGAGATAAATATTTTCGGCACTGTTTTGAGGTGCATCAATCTCAAATTTCTTTCCGTTTTCAAGGGTGAGCGTGATTTTTTTAAAGAGTGGTGAACCAATAGCATACTCACCAGTTCCGGAAGCTACAGGATAGAAACCCATTGCCGAAAAGACATACCATGCCGAGGTCTGGCCATTGTCCTCGTCACCGCAAAGTCCGTCGGGATTAGGATTATAGAGCTTGTCCATAGTCTGCCGGATCCAGTACTGACCCTTCCAGGGTTGTCCCAGATAGTCATAAAGATAAATTGCATGCTGGACAGGCTCATTACCATGGGCATACTGCCCCATGTTGGCAATCAGCATTTCGGTGATTTCGTGAATTTGCGATCCGTAATAAGAGTAATCGAAAGTGGGCGCGGCTGCGAACATTTCGTCCAGACGATCAGCCATCTGCTGACGTCCCCCAAAAAGGTTGGCTAACCCCTGCGGATCATGAAACACGCACCAGGTCCAATGCCAGCTGGAGCCTTCAGTAAATGCATCACCCCATTTGTCAGGGCGGAAAGGGGACTGGAAGGTGCCATCATCGTTTCTCCCGCGCATAAAATTGACCGATTTATCAAAAACATTCTGATAATTCAGGGCACGTTTGGCAAACCTGTCAATCTCCGCCTGAGGACGACCCAGATCTTTAGCCAGCTTCCAGATACACCAATCAGCAAACGAATATTCGAGAGTTCTTGCCGTATTCTCATTCACCCCGACATTATACGGAATATATCCCAATTTATTGTAGTATTTAACCCCGTAACGACCCACAGAATGCATGGGTCCTTCGTTTTCCGTGTTTTTCAGGATAGCCTCATACAATTTTGAAATATCAAACCCGCGGATTCCCTTGAGGTAGGCATCTGAAATAATGACCGCCGAGTTCGAACCAACCATGCAATCGCGATGTCCCGGACTGGCCCATTCAGGAAGCCATCCGCTTTCACTGAATGTGTTGGCAAGCCCTTCCATAATGTGAGAACTCAAGGTTGGATGCATCAGAGTGAAATAGGGGTATACGGCACGAAAAGTGTCCCAAAACCCGTTATCGGTAAACTGATATCCCGGAAGAACTTTGCCATTGTAGGGACTGTAATGAACTACTTTATCATTCGCATCGATTTCGTAGAACTTGCGAGGGAAGAGCATGGTATGGTAAAGTGCGGTATAAAAAGTACGGTTTTGGTCAACAGTTCCCCCTTCAACCTTTACACGGGCAAATTCTTTGTTCCAGGTCTCCGCTGCTTTGCTTCTGGTCTGATCAAAAGTCTGCTCTCCCACCTCTCTGCTCAGGTTAAGCTCCGCCTGTTCCAGGCTGATGAAGGAGGAGGCTACGCGGGCATGAACCTGCTCACCCTTTTTGGTCTTAAAGCTGATTATAGCCATCACATGGCCCCCTTCGGCCATATTACTTCCTTTTGTAAACACACTGTCTTTCCAGGTGGCCATTTCTGCGAATTCCTTGTCAAACCTGATCACAAAGTAATTGTGAAAATTCTCCGGAACACCTCCATCATTATTTCTGCAATAGCCCGTAATTTTCTTTTCGTTTGGCGATATCTTCACCATCGATCCCTTATTAAAAGCATCAACCAATATATGTGAAGAAGAGGATTTCGGGAAAGTAAACCGAAACTGTGCTGCCCGTTCTGTTGGCGCTATCTCCGTAATTACATCATAATCTGCAAGATATGCCCGATAATAATGAGGTTTTGAGATTTCGACCTTATGCGAAAACCATGATGCACGCCGATTCTCATCGACGATCAGTTCACCGGTTTCGGGGAATAGCGAGAATGCAGCGTAGTCGTTGATCCATGGACTAGGTTGGTGCGTCTGTTTAAACCCTCTTATTTTCACATCATGGTACATATATCCCCAACCGTTTCCCATTTTATTGGTTTGAGGGGTCCAGAAATTCATCCCCCATGGCAGGGCAATAGCAGGATAGGTATTCCCATTTGAAAGGGAATGATCGGAATCAGTTCCTACGAGTGGGTTGACATATTCCACCAATGAGCCTGGTTTGCTCTCCTTTTGTTGCCCAAAGACCATTGAAGACAACAGCATAGGTAATAACATCAATTTGAATCTCATTATTTTTGTCGTTTTATTACTGAAAGATATGTATGTAAAAACTGCTAATTAGTTTCCATTTCAATATTGGCAATATCTCTGGCCTGAATATGTTCGTTTTCCTCAAGCATTAATAATTCAGAATTGAGTACTTTATGATTGTGCAAAACCCGTCCACTACGTAAAATCACATTTACAATTTGGTAGCCCATGCCCCTTCAGGCAAATTGACCAGCAAATTGACATATATATCGGGTAATTTTATGGTTCGGGTTTCCATGATTATTAATACTTTGTTTGTTTTAAAAATTTTCCTAATGCAGTTCCCTTAATTTAAAAGATACCTTCATTAATGACTTTGCGAATATAACCACCCTCAGAACCATTTATTTCTAGAACAACTTCAGGATTAAGTACCAGAAACTTTTCACGGGTATAACTTCCAGGTTTGTTCGCTTCAACAACCTGATAACCCATACCTGTTTCGGGTTGACTTAGTAAATCATTTTCCTGTGAACTGCTTAATTTAAAGTACACTGAATTGTGCATTTACATTAATAACAAAGGTAGCAATTATTTCAGCGTTTTCATCTCTATATACCGCATAGCCGCCTCTTCATCTTGCTCAATGGCCAGTTCTACCGCGCGTTTGGCAGTTTCTAACAGTTGTTCCGATTGCTTTTTAAGATGGAAACTTTCTTCGACAAGGGCTGCAACTTGTTTTTGCCTCGCGTATTCGATATTTGGACCTGCATCGTTTCCAATTTCGCTAATCCTCCAATGTGAAATTATGTAACCACCTGCATCGCATTCGGCCTGTATTTGAACCAATTCAGAGTCTCCGCTTCTCTATGTCTCCTCCTTCATTCCTTCTTTCCGCTACCCGCTCACCTGGACGTCAAGACTGGTCTCTAATCTGACCCTGTCAGCGATGGTTTCCAGTTCATCGATTGGCACCTTCCGAAGATCATTGGCAGGCGTATCCCGTGCAATGGTATAAATCATGACCGATTTGGGGCGGATTTCCTGAAGTATCGCAATCCAGGCCAGCAACTCAGGCTCGGTGGTGTTGTCGAGAGCGGCCCCTTTAAAGGTTCCCCGGATAAACATGGTTTGAATAATCAGTTGACCATCAAATTGTTTCAGATTCCTCACCATAGACTGCAAATCAAGCCTGCCCACCGGCTGATCGAGCAACCGGATAGTAGCAGGTATACCTGAATCAAGTTTGAGAATATTATCATCCACCTTTTTTAAGGCCTCAACAACCCTTGCCTTATGCAGCATCGTTGAATTAGAGAGGACTGCTATTCGTGCATTGGGGCATAATTCATTCCTAATCAGCAAGGTATCATCAATTATGGCTGCAAAATCCGGATGAATTGTCGGTTCCCCGTTTCCGGCAAATGTAATCACATCAGGCAATTTTCCTTCGTTTTTCATCTCCAGCAACTTTCCCCTGAGCATGCTTTTCACCCCCATTTGTGTTGGTAAAATAGGTTTTACTGAGCCCTTTTCTGGATTCCATCCACATTCACAATAGATACAGTCAAATGAGCATAATTTGGAATCGTTCGGTAATAAATTGATTCCAAGCGAAATACCCAATCTTCGACTGATAACGGGTCCAAATATAGTTTGGTCAAAAAGAAATGTCGGCATACTGTAGTTTCGAATATTCTTGATATTAGCTAAATAAAATCGAATTAAATCAATTTTCTGATGCGGGATTTTGGCTGCAAATGAAGCTGCTTTAAATCCATCCCGGTAATCAGATTAATCCCGGGTCGTTTTCCAATTTCAATAGTTCCTGCCCAAGTGTCCATTTCCAATGCCTTTGCTCCGTTAATCGTGGCCCAGGACACTATTTCTAATAAAGGAATTGCAGGGAAATGGGACTGGATTGTTTTCATCTCATCGAGGATGGAGAGTTTATGGTTTGAGGAGAGGCTGTCGGTTCCAAGACAAATCTGAAGCTTATTTTTGCGGAAGAGATCAATATCAGGAAGGCGGTTTTCAATGAAAAGATTTGATTCCGGGCAAAGGACAAACCAGGTCTGATTGAGTGGTCTTGTCTTAATTATCAGGTCTATATCCAGTTGTGTTGTTCGGATATTATGAACGAGCATAAGCTTATTATCCAAGGGTAAATAGCCAATAACACTTTCCAGCGCTCCCTTTCCTGAGGGTCGGAAGGTGGAGAGGTCTATCTTAAGATTCTCGCTCAGATGCCTGAAGATTTCGCCAGTCCCCGACCGGTATAAATCATCTTCAGCCGAGCATTCCTGGCTATGCATCGATAAAACCGAATTTTCACTAATCGCAAAAGATGTGATTTTATCGAATAATTCTTTGGAGATTGCGTATGGAGAATGTGGTACTATTGACGCAGATAATCCCATTTCCTTTGCCTGATCATAGCATTGACAAGCTAACCCAAAAGCTTTCTCTACCCTATCCGGGGAGAATCCAAGGGCCTCCACAAAAGTATGATAGGTGATCTTCGATTCCAATTTGATAGGAAATGTTGCATTCGTATTGGAGATATCACCTACTGCCACAACCCCATTTCTCCAAAGTTCGTGGTCTGCATTCCGGGCTTCAACAAGAATTCCCGGGTCATCATGATTACGCCGCTGTGCAACATTTTTCAGGAATTCAGGGAGTCCGGATCTTTCCCCGAAAGCTGCACGTAAATGAGATAATTCGAGATGGCAGTGCGCATTAACAAAACCGGGAGTTATGACACCACTATAAAACTCAACTCCGGCTTTTTCTTCAAGCTGTCCGTTTGTGTCGATAATATCTGCTATAATACCCTGATCGGAAAGGACAATAATTCCTTTCTCAAGAATAGTCCCGTTGCCCGGGAAGATGTAATGAGCAGAGAGCTTGCGCATATGGACCTATCTTTTAACACGCTGAATCGAGTCCTTTGCCCTGGATTTCACATCCATTTCATTTAACCGATTAAGCACTTCGTCATAAACAAGCTTATATTTTTCGGGATATTTGCCATAATACAACAAAGATGCTTCAAATACCTTCCGATCACACTTAAATTTCTTAAGTACTGAAAGATACAGGTCTTCCTGGTAATTTTCCCGGGTAATCTTCTCCAAATACCGTTGAGCATAAATCCCTTCAGCCAGATGTATCTCGACAAGTATCGGTGTGATCTCCTTTTCAGACATTATCCCATTGGGTGTCCTGTTTCCTGAGCAGGCAAAAACCAGAATTGTGACTAAAACGATCAGAACTTTTCTCATTCATCATCCTCCATTTGCTTTATTTCCCTGAATTTCTTTGAGAAAGGTGATGCAAAAACAAAAGCGTTAAGCTTTTTATTGCGGGTATTAAAAATTTGAGAACTATTCCCTTCCCAACACTTTTGCCCCTCTGAGATAAAAAGGATATTATCGCCAATCTCCATCACTGAATTCATATCATGGGTATTGATAATTGTTGTGATGTCAAATTCTGACGTAATTTCTTTAATAAGAGCATCAATCAGGATGGAGGTTACCGGATCAAGTCCGGAATTGGGCTCGTCACAGAATAAATATTTAGGATTCAGCGCTATAGCCCTGGCAATAGCTACCCTTTTACGCATACCTCCTGATATCTCTGACGGATATAAATGGTTCGATTCCTTAATATTCACCCGATCAAGGCAAAAATTAAGCCGCATCACCTTTTCCTTCATGGTCATAGTTGTAAACATATCCATGGGAAACCGGACATTTTCCTCTACAGTCAGGGAATCAAAAAGGGCTCCGTTTTGGAAAACCATGCCGATCTCCTGCCGAAGTAATTTTTGTTCCTGGAAGTCCATGATCAGTGTATCTCTTCCATCAAAAAGGATTTCACCTTTATCAATATCGAACAGTCCAACAACCGACTTTAACAGAACAGTCTTCCCGGAACCACTCTGCCCGATGATCAGGTTGGTTTTCCCCTTTTCGAAAACAGCAGATATGTCTTTTAGTACATCCCGGCCTTCGAAGGACTTATATATTTTTTTTATTTCAATCATTTGAATAGCAATTGAGTAAGGACCAGGTCGAAAAACAGAATCAGGATGCTGGTATTTACCACCGCTTTGGTGCTTGCACGCCCTACCTCAAGGGCCCCTCCCTGTACAAAATAGCCCATATATGCAGGTACAGAAGCAATTAAGAATCCGAAAACCAATGTTTTAATAATTGAGAAGGAGACATAAAACGGGACAAACAGGGTGGTAATTCCCGTAAGATAAGTTGCGATAGTGACCACTCCGGATAGCGGACCGGTAATTAGTCCACCCACTAAGCCGCAAAATACGCTGATGATAAATAAAAACGGACTTATAAAAACAACTGCTATAATTTTTGGCAGAATCAGGTAAGATGCTGAATTAACACCCATAATCTCCATGGAATCAATCTGTTCTGTGATTCGCATGCTTCCAAGTTCAGAAGCAATGTTAGAACCCACCTTCCCTGCAAGCATCAGACTTAGTACAGTTGAGGAAAATTCAAGGATCAGTGTATCGCGGTTTCCAAGTCCAATAATATAGGAGGGCATTAACGGATTAACCATGTTATAGGTCAGCTGCAATGTGATGATGCCACCCATGAAGACAGAAATTACTGCGACAATACCAATTGAATTTATTCCCAGTTTTTCTATTTCAAGGATTAATTGCCGGATATAGATTGAGTTCTTCTCCGGCTTTTTAAACACCCTGACCATCAGCAAAAAATATTGTCCAATGTGATAAAATATATTCACTTATAAAAATTAGATATATATAATTGATAATTAAATAGTTGTAAATATATAACTGTTCATCTCAAAAAATTCACAACGCTTAAATTTTCCGATAAAAGTACAAAAAATTGACTCTATGACGAAATAAGCAGCAAACAAAACCAGAATCCAATGACGGATATTAATTTAGTCCCGAAATCCCGTGAGTTACTCGCATCGGGCAAATAATTGGGAAACCTTTACAATAAGATCTATACTGAATTAGCCAGGTTCAGAAACGACCATTTTTTCCTGGAATGATTTTCAAAAAGGTAATTTGTTTGCCATTCAACCCCCCAGGCTAAAATTCAAGGAACCATTATTCAGGATTGGTCGTACAACATAAATCCCGTGCTATTTTATTTCAAAAAAATAAATAATTTTGAGTAAAAATAAGACGATGGAAAATTGTAAAAATTTTTGTGTGATTATGGCTGGTGGTATTGGGAGTCGTTTCTGGCCATTAAGTACTGCTGAAAAACCAAAACAGTTTTTAGATATTCTCGGTGTCGGCCGTTCCCTTCTTCAGCTTACCTTCGATCGTTTTTCACGTATTATTCCTCCCGCCAATTTTCTTGTAGTTACCAGTGAAAATCACAAAAATCTTGTTCTCAGTCAGCTCCCGCAACTGAAGGAATCTCAGGTTTTATCTGAACCATTACGGCGTAATACTGCTCCTTGTGTTGCCTACGCAACCTATAAAATTCTGAGCACTTGTCCTGAGGCCAATGTCATTGTAGCTCCCTCTGATCATTTAATTTTAAAAGAAGATTACTTTCTGGAAGAGATAAACAATGGCCTAAGGTATGTTTCCGATAGTGATGTCCTACTCACCCTTGGATTGCAGCCTAACCGTCCTGAAACTGGTTATGGTTATATTCAGGTAGCTGAAAAAATTGCCTTTAAGCAAAAGGATAATTTATTTAGAGTCAAGACTTTTACTGAAAAACCGGATCGTAAAATGGCTGAAGTATTCATTGAAACGGGAGAGTTTTACTGGAATTCGGGGATTTTTATCTGGTCGGCCAAGGCTATCCAGAATGCCTTTACAAAACATCTGCCCGAAGTAACTGCCTTGTTTGAATATGGGAAAAAACATATCAACACTCCTGACGAGGTTCAGTACATCAATAAAGTTTATTCTGAATGTCCCAACATTTCGATTGATTACGGGGTGATGGAAAAAGCCAGTAATGTTTACGTTTTGTGTGCCGACTTTGGGTGGTCAGATCTGGGTACCTGGGGTTCGCTTTACGAAAATCACAAAAAAGATGAACATTCCAATGCAGTAAGTGGAAACAAAATATTCTTATACGATACCCGTGAGTGCATAATTAACATGCCTGACCATAAAATTGCGGTTATCCAGGGTCTCGAGGATTATATCGTTGTTGAATCCGAAAAAACCCTGTTAATCTGTAAAAAAGAAGATGAACAGCAAATTCGTCAGTTTGTAGCTGATGTAATGCTCGCTGAAGGGAAATAACAGCTTTAGATCCGGAGATGAATTTTGGATGGCAGCTAACCTGTGACAACTCCAAACGGGATGGTTCGATTTAAATACTTCATTGAGAAAATAAATTCAACCGCGTAAGCCGAACAAACTAGCAGCCATTAGCCAACAGCAAATTTGTACCTGTCAATTGCCGAAACGTCAAAGCCTCTTAACAGCAAGCTGCTGCAATACAGAATCTTTTAACACATTGAATTTAGCGAGGTTTGCAGGCTTCACCGGTTCTGCAGGCGGCGATTTTACCGTCAACGGATCAACAGGGGTACCCCCCATGTAAACCCGGAAATCGAGATGAGGACCCGATGCAAGCCCTGTTGCGCCTACATATCCAATCACTTCACCCTGCCTGACATGGGCTCCGACTTTAAGCCCAGCGGCAAACCTGGATAAATGCATATAACTGGTGGAATAGACAGAATTGTGCCTGATTTTCACAAAATTGCCACCCCCGGTTGGCTGATAACTCTTTTGGAGAACTACTCCATCTCCAATGGTATATACAGGTGTTCCGGTTGCTGCTGCATAATCGACCCCGTGATGGGGCCTGACAATTCGTAATATGGGATGCATCCTGTTATTTGAAAAGCGGGAGCTGATATGCGAAAATTTCAGTGGCGCTTTCAAAAACGATTTCCGCAGACTGTTCCCTTTCAGGTCAAAGAAACTATCTCCATCCTCCTGGGTAAACCGGATGGCATAAAAATCGGTCCCCCCCTGAGTAAATGATGCCGAATAGATTCTCCCCGGACCAATTGACTCGCCATTTACAAAATCTTCATCATAGATAACAGTAAACTGATCACCTCTTTGGATGGCAAAAAAGTCGATGGTCCATGCATAAATATCTGATAACTGAACTGCCAGAAGAGGGCTTATATGACTGTCTTTTATAGCATTCCAGAGGGAACTGGTAATTACGCCCGACGCAGTTTGTCTCTTTGAGGTCACTTTTTGTTTACCGGCTGTTACCAATAACGAACCGGTTAACGGGTACAGGTAATAATCGATACTATTATTTTCGTATGCCAGAAAGAGTGGCCTCCTGTTTGAATCTCGGGAATAGAACATGGTATAACGGTTACCCGCTTTCATTTTCCGAACATCAAATATGGCAACCGAGTTTTTTGCAAGCTGGTCAACCGTCTGTGCAGAAACTCCACGGTCAATCAGGATATCCGAAAGATTCTGATTCCTGGCAATCGTACTCTCCTCAACATGGAATGAATCAGCTTTTAAACCATACAGTAGTTTAGGTTCAGAAATATGGACTACCAAATCTTCGCCTAAAGGGGGAAGTTTTTGATAGTAACGCACATACAATGATGTGAATAAAAACCCCAGTACCATAATCACTAACCCTGTGATCACATATTTCCGCCGATTTGTCATTGATTCAATTTAAGACTGCTAAAAAGCCCTTACAGCCCTGACTAAGAAGAGATAGTCCTTGTAGTTGTAATATTGATAGCCAGTTTTGAAAAGCTGGCTCCATGCATTTTGGCTGTTGCTTTCACTTGAACTCCAATAGACATAGATACCAAATCCACCCAGGTTTGCGTTAGCTCCGCTTGCTCCCTGACCTATATTCATATACATCAGATTAAGCTCATCCTTAGAAGGTAAAAACCAGTCAGCATATCCTCCAAGTGTAAGTGATCTGCAAATGCTTGCGGCATTATTTCCGACCCCCTGCGTCAGAATAATAGCGTTGGTGTTTGCCTGACCTGTTCCAACAGCAGTACCAGTAGCGCCTGTAAATTTATAACTTCCATTCCACCATGGCACACTCAATGCCTGGTCGGTAGGTGCCGAGATCAGGCCATGTTGACCAGTGGTGTCAATATAAAAAACAATTCCCCCCTGAAATTTTTCACCAATAAACGCAATAGTTGCCGTTATGGAAGTCTGATTTCCATAGGATGTCCCTACACTATTTGTTGCGTAAGCCCGGATAAAATAGGTAGTGCCTGGAACTAATCCGGTCAGTGAACTGGCATAAGAACCGGAACCAGCTCCATCAACCGTCTTATTGTCAGTGATCACCGGATTGGGATTGGTAGCCCAACAAACTCCGCGGGCAGTAATTGCAGCCCCGCCATTGGAATAGATTGACCCCCCGCTTGATGCAGTTGTCGAGGTGACTCCTAATACTGCGGTGGTAGTGATTGTGGGTAATGTATCATTGGTTGTAATCGTCAGTTGATTGCCATAAGAAGTTCCCCCGCTATTGATTGCATAGGCTCGCACATAATAAAGTGCGCCCGGGGTTAATCCGGAAAGATAACTTGTAAAAGTACCTAAACCAGTTCCATTACTGGTTTTGCCATCTTTGGTTGTGGGATTCTGATTTATACTCCAACAAACTCCACGAACTTCAATAGGAGATCCGTTATCGATAGTAACCTCACCACCGCCATAAGCAGAGGTTGAAGTGACACCCGATAAGGCCGAAGTAGTCAAACCCGGGGCCAAAGGCAGTGTATTAAATATTAATTGATTACTATAGGCCGTCCCTGCACTGTTTGTAGCATAGGCTCTGACATAATAGGTGGTTAACGGCTTTAATCCAGAAAGTGTGCTCGAAAAGTTGGCAATCCCGTTTCCATCAATTGTTTTGGTGTCAGCAATAGTAGGTTCCGGGTTTAAGCTGTAGCAAATCCCATAAGCTGTAACAACTGCACCTCCGCTGGCAGTAACTGCCCCACCGCTTGCGGCAGATGTGGAAGTAATATTAGTTACTGAGAATATTGCAATTGTGGGCATAACATTTGGCACCTGAGTCTTCTGGCAGCTAAACAACAGGCAAAATAATACTCCGGTAAGGAGTGCTATGTAAATTGTGGATTTCGTTTTCAATATTTTTCATTTTATAATCTGCAAACATAACGAATTAATTTTTTTTATGGCAATACTATTTTTCGTTATAATTGATTATAGTTTTAAAACTCAGTATTTGAGTTTATCAAATCCCTTCCCATAAACTCCCATTACCTTATTAAGCGAAATAAAAGCATCGGGATCAAGCTCTTTTATTTTCCGAAAAATTTCGGGGGACTCCCGTTGTCGAACTACAGTCATAATAACTTTCACATTTCTTCCGGTGTACCACCCTGTTCCATCAAATATGGTCAGACCTCGCCGTGATTCATAATTGATGAAATTGGCTATTTGTTCATATTTTTCTGATACGATAAACAATTGGACCGATTGCTGAGCACCAGTCAGAAAGGCATCAATAGAATAAGAGACTACCCACATTGTTACATAGCCATATACCAGTTTCTCAACAGAATGCAGTACAATAAAAGATGAGGCAATGATAATTACATCACAATACATGATAATTCGTCCGGGGCTGATATTCCGGTACTTATTAATGATCATGGCAATAATGTCTGTTCCGCCTGTACTGCCCCCTTCATTAAAAATCAAACCGATACCTACACCGCCAAGGATGCCGCTAAGGATGGATGATAAAAACATGTCTTTTAGAATTGGCTCAGTGACAAAGTTTTGCATTACCGTCAACATGATCGCAATAATCGACATGCTGAAGATCGTTTTTAACCCAAAGTTAACTCCCAGTACTTTGATTGCAATAATCACCAGAACAACATTTATTAGAAAATAGGAATATCCGGTTCCAAATCCTGTGGCATAATAAATAAGCATCGATATTCCGGTCACCCCACCTCCTGCTATTTTTAACGGAATCAGAAATGCCGTTATCCCAAAGGCATATAGCGCCAGGCCAATTACCATAACCGTATAGGAACGAATCTGCAGAAAAATTCTTGATCTCATTTTAAACCTTATTTTTGCGCAAAAGAATAAATTGTTAGATTAATAAAAGCTGAAATATCACAGATTTTATCCGTTTTTGTAAAATTTATCTATTTGTTCTACAATTTTAAATCAGTTAACCAATTTAAAACTATTTTTGGCAAAATTATTATTCCTCTAATCATCGAATAATAAGCATTTCACGACAAATCTAATAAGAATCATACACAACAAATCGATCTCGAAATGAAAATTCATGAATATCAGGCTAAAGAGATTTTAGCGCGTTATGAAATACCAGTAACAAATGAAATACTGTGCTATTCGGTTTCCGAAGTACAGACAGCTGCTCAGGAATTAGGCTTTCCCTGTGTGGTTAAAGCCCAGGTACTTACAGGAGGAAGAGGCAAAGCAGGCGGTGTTAAGCTGGTTCGAAATGCCGAAGAAGCAACCCTTGCCGCAGAGAAAATAATCGGAATGGATATTAAAGGTTATACCGTAGAAAAAGTGCTTGTTGCTCAAGGTGTCTCATTCGTCAGTGAAATTTATGCCGGTCTGACCATTGACCGGAATACCAAATCAGCAGTCTTTATGGTCAGCCGTGAAGGTGGCGTTGAAATAGAGGAAGTCGCGAAAGATAATCCGGAAGCAATTTTCAAATTTGCTATCGAACCTGATCTGGGAATGGCTCCATTTTTAGCCCGCAAAATCGCTTTTGCCTTGTTTGATGACCTTAGTCTGGTCCGTCAGGCTACCGATCTCTTTCAGAAACTATATAAGGTATTCATTGATACCGACGCCTCACTGGTCGAGATCAATCCGTTGGTTATCACATCAGATAACAAGCTTCTTGCCCTTGACGGTAAAATGACTTTTGATGACAATGCACTTTTCCGTCAACCGGAAATTCTCGCCCTTAACGAACCCTCAGAAGATGAGAAGAAGGAGATTGATGCAAAAGATAAAGGGCTCTCCTATATTCGCCTGGATGGCTCAATCGGCTGTATGGTGAATGGAGCCGGTCTGGCAATGGCTACCATGGATATGATTAAATTATATGGAGGTGAACCTGCTAACTTTTTGGACATCGGCGGGAGCTCAAATCCACAGAAGGTGATTGATGCAATGAATCTGATCATTTCAGACAAAAGTGTAAAAGTAGTGATGATCAATATTTTCGGAGGTATAACCAGGTGCGACGATGTGGCTAAAGGTTTAGTTGCAGCACTCGAACAAATTAAAATTCAGATCCCCATTGTGATAAGGCTTTCCGGGACAAATTCCAAAGAGGGGCTCGAAATTCTGAAAAATGCCAACCTCCCGACTGTTGAAACGATGAGTGAGGCAGCTGAAAAAGCAATCAGCTTAAGTGTGGATTTCTTAAGATAATTTTAATAAAGCAATAAATATGAGCATTTTAGTAAATAAGAATACAAAATTGCTGGTCCAGGGAATTACCGGACGGGATGGCAGTTTTCACACCCAAAAAATGATCGACTACGGGACTAATGTAGTTGGCGGAGTTTCTCCGGGTAAAGGTGGACAAACAGTGCATGGAGTACCTGTTTTTAATACCGTCGCTGATGCAGTCAGAGCGACAGGGGCCAATACTTCGGTTATTTTCGTCCCCGCACCCTTTGCTGCGGATGCCATTCTCGAAGCAGCTGAGGCCGGTATTGATCTTGTAATTGCTATTTCTGAGGGTGTTCCAACATTGGATATGGTCAGAATCACCCCCTATCTTAAGAAAAAGGGGACTAAATTGATCGGAGCCAATTGTCCGGGACTAATCTCTCCGGGAGAAGCAATGGTCGGAATACTTCCTGGTGGCATTTTTATGAAGGGAAATATCGGATTGATGAGCCGCAGCGGAACTTTAACCTATGAAATGGTCTATCAATTAACCCACAGCGGATTAGGACAAAGTACCTGTGTCGGTATCGGAGGTGACCCTGTCGCCGGGCTCTATTATGAGGAGTTATTGCAGATGTTTGAGGAAGATCCCGAGACAGATGCGATTGTACTGATTGGTGAAATTGGTGGCGACGCTGAAGAGAGGGCAGCCCAATATATTAAAGAGCATATTACCAAACCTGTAGTCGGATTTATTGGTGGCCTTACAGCCCCTCCGGGCAAGCGGATGGGACATGCCGGTGCGATTATCTCCAGCGGAACAGGCACAGGAGCTGAAAAAATTGCTGCTTTCGAAGCCATTGGCGTTCCGGTAGCACGACTTCCAATTGAAATACCGGTGCTGATTAAGAGAGCGTTGAAAATAGATTGAATCAACTAATAATACAAAAAAATGACCATTTCGAATTTCGAAACGGTCATTTTTTTATGGTGATAAATTAAAAATTATCAACAAATAAATAAACCAAGATCTCCAAAGCCAAAACAATCCAAGCCGTGCGCGACAAGGTTCCCAAAGTTATCACCAGTAAAAACAAAAAGGTAATATCATAAAACCGCGAAACGCGCGGCGACTTAGCAAAATATTTTAAGCTCAAGACAAAAAAAGTAATAATTACCAAAAACTCCGCAATTAAATTATGATTATCACCAATCGGATAAATACCGGCGATCATCATCGGTTGAATTCTAAAGAAAGCGTTTGACCAATCTTGAAAGTAAAGCGAAATTAAACCGGTCATAGCCACAAAAGTCCCGGACAAGGCCAAACAAATTAAAGTCTTTTTTAAAATCGCGCCATCGCGAATAATATTATAAGGCAACCATAGATAAGCTAGAGCGAAAAATAAAATCCAACGACAAGCATACCAAGTCGCCGTCAAATTATCCGGCGCCAAGAAACCGGAAACAAAAGCTACTAAAATGAAAGCAAATAATGGCCAAAAGGCCGGCCAAATAATTTGTTTGAAAACTTTCGGCTCCTTAAGCAATTGTAAAATTAAACGCAAACCATAGGCTACCAAGGTCAAAAGCGCCAAGGCTTCAATAATTGAAAATTGAAAATTGCCCAAATTAAAATTCCAATTAATTAAAGGCAAGGCTAAGGCCATTAAATATAGACCAAGCGTCGGGGCGGCGCTCAAAATTATAAGTGTAGCAATTAATCCGCAAATTAAGAGAGTCGGTTCGGTTTGATTAACCGCCGAGCCTAAAGCGATAATTAAGCCCAAAGCACCAAACAGGGCTAAATAAATAATTT
>Ga0118677_10009246_pt1 | contig 15464 bp, 15 predicted proteins | sample AliMusrvi5mmetaG_FD_86154 | JGI IMG/M metagenome (GOLD analysis project Ga0118677, IMG submission 86154)
CACTATGGGACGAATGGGACAAATGGGACGGATGGCGGATGATCATACGCGGCCTGGAACACCCTAAAGGGTGGACACCGAACCTCCCAGACCAGCCAAAATGAGAACTGCTGGTCTCACGGCGAAGCCGAGGATGTCTTGCAGGAGACATTCGTGGCCCTGATGCAGCGTCCGCAGCCCCCGGAGACGCCAGAGCATTATTGCGTGCGCAGCTTCCGCAACCGCGCCTTGAACTACCGCCGCAGTCTCTGGCGGCGGCTGACGCGGGAGTTCGAGTCGGCTCGCTGGTTCGAGCGCGCGCCCGCAGAAGACCCGGCTGAGTGTGCGGCGATGCGTGGTTTGGCTGCGCTGCCGCGGGATCAGCGCGAGGTGATTGTCCTCAAGATCTGGCACAAGCACACTTTCCAGGAAATCGGCGAACTGCTGGAGGTGTCGCCGAACACCGCGGCGGGCCGTTACCGCTACGGGCTGCAAAAGCTGAGAATGTTCCTTAAAGGCGAATTGTATGAACGAGATGATCAAGTTGGAGAAGCAGTTGTATTCATGGACGCCGCGCCGCCCCTCAGCGAGACTTGAACGGCGGCTCTTTGCCGCCCAAACCGTCCCAGCGGATGCGCTGGCGCCGTTCCGCTTTAATTGGCTGGCGCCGACGACGGCCGCTCTGGCGCTAGCGTGTGTGCTCTTCAATCTTCCAAGACCACTACACAGGGAATGGGAGTGAAGGGAATAATGGGACTAATGGGGTCAGTCCAGCCCGAAGCGGACAAGAATGTCCGCGCTCCGAAAACTCTAAGATGCGCACTGGAACAACGGACCGGGATTTGGCGGGTTGCCGGACGGCTAAGGATAGTCTATCATCACGGCATTGAATCTTTGGAACAAGAAGCCGAGTCACATGAAGCGAACCAACGTCCATAATGAAAAGCGGCCGGGTGCGGCCTCAGTCGAGCCACCCGTGGCCATTGAGCCGGCACCGGGCACGGTCGAAGCACAACCGGCAGCCGGCCCCACGGCTAGCGCCGCCGAGGCGCTGCTGCCGGTCGAGCCGGCAACCGTCACCCCCGAGCAATTGGCCGAGCTCAAAAAGCAGGCCACCCGGGCGAGCGAGAGCTGGGAGCGTTTGCTGCGCACCACGGCGGACTTCGACAATTTCAAGAAGCGCGCCGCCCGCGAAAAGCAGGAGGCGATCAAATATGCCAACGAATCCTTAATGCAGAAGCTGGTGCCGGTGCTGGACAGCCTCGACATGGCGCTCACGGCGGCGCAATCGGCCGGGCCGGACTCCGGCCAGTCGCTGCAATCCGGGGTTAATATGGTCATGCAGCAGCTCAAGAGCGCGCTCGCCGAGGCCGGACTGGAAGAGGTGAACGCACTAGGCCAGCCGTTTGACCCGAATTTCCACGAAGCGCTCGCGCAGCAGGAAACGCCGGAAGTGCCCGAAGGCCAGGTCGTGCACCAACATCGCAAAGGATATAAGCTGCGCGACCGGCTTTTGCGTCCCGCCAGCGTCGTCGTGGCCAAGCAACCCGTTGGCTAAGCCATGGCCAAACGAGATTGCTACGAGGTGCTCAGCGTTGAGCGCGGCGCGGGGCCGGACGACATCAAGAAGGCCTACCGGACGCTCGCGGTCAAACATCATCCGGATAAGAACCCGGGAGACAAATCAGCCGAGGAGAAGTTCAAGGAGCTGGGCGAGGCCTATGACATCCTGAGCGACCCGCAGAAACGCGCGCTCTACGACCAGCACGGCCACGCGGCTTTCGACCGCCGGGCGGGCGGCTTCGGAGCCGGCGGTTTCCACGATCCGCTCGATATCTTCCGCGAGGTCTTCGGTGGGAGCGGTATCTTCGAGAACCTTTTCGGCGGCGGCAGTTCCGACGCGACCCAACCTCAGCGCGGCAACGATCTCCGCTACGACATGGAAATCACCTTTGAGGAGGCTGCTCATGGGTGTGAAAAAGAAATCACGCTCACCAAGCCGGACACCTGCGAGACTTGCCAAGGCTCCGGCGCGGAACCCGGTTCTCGCGCTCGGACCTGTCCAAACTGCCGTGGCCGCGGCCAGGTCATCAACTCGCGCGGTATCTTCAGCATCGCCCAGAACTGCCCGAACTGCCAGGGCGCGGGGCAGGTGTTCGAGAAGCCCTGCAAATCCTGTCGCTCCGAGGGACGCCGCGAGCGGTCTTCGAAGATCAAATTACGCATTCCGGCCGGGGTGGACACCGGATCACGGCTCCGCTCGGCTGGCAACGGTGAAGCTGGCTTCCGCGGCGGCCCAGCGGGCGATTTATATGTCGTGCTGCATGTAAAGGCCCATAGCATCTTCCAGCGAGATGGGGATGATTTGTTGTGCGAAGTGCCAGTAAGCTTCATCCAGGCAGCATTGGGCGCGGAAATCGAGGTGCCCGCCTTGGACGGGAGGGCTGCGATCAAGGTCCCGCCGGGCACCCAGCCGGGCACGATGTTTCGCCTCAAAGGCAAAGGCATCATGAATGTTCAGGGCTACGGGCATGGTGATTTGCACGTCCGCATCAATGTGGAGGTGCCAACCCATCTATCAGCCGCCCAAAAGGCTAAGCTCCAGGAGTTTGCTGAGCTCTGCAGCGGCAAGGAAAACCCCCTCAGCCAGGGCTTCTTCGAGAAGGCAAAGAGCTTGTTCCACTAAACCCGACGGCATGGTGGAGTAATGGGGCATTGAAGTGTGCTAAAGTCTGCGACTGACCTGCCGCGGACCTAGTCGGCCCCAGGCTCCCAACACCCCAACACAGCCTTATTCCAGTTCCGATGCACCGCTTCTTTCTGCCGCCCGAGCAATGCCAGGAGCCAAGCATATTCCTGACTGACCGCGAGGCCCATCATGCCCAGCACGTTGTCCGTGTCCGCCGTGGCGAGCGCGTCGCGGTGCTGGACGGCGCAGGCCTTGAGTGTCTGTGCGAGGTGCAGGGATTCGACCGCGACAGCGTCAGATTGGCGCTCATTGAGAAGCGCATTCACCCCCCCCCATCCTGCCGCGTTACTTTGGTGCAAGCCGTGCCTAAGGGCAAAATCATGGAAGCGATCATCCAGAAAGCGACTGAGTTGGGTGTATTCCGAATCGTGCCCTTGCTATCCGAGCGGGTCGTGACGCAACTCGAAGACAAAGCGAGTGCGCACAAGACCGGGAAGTGGCAGTTAGCTGCCATCGAAGCCATCAAACAATGTGGTTCTGCCTGGCTACCGGTGGTTGAGCCGCCATCGACCCCGAACCAGTTTCTAGCACGAGCGGAGAGTTTCGAACTGTCGCTGCTTGCCTCATTGCAGAGCAGCAGCCGCCCGGCCCGAGACTGCTTTCGCGCCTTTCACGCGAAGCTCGGGAGAATACCCAAGTCAGTCTCTGTTTGGGTAGGCCCGGAGGGCGATTTCACCCCGACCGAAACCGAATTGATCAAAGCGAAAGGCGTCCTGCCAATCACGCTCGGCCGACTGGTCCTGCGCACCGAGACGGCGGCTATCTACTGCCTGTCCGTTCTCAGCTATGAGTTGCAGTCGCCGCCTTCTGATGAGGCGCCGCCCGCTCAGCCGTGAAACGTGATGCGTGAAACGTGATGCGTGAAACGTGATGCGTGAAACGTGAAACGTGATGCGTGATGCGTGATGCGTGATGCGTGAAACGTGAACTCACGCATCACGTTTCACGTTTCACGTTTCACGTTTCCGGACATCCATCATCTCCTCGACTGCACCAACGCCCGAAATGCCCGTCCCAAATGCTCCGGGTGGGTCAGCGTTTGAAACTGGCGTATGCGCTCCCCAGTCCACTTCCCAAATGCGCTTTCATCTTCCCAAGTGTGTGCGGCAATGCCGGTCAGTAGTTGAGCCTGAGTCAGGAAGGCTTCCGTCTTCAAGCCGGCTGACTCCCCGGCGGCCTTGATGGCAGTGAAGTTCACGTGCGCCGTGATGTCCTGCTCCCCAGGGTTTGCGAGCACGTCACCGCTTAATCGGTGGTGGTAGTAACTTCGCCCCGTGCCTTCCTTCCTTTCCGGTGCAAGGAATTCCTCCGCGGTCAGACCATAGTCAATGGCAACCAACTGGTCGCATCCCGGAACTAAGGCCGCTTCGCGCCACCATTGCTCCGCCGCCGGGCAAAGCTCAACCGTAAACCCGTCGGGCAGTGCCGCCAGCAATCCGTCAGCAGGGGACAACTGGAAATGAGCAAGCGGGAACGCAGCGCTCGGTTCCTGGCGGCGGTGTTCCGACGCTCCCGGCGGGATCCGGGACCAGACAAAGCGTCCGGCGTGCAACGTCACACCCCATTCAAACCAGGCGCGCGCCTTGGCATCCCACCCCATACGGTGCACGGGCAGGGCATCGAGAAACTCATTGGAAAAGACAATCCCCCGCAACCCATCCGCGCGTGAACCTGGCGGCTGAGGTGAGTTGCCGCCAGTCAATCCTTCCAGGCCCTTAACCCAGCGCACCCTGCTCCCATAGTCAGCCAGCTTTTTACGTTGCCATCCTTCCCGGGCTGCCGAGGGTTCCACAATCCAATACTCCAACCGGGCGTATAGTCCCGGACGGTATTCGCGCATCCACCCCAGGATATCCCTGGCCAGGTCCCCACCATGTGCCCCGGCCTCCACGATTCGCATCCCGTCCGGCCGGAGCCACTCGGCAAATTGAAAGGCCAGCAGTTCGCCGAACAGACTCCCCACGCTGACGCTGGTGTAGTAATCGCCGCGGCGCCCGATGTTGTCCTCTTCTCTCTCGTAATATCCACAATTGGGACAATACAACGCCAGTTCCATGAAGCGGGCAAAGGCGATAGCGCCCCGGTCGCGTATCTCACCCGCAATTCGTTCGCGCAGTTCGTTCAACATTTCAGTTTCTTCATTCTACCGGCTTCCTTCTTTTTTATCTTCCCAAGTGCGCCGCGTGAGGGCACGCGGCCTACACATTCCTTTATTGTCATTGGCTTCTGGTGCGAATCTAGCTACCAGTCGCTCACACTATATAGAATCATATGGCGAAGATCGACGCATTCTTCAACCTGATGTTCGAGCAAAAGGCTTCGGATCTGCACCTCTCCTCGGGCAACAACCCGATGCTCCGGGTCAATGGTGAGTTGCATCGCGTGGACCATCCTCCGCTCGAGAGCGATGAACTCAAGAAGATGCTCTACGAGATCGCGCCCGAGTACAAGGTCAAAGTGTTCGAAGAAACCGGCGACGTGGACTTCGGTTACGAGATCCCGAACATCTCCCGCTTCCGCGCCAATTTCTTCAACCAGAAGTATGGCATCGGGGCAGTCTTCCGCCAGATTCCGACCAAAGTTCTCTCCTTCGAGGACTTTGAGAAGTTCGACGCCCCGCTCCCAAGCGTGCTGAAGAAGTTCTGCATGTTGCACCGCGGTCTGGTCGTGGTCACCGGCCCCACCGGCTCGGGCAAGTCCACCACGCTCGCCGCCATGGTGGATTACGTCAACAAGAACCGCCGCGACCATATCATCACCGTCGAAGATCCGATCGAATTCGTGCATGAGAGCAAGAGCTGCCTGATTAACCATCGTGAAGTCGGCGTCCATACCAAGTCATTTTCCGCTGCCCTGCGCGGCGCCTTGCGCGAGGATCCGGACGTCATCCTGGTGGGCGAACTGCGCGACCTGGAAACCATCGAGTTGGCCTTGGTGGCTGCCAGCACCGGCCATTTGGTCTTCGGCACCCTGCACACCCCCAGCGCGGCCAAGACCGTGGACCGCATCATTGATGTGTTCCCGGCCGAGCAGCAGAACAAGATCCGGGCGACGCTCTCAGAGGCACTCAAAGGTGTCATTGCCCAGAACCTATTCAAGCGCATTGATAAGAAAGGCCGCGTAGCCGCCTTGGAAATCCTCGTCTTCACGACTGCGATCGCCAACCTGGTGCGCGAAGGCAAGACGCACCAAATCCCCGGCATGATCCAGGTCGGCAAGCGGATCGGAAACCTGCCCCTGGACGATTCCATCATGGAACACCTTCGAATGAAACGGATCTCCCCGGAAGAAGCCTACGACAAGGCCATTGACAAGAAGAAATTCCGAAGCTTCCTCCCGCATCCGCCAGAAGATGATGAGAATTGATTTATGCGCCGACCCGAGCTTGACTACCTCCTAACCACGATGTTGGACTCTCAGCCCGAGGTGTCCGACCTTTTGTTCACGGTGGACAAACCCTTGCAGGTTGAGTCATTCGGCGAGCTGAAGCCGGTGGCCTGCGAGCCGCAGATTGAGAAGCTCACCCCATTCCAGACCGAGATGGTCGCGCTCAATTTAATTGGGGACAACCTGTGGCACATTGGGGATTTGCTCCGGCGAGGATCCTGCGACACCGCCTACACCCTCACCGGCAAAGCGCGCTTCCGCATCAGCATCTTCTCGCAGCGCGGCAACCACTCGATCGTCCTTCGCAAGCTCAACACGGTCATCCCCAGCTTGGAATCGTTAAACTTCCCGGAGATTATCACCCACATTCCGCGGGAGAAGACTGGCCTGGTGCTCGTCACCGGCGCCACCGGCTCCGGCAAATCCACTACCCTGGCCGCGATCCTCAGCGAGATCGGCCACACACGCCCCGTCCACATTATCACCCTGGAGGACCCCATCGAGTTTGTTCACCCGCATGACGCGGCTACCTTCAACCAGCGCGAATTGGGCTCCGATTTCGACAGCTTCTCCAACGGGCTCCGCGCGGCCCTGCGCCAGGCCCCCAAGGTCATTCTGGTCGGGGAAATGCGCGACCGGGAGACGATCAAGATCGCTTTGAGTGCTGCGGAGACTGGCCACCTCGTGCTCAGCACCCTGCACACCATCGATGCCGGCCAGACCATCAACCGCATCCTGGGCATGTTCGAAACCGAGGAACAAGAGCAGCTTCGCGCGCGCCTGGCCGACACGCTCCGCTGGGTCATCAGCCAGCGGCTGGCACCCAAAATCGGCGGCGGCCGTTACGCCCTGCTGGAAATCATGGGCTCCAACCTGCGCACGCAAGAAAGCATACGGCTCGGGGAAACCGAAGGGAAAAGCTTTTACGAAATCACTGAAGCCAGCCAGTCATTCGGGTGGCGGACTTTCGACTTCTCCGCCCTGGAGGCTTACGAACAAGGCAAGATCACCGAGGAGACTGCCCTGCTCTACTGCTCCAAGCGCGGCCCCGTCACTCGCGGCATGGACAACATCAAGAAGGCCCGCGGCGAATCCACCCATGATATGCATTCCCTGCGAATGAAAGCCGTTCAGGAGGCCAGCCGGTCGGGGACGCCTCCTGTCCCAGCGGCCCTCAAACTCAAATAGTTTATGTCCACCCAGTTCGATTTCATCAGCGCCAACGACAAGCCCGCCCTGCTGGCCTTCTCCACCCCGGAATGGCTCGAAGCCGCCAAGACGGCTCTAACGGAGCTCGGCTACAAGGTCCACACCGCGGCAACCCATAGCGACTTTCTCATTCGCTTTAGCCAGGTCCACTATCAGGTGGTGATCGTCGAGGAGTTGTTCGCGGCGAATAACTCGAGCGAAAACCTCACCTTGCAGGCTTTGCAGGCCATGCCCATGAACCATCGCCGCCACGCCACGGTAATCCTCTTGGGCAATTCCTTTCAAACGTTTAGCCCGCTTCAGGCCTTCCAGCATAGCGTCCATGCGGTTATCAACAGTTCCGAGTTGTTCCTGCTCAAACAGCTCATCGAGAAAGCAGTCGCCGACAACACCATGTTCCTCCATAGCTTCCGCGAAGCCCAAAGCCGGGTCCTTTCCAGCGTGACGAAGAGCGAGTGAACCTGGAAAAGGCAGTTGAAACCACGAAATACACTGTAAGCGGTTCATTTTTCGCGTATTTCGTGGTTTGAAACGCCGTTTTTAGGATTAATTCTCGCATCGCGGGCATCCGTAAGGCATGCTCAGGTCATGCTCCGTTTGGATCAGGCATTGGTCGAGCGCGGACTCTGTGAGAGCCGGGAGAAAGCCAAGCGCGCCATCCTCGCAGGCGAGGTGAGGATCAACGACCGCCTGGGCAGGAAGTCCAGCGATCCGGTAAAGCCGGCAGATCAACTCACCCTGGCCGTGCCGGAAAGGTTTGTCAGCCGCGGCGGCTTCAAGCTCGAACACGCGCTCAATCATTTCAAGCTGGAGGTGCAGGGCCTCACGGCGATCGACCTCGGCGCCTCGACGGGCGGCTTCACGGACTGCCTTTTGCAGCGTGGCGCGGTGAAGGTTCATGCCGTGGACGTGGGCCGCGGCCAGCTCGCCTGGAAACTGCGTCAGGATCCCCGGGTGGTCGTCATGGAGCGGACCAACGCTCGCGCGCTCACCCCCGCAAAGTTCCCGCTCCCCTTCGCCCCGGTGGACCTGGTGGTGATCGATTGCTCATTCATCTCCCTAAGAAAAATTCTCCCCGCCGCCGTTGCATTACTCCGTCCGTGCGGTAGAATCGTCGCGCTAATCAAACCGCAGTTCGAAGCCGGCAAGGCTGAAGCCGATCGCGGCGCGGGCGTGATTCGGGATCCGGTGATTCACCAGCGCGTCCTGGACGAATTGAATCAGTTCGTAGCCGCCCGCGTGGACCTGCGATGGGTGGGTGTGACCGAGTCGCCGGTGCTGGGTCCTGCCGGTAACAAAGAATTCCTGGTGCTGATTGAAAAAGTTGGCTGACAGTATTAAACGAGTCGGACTAATCGGGAACTCCGAGAAGGTGTCGGCTGCCGCCGCAGTGAAACAAGCGGCCCGCCTGATCACCGCTGCCGGTCGCGCGATTTACTGTGACTCCGCCACCGCCCATCTGGCCCATCTGAAGGCTGTCGTCTGCCCCGACGCCGCCGCCCTGGCGAGCCAGGTGGACCTGCTGGTCGTTTTTGGCGGAGATGGCACGATGCTTCGTGTCGCTCGTGAAATCGCCGGGTCGCACACCCCCGTCCTGGGAGTCAACGTCGGCGGCCTCGGCTTCCTGACCGCGGTCCCTTTATCCAAATTGCCACAGGCCCTGGGGTGCGTTTGGAAGGGTGAATACAAGTTTGAGTCCCGGGTGCTGATCCAGGCCACGGGTCGCTGCCAGCAAGGAGCCGTTAACCTGACCGCACTGAACGACATCGTCATCGGGCGAGGCATTGCCTCCCGCTTGATCGAGCTGGATGTCAGCGTTGACGGTGACCCACTTACGCGTTACCGCTGCGACGGCCTGATTGTCAGTTCGCCTACCGGCTCGACCGCCTACTCGCTGGCGGCCGGCGGGGCCGTCGTATTCCCAACGGCCGACGTCTTTGCCATCACCCCAATCTGCCCGCACACGCTGTCCAATCGCTCCCTGATCCTGCCGCTGACGGCTACCATCGAGGTCAAGGTAGCCAGTCGCAGGACCGCGACCATTCTGAGCGCGGACGGCCAAGTCGTCAGCGAATTGGCCCTGGGTGATAAGATCACCATGAAGCGCGCCCGGCGGACGGTGCGGTTGATGCATCTGGCGGGAAGCTCCTTCTGTGAGACGTTGCGCTGCAAGCTGCATTGGCGCGGGGCTTCGTTATGATCCGGCTTAAGGACATTGCCCAACGGGCAGGTCTGTCCATCATGACCGTCTCCAAGGCGCTGCGGGACGAACATGACGTCTCCGCCTCCACCAAGACCCGGATTAAGCTGCTGGCTCAACAGATGGGATACGTTCCCGACTCAACCGCTCAGGGCTTGCGCATGCGCAGAACAAAGCTGTTTGGGCTGGTGGTGTCTTCCATGACGAACCCCATTTATGCCCGCGTAGTGCTGGCGATTGAGGAGCGGGCTTACGAGCTGGGTTATGACGTCGTGCTCGCACACAGCCTTAACATTCCCGAACGCGAGGAGGCTTGCCTCCGGCGCCTGCTTTCCCGGCGGGTGGATGGATTATTCATCGCTCCCGTCTATCGTTTGGCCGCCGAGGCGCCCATTTACCAGGAGGTAATTGCCTGCCAAGTCCCCACGGTCTTGCTTGGCCATAGCGCTCCTTTTTGCCGCCAGTTCGTCAATGTCGAGACCGATGACCTCCTCGCCAGCTACGCTGTTACCCAGCACTTGCTCAAGCTGGGACATAAGCGCATTGCGTTCCTGGCGGGCCCCCTGACCACACCCTGGACCCAGGAACGCTTCGAGGGCTATCGCCGGGCATTGCGAGAAGCCGGTCTGGAGGTGGACGACCGGCTGGTGTTTCAGGCCGGGCGGGCGATTGAGGACGGCGCCAAGGCGGCGGCGCAGATGATCAGCGAATCCTCCGATGCCACTGCGGTCCAGGCAGTGAACGATGTCGTAGCCGTCGGCTGCGCCGAGGCGTTGTTAAGCCACGGCCTAAGAATACCGGAGGACATATCGGTGGCCGGCTTCGGTAATATCCTCTTGGGGGCGCATTTCCGGGTGCCCCTGACCACGACGCGCCAGCCCAAGTTCCGGCTGGGCTCGGCAGCAGTAGATGCCATGGTGGCACTCATGCAAGGCCACCGCCCGAATTCCAAGCGCCTGCCAGCCGAACTCATAGTTAGGTCCAGCACCGGCACTGCTCCCGCCAGACCTTAGCTTCAGCCGGCTGTCCGTCTCCATGCGACTACGCACATGCCATTCCCTCCAGTCTCCTGCGGCCACAAATAGAGTAAATCACAGGGCGCGGCACCCGAGGCCAGCGGGTCGCACACCGGCTCCCTGGTGAACTGAGGGCAGCGCTCTTCAAAGGCGGCCACGACGCCTGCGGTTTCTGAACGCGCCAAGGTGCAGGCGGCGTAAACCAGTCTCCCGCCCGGCTTGACTCCCGCAGCCGCATTGACGAGCAGGCGCGTCTGCACCTCGCTTAGTTCCTTTACGTCCTGCGCCGTGATCGTCCACCGCGCATGGGGGTTCCGCTGCCAGGTCCCAATCCCGCTGCACGGTGCGTCCACCAGCACGCCGTCGAACTGAGTCTTCGTCGGTAACCGCGGTCCTCCGTCCCACGGTGTCGCCCGGTAATTGAATACTCGGGCGCGCGCCGCCCGCCGCTTCAGCTTCGTCAGGCGCCACGGGGTGCGGTCGCTTGCCCAGAGCAATCCCTGATTCTCCATCAGGTCCGCAAGGTGCAGGGTCTTGCCCCCCTCGCCCGCGCAGGCATCCCACCATTTCTCTCCGGGGCGCGGATTGCAGATGAATCCAACTGCCTGGGAATTGACGTCCTGCAGCTCGAACGCTCCCTCGTGGAACGCCCCCGTGCGGAAGAGATCGCTGCGGCCAACGTACTCCAGGGTATCCGCCAGCAAGCCTGCGCCACGTATGTGGCAGTCGCCTAAGTTCTCTGCCACTACCCTGCCCTGCCCCCGGTGCGCTCGCAGCCACAGTCTCGGTTCGCCTTGGAGTGCCCGCACCCAGTCGGCTGACGGTTCCATTACCGTTGCCAGCCAATCCGGCACCGCCCGCGCGAGTAACTCCGCATCGGTGAAACTCTCCGGTTGGGCTGCGAAACGTTCGGCCAGATCCCAAGCATGGTTGATTCTCTCTCGTACCGGTGATCCTCGATCGAGCCAGCCGAGCCAACGGAAGTAAGAGAACACCAGCTTGCTCACCTGCGCGCCGGCATCCCGGGATAAGCTGCGCTGCGCCTTCAACTCCTTGCGCAGCATGTCGTCGGCCGGATGCTCGCGATCGGCAGCCCGAACAACCCTTTCGGCCAGTTCCGAAGCGCTGGGCGGGCTTTCCGGAAGAGGCGCCTGGCTCCACTCCTTGCCGTGAGGCAAAGCTCCGCCGCGCCCTCCAGGACGCCTAAACAGCGGTAGCGATCTACGTGGGCGATTGATCATGCTTGGCCGTCAGCTCTTTACCTCTGCGGCGGAGGCAGCAGCTTGAGTAGCCGCCAACTGCCGCAACACGTAAGGCAAAATGCCCCCATGCTGATAATAGTCAATCTCGATGGGCGTATCTATGCGGCAAGTCACAGGCACCGTCTCGACCTGCCCATTCGCCCTCGTGATGCACAGATTCACATCCTGCTGCGGTTTGAGGTTCGGTCCCAAACCCAGCACGTCGAATCTTTCCGTCCCGTCCAGCTTGAGCGTTTGGGCAGTCGTGCCCTCTTTGAACTGCAAGGGCAGCACTCCCATACCGACCAGGTTCGAACGATGGATGCGCTCAAAGCTTTGAGCGACTACTGATTTCACGCCCAGCAATGCAGTCCCTTTGGCCGCCCAATCGCGCGAGCTGCCCGTGCCGTATTCCTGCCCTGCTAGAATTACTAGCGGCGTGCCTTCCTTTTGGTAGGCCATCGAGGCCTCGTAAATGGAAACCGTTTCGCCCGGCGCGCACTCGCATCCTTTGCTGGCGAAGCATCGGGTCACGCCGCCCTCGGTCCCGGGGACCATGAGGTTCTTGATACGCACGTTTGCAAAGGTGCCTCGCGTCATGATCCGGTCGTTGCCCCGGCGCGAGCCATAGCTGTTGAAGTCTTCAGCCCCCACGCCATGCTCAATCAGGTATTTGCCCGCTGGCGAGGTCTTCTTGATACTGCCGGCGGGGGAAATGTGATCCGTCGTCACGCTGTCGCCAAAGATGGCCAGTGGGCGAGCACCTTGGATCTCCCGGATCTGGCCCGGCTGCAGTCCGAATTCCTGGAAGAACGGCGGCTCCTGGATGTAGGTGCTGCTGGCATCCCATTGATAAGCGTTGCCTTGTTTCGCGGGTATCTCGTTCCATTTCGGATTCTGGCTGACGAAATCACGATAGAGCTGGCGGAATACTTCCGGATTAAGCGCGGCGTGCATGAGGTTGCGGACCTCCTCCAAGCTGGGCCAGATGTCCTTGAGGAATATGTCCTCGCCGCCCTTCCCCTTGCCGATGGGCTCCCGGCTCAAGTCGATATCCACATGCCCGGCGAGGGCAAACGCCACCACCAGCGGGGGCGACATAAGGAAGTTGGCCTTGATGCTCTGATGCACCCGCGCCTCGAAATTCCGGTTGCCAGACAGGACCGAAGCGGCAACCAAATCGTATTTGCCGATCGCTTCGTCCACCGGCGCCGGCAAAGGCCCGGAGTTGCCGATGCACGTCGTGCAGCCATAGCCGACAAGGTTGAAGCCCAACTGGTCAAGATACGGTTGCAGCCCGGTCTGGTTCAGGTAATTGGTGACCACGCGCGAGCCGGGTGCCAGGGAGGCCTTGACCAGGGGATTAACGTGCAGCCCGCGCTCCACGGCCTTTTTCGCCAACAATCCCGCCGCCAGCATCACCGAAGGATTGCTTGTGTTCGTGCAACTGGTAATCGCGGCGATCACCACGCTGCCGTGGCGCATCTCCCCGCTCTTTGCCGTAGCCGATGCAGACACGGTGAAGCTCTTGCCCACGTCGCTGGCGGCCCGGCCAAAACCGTTTTCGGCCACCGGCTTGGTGAGTGCGCCAAGGAACTCCTGCTTCAGGTTCTGCAACTCGATCCTGTCCTGCGGCCGCTTTGGCCCCGCCACACTGGGCACCACCGTGGCCAAGTCCAGCTCCAGCTCCACGGAGTAGTCAATTTCGCCCTTCTTCGGGATACCGAACAATCCCTGTGCCCGGTAGTAATTCTCGTAAATCCGGCAATGCTCTTCGCTGCGGCCAGTGGCGCGCAGGAAGCTGACGCATTCACCGTCAATGGGGAACAAACCCAGCGTCGCCCCATACTCGGGCGCCATGTTGGCAATCGTCGCCCGATCCACGACCGGCAGTGCGGCAGCCCCGGGCCCGAAGAATTCAACGAACTTCCCTACCACCTTCGACTTCCGAAGGATCTGCGTCACGGTCAGCGCAACGTCCGTTGCGGTTACCCCCTCGCGCTGCGCACCAATCAGATGCACCCCGACCACACCCGGAGTCAGGAAATAGACCGGCTGCCCCAGCATCCCCGCTTCCGCCTCGATACCGCCGACGCCCCAGCCCACAATGCCGAGACCGTTAATCATCGTGGTGTGCGAATCCGTGCCCACCAAGGTGTCGGGATAGAAGAGAGTAGCTGGTTGATGGTTGATAGTGGCTGGGCAGGACAGGACACCCTTGGCCAGGTATTCCAGGTTGACCTGGTGCACAATGCCGATGCCCGGCGGAACGACTTTGAACGTTTCGAACGCCTGCATTCCCCACTTCAGGAACTCGTAGCGCTCGCGGTTGCGCTTGAACTCCAGCTCCAGGTTCTTGCTCATGGCATCCGGCGTGCCGTAGTAATCCACCTGCACCGAGTGATCCACCACCAGGTCCACCGGCACCAGCGGCTCAATCAGCTTGGGATTCCGGCCCAGCCGTGCCAGGGCTGAGCGCATTGCCGCCAGGTCCACCAGCAAAGGCACTCCGGTGAAGTCCTGCAATACAATACGCGCCACCACGAAGGGAACTTCTTCCTTCCGTGGCGCCGTCGGTTTCCAGTTGGCCAATGCGCGAACGTTTTCTTCAAGGACCCGCTTGCCGTCACAATTTCGCAATACCGACTCCAGCACCAGCCGGATGGAAACGGGCAGTCGTGAGACCTTGCCTATGCCGGCCTGTTCCAATTGGGGCAGCGAATGCAGCGCCCCCTGCTGGCCATTCCCCAGGTCGAAGCTTTGCAGCGTACCAAACAAATTCTGTGTTTTGCTCATAAGGATTGCCCAATCAAACTATAAACGCCTTCGGAAGAAAAGCTCAGAATACGTAGCTCAGGGCGAACATGTGCATATTCAAGCCGCGATTATGCGGGGACAGGTTGGCGTTGGACATGTGCTGAAAGCGGTAACCGAGCCGCCAGTGCGCGGCAAAGTCCCAGTTCAATCCACCGTACGAGGTGAACTGAATAAAGCTGCCGAAGTTCCTCGACTCAAAGTCGTGCCAGCTAATAACCGTTGGGCTAATCCCGCCAGTTAGTGACACCGGAAACCGCGCACGGTTCAGGAGCAAGGCTGGCCCAAGCGTCCCGATGAACGCGTTGTCGTTGCCATCGGTAAGCCAGCCAGTTGAGAGGTCCAACTGTGACTGCAAATGCCAGGCTTTGCCCAAATCCCAATCCCACGGCAGATTCCAATTAGCAAACACCTCCTCCTGGTTGAAGCTTTGGCCGCTGAGATTCGAGGAGATACCCCCGCGCACACCCACCGATTCCAGGCGAAAACCTTCCGCCCGGCCGACGACTGCGCAGAGCAGCATGCAGCCAACGACCCACCCGCTTACACGGGCCTCAAAGCACGTTCTTTTGGAATAGACCACGGCGGGTATTCATCGTCCATATTGCCCGCCCTCGCAAGCTGAGATCGGGCATTGGTCACTCCCGACGCAGAAACTTGGCGACTGCCTCGGTGCGCGTGCGCACCTGGAGCTTTTCGTATATGCGCCGGATGTAGGTGTGTACCGTCTCGTAGCTGATGCCGAGCTTGTCGGCGATTTCCTTGTAGAGGAAACCGTTGCTCAGGCAATCCAGCACCTCCTGCTCGCGCTGGGAAAGGTTCTCGGTCGCTTGCGGCGACGGGCCCACCTTGTGGAACGACTACGTCAC
>Ga0118677_10008511_pt1 | contig 15456 bp, 18 predicted proteins | sample AliMusrvi5mmetaG_FD_86154 | JGI IMG/M metagenome (GOLD analysis project Ga0118677, IMG submission 86154)
CACGCCGAGTGTGTCTTCAGCAAACTTGAAGCGTGCGGTTAGCAGACCGAGCGGCACGCCAAAGATGATGCTCAGGAAATAGCCGGTCAACAGGCGTTTTATCGTCACGAATGTGGCCGACCAGAGTGTGCCGTCGCGCACGGCTTGCGCCAAGTACTCGCCGACCGCCACCGGATCTGGTAGAAGCACCGGCGACCAAATTTTTAACCGGCAAATTAATTCCCAGACGGCAATCATGAGCACGGCAAAACCACAGACAACTAGTCCGCGCTTCATTCCGCCACCTCCGTCATGCCGGGATGCAAATAGCGCTTGATGGCGCGCGTAATTTCCGTCGAATACTTCGCCAATTCCACGCTGTTGATGTCGCGCGGTCGCGGCAGGTCCACGGTGAATTGTTCCTGAATCCGACCGGGATTGGGAGAGAACAACACCACGCGGTCGCCGAGGCACGCAGCTTCGCGAACGTTGTGCGTCACGAAGATGATGGTTTTGCGCCGCTTCGCCCAAATTTGCTGAATGTCGCCGTAAAGCTGCTCGCGCGTCATCGCGTCGAGCGCGGCAAACGGCTCGTCCATCAGCAAGACACGCGGGTTCGGCGCCAGCGCGCGAGCGAGCGCGGCGCGTTGCTTCATGCCGCCGGATAACTCGTGGATGTTCGCGTGTGCGAATTTTTCGAGGCCGACCAGCTTGAGGTAAAACTGCGCGACTTCCCGGCGTTCGGCAGCTTGCAGATTGGGTTTAAGTTTCAAGCCGAACAACACATTGTCCAGCACATCCAGCCACGGGAAGAGTGCGGATTCTTGAAACATCACCATCCGCTCGCGGCCCGGGCCGGTGACCGGTTTCCCATCCGCCAACACGCGGCCGGTATCGGGTGATTCGAGGCCAGCAATGATGTTCAGCAAGGTGGACTTGCCGCAACCGCTCGGTCCAACGAGACAGACAAATTCGCCTTCGCGCACTGCTAACGAGACGTCATCCAGTGCGTGCACCGTGGTTCGACGCGTCTTAAAAGATTTCGAGACGTGCTCGACCGTCAACTTTTCCGGAGTAACGTTGGCAAGTTCGTGTTCAATCGTCATGGCAATTGGATCAACCGCCCAAGGTCCGGCGCACCGCGCAGGAACCCGGCCGCTTGGGCGTCCTTGACAAATTCGATCAGCGACAGCTCGGAAATGTGCGTGGTGAACTCCATGCGCTGCCACGTTTGGGCAATTAACTCTGCCGGTATCGGCCGCGTCGTTTCGGCCGCCAGTTCTTCCCGGAGAATTTTCTGCGCTTCAGCTGGGTTCTTTTGGATCCATTCCGTTAACTCGGCGTGCGCTTGAACAAATTTCTTCACTAGCTCCGGCCGGTCGTGCAGGCATTTGACGCTGCTAACCAGCACGGTCGTGACCGTGTCACGTTGTTCGACAAAAACTTTGGCATTGGCTTCGCGTTCCAACCGTGACACCCACGGCTCGACTGTCCAAACAGCGTCAACTTTGTTTTCTTTGAAAAGGTTCAATTGATCTGGATTAGCGGTCGGCAACACCAGCACGTCGCCGCCAAGTTGCGTAATCTTGTACCCTTGCTGAGTCAGCCACGCCCGGCACTCCACATCTTGAGTGTTGCCGAGTTGTGGCGTGGCGACCTTTTTGCCGCGAAAATCCGCCGGCACCTTAATGCGTCCATCCGGCTGAACTACCAGCGCTGCACCGCCGTTCACCGCGCCGGCAATGATGCGCACTTCATCGCCACGCGATTTTGCGTAAGCGTTCAAAGCCGGGCTGGGTCCGACATAAGTGAGATCAATTGAGTTAGCAAAAATGGCTTCCATCGCACTCGGCCCTGCATTGTAAACAAACCACTGGATTTTTACATCCGGGCCCAGCCGCTGTTCAAACCAACCAGTGCGGTGAGCAATCACGCCTTGCGCGTGGGTGACATTCGGGAAATGACCGACCCGCAGCACCACCGGCTCAGCGCGACCGGTAGCACTAATTAAAATGAATAATCCAAGGAACAGTGTCTTCATTAGTCTTTATCCAAAAACGGCAACGGCACTTTGTCGCGCCGGATTTTCCGCAGCGTGACTTCCACAATGTCAGCGAGGGAATACCGGTCGAGGATGTTGGCAATGGCGTTGCGCACGTCGACCATCAACAACCGCAACCCGCAGTGCGCCTCATCCGGGCACGAACATTTCTTGTACGCCGTCACACTCGCGCAGCGGATCGGTGCCAGGGGACCGTCAATCAACCGCACTACATCGCCGATGACAATTTTAGCCGGCGGTTGCTTCAGAAAATAACCGCCGCCCTTGCCGCGTTTGCTGCCCAGATAACCGGCCTTGTTCAAGTCGAGCAGGATGGCTTCGAGGAACTTGATCGGGATGTTTTCCTTCTTGGCTAGCTCGCTGATTTGCACCAACGGCCGGCCCAATTCCCGGGCAATTCCGAGATTGATCAACGACCGCAACGCATACTCGCCACGCTTCGAAACGCGCATGACGATAAGGCTACCAGAATAGTAGACAATTGCAAGTGATGTTCTAAATCCGGTCGACTTGGTTCCGGTTGGCCATGTAATAGATGACCGGCACGGCCATCCGGCTCAGGAACAGCGACGCGATTTCCCCGGCCATCAGGGCGATGGCTAGGCCTTGGAAAATTGGGTCAAACAGAATCACGCTCGCGCCGACTACCACCGCCGCCGCTGTCAGCATCATCGGGCGGAACCGGACGGCACCGGCGTCAATCACAGCTTCAGCCAGCGGCATTCCTTCCGACACGCGGAGCTCGATGAAATCTACGAGGATGATGGAGTTACGAACGACGATGCCGGCGCCGGCAATGAAACCAATCATCGAAGTCGCCGTAAAAAATGCGCCCATGGCCCAGTGTGCCGGCAGGATGCCAACAAGCGAGAAGGGGATGGCAGCCATGATGATGAACGGCGTCTTGAACGACCGGAACCAGCCGACGACCAGCACGTAAATCAGGATCAGCACCACGCCAAACGCCGCGCCCATGTCCCGGAACACTTCAAACGTGATGTGCCATTCGCCGTCCCATTTCATGATTGGCTTCTCCGTTGAGAACGGCTGGTGCGTTGTCAATATTTCGAAGCCGAGTTTCTCGATCTGCTTGTTCAGTTTCAAAATCGCGTACACCGGACTTTCTTCCGCGCCGCCAACGTCGCCGGTAACATAGACCACCGGTTGGAGGTTTTTGTGATAGATGCTGTGGTCGGCAACGGTTTCTTCAACCCGCACCAATTCGCCGAGCGCCACGCCGCGCACATTCAGCGCGAGCAAATCCGGCACGGTCGAGCGCGTGCTTTCCGGCAACCGCGCCACAATCGCCACGTCTTCTTTTTCGGTTGCCTGATGCAGCAGGCCGACCGGCAGCCCGCCTTGAGCGACGCGCAACGTCTGCGCAATCTCTTCAGCGCTGATTCCGTGCATTGCCGCTTTCTCATGGTCGATGCGGAACACCAGCTTGCGCTGATCGGCCTCCATGTACCAATCTGTGTCCACCACACCCGGTGTCGTCCGGAAAATCTCGCGTACCTTGCCGGCGATCTCAATCTGTTGCCGGTAATCCGGTCCGTAGATTTCAGCGACCAACGTCTGCAAGACCGGCGGTCCCGGCGGCACTTCGGCAATTTTCACGCGCGCCACGTACTTGGCCGCGATGGCTTCGACTTTCGGCCGGATGCGTTTTGCGATGGCGTGACTCTGCGCACTGCGTTCGTGCTTACCGGCAAGATTCACCTGAATGTCGGCGACGTTCGGCCCGTGCCGCAGATAGTAATGCCGGACCAACCCGTTGAAATTGAATGGCGCCGCCGTGCCGACGTAGACCTCGCAATCGGTCACTTCTGGCTCCCTGCGCATGGCGGCAGCCAACTCACGAGCGACGCGGGCGGTCTGTTCCAGCGGCGTGCCTTCGTCCATGTCGACGATGAGCTGGAACTCGCTCTTGTTGTCGAACGGCAGCATTTTCACCTTTACCATTTTCGTTGGGAAAAATGCGACTGCCCCCAACAACAGCAGCGTGATGACGATGAGGAACGCAATCTGCCAGACCGGGTGATGAATGAGCGGAGCCATCACGCGCCGGTACAACCGCGTGGACCAATGTTCTTTCTCTGGCTCGTGCTCAGGCTCTGGCTCGTTACTCTTCTTCCGCAAAATCCGGTACGCGGCCCACGGCGTGACGACAAACGCCACGACCATTGAGAACACCATCGCTGCGCTCGCCCCAATCGGAATCGGCCGCATGTACGGCCCCATTAGTCCGCCAACAAATCCCATCGGCAAAATCGCGGCAACAACCGTCAATGTTGCCAGAATCAACGGCGACCGGACTTCGTTCACCGCCTCAATGGTCACGTCGAGCAATAACCGGCCCTTGTTTTTCGGCATCCGGAAATGCCGGACGATGTTCTCGACGTCCACAATCGGGTCGTCCACGAGAATCCCGATGCTAAAGATGAGTGCGAACAATGTGATCCGGTTGAGCGTGAACCCGAGGAAATAAAACGTCGCCAGTGTCAACGCCAGCGTCACCGGGATTGCTACGCCAACGACACCTGATTCTCGCCAGCCGAGTACGAAACCGATTAAAATGCTCACGCCCACGACGGCAATCGCCATGTGCCACAGCAACTCGTTCGATTTCTCCGCTGCGGTTTGCCCGTAATGCCGGGTAATCGCGATCTCCATGTCTGCCGGCACGACGCGACCTTTCAGTGTCGCAACTTTCGCCAGCACGCGTTCCGCGACCTTGATCGCATTCGTACCTTTGCGTTTCGCAACCGCAATTGTGACTGCCGGCTCATCTCCGAACAACACGTATTGACTGATTTCCTCCGGTCCATCGACAATCGTCGCCACGTCGCGCAAATACACCGGCTTGCCAGCAGACACGCCGACAACCACCGCGCCGACTTCATCTGCGTCCTTCAAAAATCCGCCGGTCTCGACCAACACTTCCCGGTTCGCCGCGTTGAAACTACCGGCGCGAACCTGCTGATTTGCCGCCTGTAATTGCTGAACCAATCGGCTGATTTCGATATTGTGCGCCGCCAACTTGCCGGCGTCCAATTGCACGCGGACTTGCCGGCGTTGGCCGCCGATAAGCGTGACCTCGGAAACATCCGGCACCTCTTTGATCGCATCGTAGAGTTCCGACGCAACGCGTCGTAGCATGAAATGATCGTACCGGCGTGAATGCAAAGTCAGCGCGAGGATTGGCACATCATCAATCCGCCGGGGCTTAATCAAGGGCTGGCTCACGCCGGGAGGAATGATGTCAAAATTCGCGAACATCTTTTGATTTAACCGGACAATCGCCTCTTCTTCCGGTTGCCCAACTAGAAAGCGCACGATTGCCAGCGACTGACCGGGACTGCTCGTGGAGTAGATGTACTCGACGCCGGGAATTTCCCAGAGCAACTTCTCCATCGGCTTCGTGACGCGCTCCTCGACTTCTTTCGCGCTCATGCCGGGCGCTTGGACAAACACGTCAATCATCGGCACGACGATTTGCGGTTCTTCCTCGCGCGGCAGCAACAACACCGCGCCCAAACCGAGCAACACTGCCGCGATTACGATTAGCGGCGTCAGCTTCGAGTCGATGAAGAACCGGACGATCTTACCCGCGAAACCGAATTGGTGGCCGCCGGTATTCATTGGCTGACCGGCTGTCCATCGGCAACGTCGCCGGTCAGAATCACGCGCTCACCGGCCTGCACGCCGGCCAAAATTTCCACGGCATTGCGCACCGTCTTACCGGCGCGCACCAATCGCATCTGCGCCTTGCCAGCGTCGGCGATGAAGACAAACGTGAGTTGGCCGCGTTCGTGAACGGCACGCGCCGGTACCAACAACGCGGTACGTTCGCCAACCGGCAACTGCACATGGCCAAACTGACCAGACTTGAGCGCCTGCTGGCACGGAAGATCAATTTTGACGAGCACGCTGCGGCTGACCGGGTCGCTGGCCGGCACGATCTCGCCGATCCGGCCTTCGCACGTCTCGCCGGTCGCGGCTATAATTACCGGTAAGGCTTGGCCAACGGTCAGATTGCCGGTCCAACGTTCCGGCACGTTTGCTTCAAGCCGATAATCAGCCGGTTGCTCGATGACGAACAGTGGTTTGCCGGCCGTGGCCATGTCGCCGGCACTGACGAATTTCTCGACGATGATACCGGCGAACGGTGCGGCAATTGTCGTGTCGCTCAACGCGGCGGTCGCGACCCGGTAACGCGATTGCATGGCCTCGAACTCCGCTGGTGTGACAGCTTGGTTGCCGAGCAGTTTTTGATATCGATCAAAATCGGCTTTCGCTTTTTCGAATTCCGCGCGCAAATCGCGGTCGTCGAGCTGCGCGAGCAACTGGCCGGCGGCGACGGTGTCGCCGACATGGACCGGGGTTTCGCGGATGGTGGCGATGACTTTCGCGGCAATGGTTGCGGAAACTTTCGCGCGCACGGTGCCGGCAATCGCGGTGATGTCCGGCAGGCGGGCCGGTTGCACTTCCAAAGTTTGGACTTTGATGGCGGGCCGGTTGTCAGCCAGTGTCGCAGTCTTTTTGGAACAGCCGGCCACTGCGATAACGCCGATCAGAGTGAGCGAGGCGATGCGTTTCATTTTCATTCCTTCCAAATCTTGCCGAAGGCGTGATCCAGCGCCGCCTGCGCAATGAGCAGATCAGTCTCCGCAGCGGCGCGGCGTTGTCGGGCGGCAGTGAGCGCGGTTTCGGCATCGAGCACCTGCGTGAGCAACGCGAGGCCGTTGGCGTACCGGTCTTTGGTAATCTGGAGGCTTTCCTCGGCTTGTGCGATCGACTTACCGGTGGTGGCGAGACGCGCTTGGGCTTCTTCGAGATTGAGCTGCGCTTGGCGCGTTTCGAGGGTGACAGCGAGCGCGACCTTGCGTTCCTGTTGCCGGGCGGATTCGAGGTTGGCGCGGGCTTCCGCAACTTTGCCGCGCGTGAGAAAGCCGTCGAAAATGTTGAGATCAATGCTGACGCCGGCCAGCCAACTGTCGGCGTAGCGTGTGCCGTTGCCGCTGTCGAGGTCGTAGCTGGCGAAGGCGTTCAGGTGCGGAATATAACCGGCTTGCGCGGCGCGGACTTGCCGGTCGGCGGCAGTGATGGCGGTGTGTGCGGCGATGATTTCGGGGCGAGATGTGGCGGTCGCTGGCATGTCGCTGGTGATCGTGACAATCGGTTCAGCCGCCGTGACCATGTCCTTTTCTCCCACGCCGAGCACGGTCCGAAAGACGACTTCGCTCAGGGCAACCGCATTCCGGGCGCGGATGAGATTTTCCTGACTTTCGGCCAGCCGGACCTGGGCATCGAGCAGATCGGTTTTGAGAACATTGCCGGCGGCAAACCGGCTACCGGCAACGTTGACGTTGGCTTCCATGCTGGCGACGGCCGCGGCAGCGGTCGAAACGAATTGCCGGGCTTTACCAATCGTGTGAAAGGCACGCGTGACTTCGAAGACTAGGTCATTGCGGGCGGCGGCGAATGTTTGCCGGGCGGTTTCGGTGTTGAGCTTGGCGGCTTGCCGGTTGGCGAGTGATTGGCCGCCATCGTAGAGCGACCACTGGGCCAGAACTTTGCCGTTGAGGTTGTCAGTGGTGTCGGGGTGATTGAAGTTGCCGGCGAAACTGAAGGCGCGTTGGTTGAGTGTCATCATGAACGCCTGCACCGGGTTGTCGCTGCCGGCGTAGCCGCCGGACAGCCGGACTTGCGGCCAGAGCGCGGCTTCGGTCTGTTGGATGCCGGCACGGGCGGCGTTGACGCGTTGCTGGGCAGTCGCGAGGTCGGGATTGTTTTGCAATGCGAGCCGGATCGCTTCCGGCAAGCTGAGTTGCCGGGGAGCGTCCGCTGCGACCGCAATCGACACAATCAGTGCGGTCAAAAAAACTGGAAATAGCCTGCGCATTATTTCTGGCAGCAGGAATCTTTAGGTTCAGTCTTGCCGCTGCAACAGCAGCTCCCGCCGACACCAAGTTTTTTGAGAATGTCTTCCATCAGGCACCAGTTTGTGATTCCAGCTTGGAAGAGGTTTACGCCGACAAATGCGGTGAACCAGAGCCAGTACGGGCTGACCCAGTGCGCCAGCGCGAGGCTGATCAAGATGAAGCTTCCGGCAATGCTGCGAATATAACGTTCAATACTCATTTGAATGATTCCTTTGTTTTAGTGGCTGGCCGAAAACGAGCTGCCAATCAATCCGCCCAACAGCATACCATAAATCGTTGCAATCCATGGATTGCTGCTCAACGGGCAAGTGCCAGTGGCGCAGCCGATGAATTTGTAGTTGGCAAATCCCACTACTGCGCCGATGACGATGCCGATTGCAATGCTCATTTCACATTTCCTCTTACTTGCTACTGAGCCACCACAGAGCAAAAGGTTACACGGAATTGTCCCGCCGCGCGAACAGCAGCTTCAGAAACCGACTTACGGAAGGGCTTGGGCTTTTGCTTTGTAGCCGTTGTAAATGCAATGGGCGGCGAATCACTAAATCTTTCACCGGGATGATAGCCAGCGAACCAATCTGAAGTTCGCAGCCAATAGCCAGATGGGAAATAATGGCAAGACCTACTCCGGCGATCACCGCACGCTTGATCGCCTCGGAACTGGCCAGCGCCAAGACCGGCCTAACGGTCAATCGGTGTTTGCGTAACGCCCGCTCGACCACCGCGCGGGTGCCGGAACCAGCCTCGCGCAAAATAAACGGTTCCCGGCAAAGCTCGCGGCCGGTAACGCTTTTTTGCTTCAACAGCGGATGGCCGCGCGGCGCGATGGCGACGAGTTCATCCTCATCGAACACTTCCGAATCGAGATACTCGGCTTGGATCACGCCTTCGGTCAGGCCAATTTCCACTGCGCCTTCCAGTAGTTGCCGCTGAATAGTTTCGGTGTTGGCAATCTCCAGTTGGAGTTCGATGTCCGGATGCTGACGGTGAAACTCGCCGAATACCTGCGGCAGTAAGTACGCGCCAATGGTCGTGCTCGCGCCTATTGCCAGCCGCCCGCGTTTCAGCCCGCGAAATTCTTCCAGCGCCCGCGCCGCTTCGTCTTCCAGCACGGCCAACTGCTGAACATAACGCGCCAGAATCTGGCCGCCTGCGGTGAGCCGGCTGCCGCGTGGCAAACGTTCCAATAAACGCACGCCGACGGCAGCTTCGAGTTCTTTGATTTGTTTGGAAACCGCCGGCTGGCTGACGCGCGCCCGTTCCGCGCCGCGACTGATGCCGCCGGCTTGAGCCACCGCATGAAACAAGGCCAGATGATTGCGATTCATTACATAACTATAAATTATGAATCACATATAAACAATGTCTTTGTGAGATGTCAGATATTTCGGTAGATGACCAACCAACATGAATCCATTGAATTCTCCAAAAACAAAAATGATCGTGTTCGGGTTGGTTGCGGCCGGGTTGATTGCGTGGGCGAGTCCGCCGGCAGCGTTGCTGGCCGGAATCATTTTCACGCTGATCTTCGGCAATCCGTTTCACCATCACGGCCACAAAATCGCCAAGCGCCTCCTGCAAATCTGTGTCGTCATGTTGGGGTTCGGCATGAACCTGCCGGTCATCCTGCGCGCCGGCTGGCACGGCTCTTTGTTTGCAGCGCTGACGATTGGCACGACATTGTTGCTGGGATATTGGATTGGTCGCCGCTTAGAGATTCAGCGAAACACGTCCATACTGATTTCCGCCGGCACGGCGATTTGTGGCGGCTCGGCCATTGCCGCCGTCAGTTCTGTTCTGGCCGTGACCGAAGCCGAAATCGCGATGGCGCTGGGCACGGTTTTTCTGCTGAACGCGGTGGCGCTCTATCTTTTCCCCATTTTAGGACACGTGCTGCACCTGAGTCAGCAACAATTCGGAGTTTGGGCCGGCGTGGCCATCCACGATGTTTCCTCGGTGGTCGGCGCGGCCTTGTCATACGGGCAAGAAGCATTGGAAACGGCGACCGCCGTCAAGCTGTCGCGGACGTTGTGGATTGTGCCGATCACATTGGGGTTGGCGCTTTCAGCCGGTCGCTCCAAACCCGCCTCGGCGGCGGCCGGGCATTTTTCCACGGCGAGAAAACCGAAAGTGGAAATCCCCTGGTTTATCGGCTTTTTTCTATTGGCTTCACTGGCGCGCAGCTATGTGCCGGTGATTGTCGATTGGTCGTCGCAAATTGCGTCTGTCGCCAAAGCCGGATTGACGCTGGTGCTTTGTCTCATCGGCGTAAGCTTATCGCCGCGTGCGTTGCGCACGGTGGGCTGGAAAGCCGCTGCGCAAGGTGTGCTGCTGTGGGCTTTTATTAGTGTGGCGTCGTTGCTGCTGATTATTTACGGCCATGCCGGATGACAAGTGTTTAGACCAGCATGCTTGGCGAGTGCTTGACAAATTTTAATAATGAGCATATGTTCATAACTAATGACGCGACCTTGTTGCCTACGCCACGTCCGCCATACGCCCGCAGTGGTGTATTTCAAACCGGCTGGGGTGCCGGCATGTACGTTGGAACAAGTGACGCTAAAGCTCGATGAAGTCGAAGCGTTGCGCTTGGCGGATTTACAAGGGCTGTATCAGGAACAGGCGGCGGTGAAAATGAAAATTTCCCGCGCGACATTTGCCCGGATTATCGAGGCGGCGCGGCGAAAAGTGGCGGAGGCTCTGATTTACGGCAAGGCGCTTCGCATCGAAGGTGGTACGGTGACCTTGCCACCGGTTCCAGCAATAATCATTGGCAATCAAAAAGGAAGAAAAATAAAATGAAACTATGTATTCCCGTTGCAGAAAATCACGCTCTAAACAGTATCGTATATGGCCATTTCGGGTCGGCCCCGCTGTTCCTGCTGGTGGACTCGGAAACGCTGGCGGTGGAACCGCTGAACAATCACGACGAACATCACGTTCACGGCGCGTGCAATCCGCTGAAGGCGTTGGCCGGCCGCGCGGTGGATGCCGTGATTGTTGGCGGCATCGGCGCCGGTGCGGTGCGCGGCCTGCGCCAGGCCGGTATTGCCGTGTACCGGTCGCCCGCGCAAACTGTCGCGGCGGCGGTGGCCCAGTTTAATGCCGGCGAATTACCAGAGCTTGACGTGCAACACGCCTGTGGTGGCCATGCCGCCGGTGGCGACTGTCATCACTGATTAATAATTCGAGCATGAGTCACTTCGACGAGAAAGCCAAAACATGGGACGAAGATCCGCGCCGGGTGGCTTTGGGCGTGGCAATCGCGCAGGCGGTTAGCGACAAGTTAGATAAACGGCCACGGCTGATGGATTACGGCTGCGGAACCGGCTTGTGTTCTTTGCCGCTGGCCGATAAGTGTGCCAGTGTTGTTGGCGTGGATTCGTCCACGGAAATGCTGGCACAACTCCAAGCCAAAGCCCGCGCGGCCGGTTTCGCGCAAGTCACCACGCGCCGGCATGATCTCACGGCGGAACCATTGACCGGGCTGGAGTTTGATGTCGTTTTGTGTGCGATGACGCTGCATCATGTGCGCGATGTCAGCACGCTGCTGCGTCGGTTTCATTCGCTGTTGGTGCCGGGCGGAATGTTGGCACTGGCGGATCTCGATGCGGAAGATGGCTCATTTCACCAAGACACGCGTAGTGTTGAGCATCATGGGTTTCGCCGGGAATGGGTTGCGGAACAGTTGCCGGGGGTTGGGTTCAGCGCCGTAGAATTTTTGACCGCTCACGAAATTGAGAAGCCCGACGCGACTGGAAAACTTCGCCGGTATTCCGTATTTCTGGCAACGGCCCGGAAGCCGGCGCCGGCAAAGTCAGCGCCGCAATTGGGTGAACCGCTGGCGTAACGCATCATGTAGCTTCCGGTGGAACGCCGTCGGCAGTTCGTATGGCTGGCCATCTTTATAGAGCGTGATGGTCTGGCGGATGTTGTCCACCACCACTTGGCACGGATTGCAGCCGGCCAGATGTTTCTCGAATGTCTCGCAGACGCCCGGATCGATCGAGCCATCCACGTACTCGTTTAACATTGCCAACAGTTCGTCGCAGTTCATCGCTTGCGCTCCTTCTGACAAGACTGAGCCGGGCCGGCGAAAAAAGTTACAAACTCATTCATGGGCATGTCCCCCGGTTACACGCCGGCGTTCGTCGCCGAAGGCGCGGGTAAGTTGCTCACGCAGTTGGAGCCGGGCGCGAAGCAACCGGACTTTCACGTTGGTTTCGCTCAACTGCAACGCCTCGGCGGTTTCCTTCACCGACAACCCTTCCACGTCGCGCAGTAAAAACACCAGCCGGTGTTTCTCATCGAGTTGTGCCAGCGCGGTGTCGATCAATTGCTGCGTCTCGCTGTGCGTGGCCAGTTCAGCGGGGCCTTCGCGCCAGTCGGTAATGTATTCGGGATGCGGGATGCTGCCGTAGGTTTCCTGTTCCTCGGTCGCGGCCTCCAACGACATCGTTGGCAATCCCTGGCGTTTGCGGATGATCTTCAACGCCGCGTGTGTCGCGATGCGCGTCAGCCACGTGGCGAAACTCGCCTCACCGCGAAAATCGGCCAGATGTTCCAATGCGCTCAGAAACGCCTGTTGCGTTACATCCTCCGCGTCCTGTTCCTGACCGGTGATGCGCCGTGCCTGCGTGTACACGCGCTGCTCGTACCGGCTGACCAGTTCTTCAAATGCCGCGAGGTCACCGGCTTGTGCGCGGCGAACCAACTCGGCGTCAGTGGTAGAAATCGTCGTCATCAGACGCCGGTATCCTGACAGAGGCGGTCTCAGACGTCAACCGACTGTAACGGTCCAATTAGGGTGCTTGGAGCAAGCAGACGGATTCTTCGGCGCGGAGGTTGGGGAGATAGTGGACGGGGCCGCGGGCGTTGAAAGTGGCGCACTTGATTTCGTTGACGCCGATGTCGCGGCAGAAATCGCGGAAGTCGAGAATGGAGAGGAAATGCAGGTTATGAGTCCGGTACCACGGCAGTGGTAATGACTGGGTGACCGGCGTGCGGCCTTTGAGCAACATTTGGAGGCGCACACCAAGGTAGGCGAAGTTTGAGTAGGCGATGATGACTTGCCGGCCGACACGGAAAGCTTCCCGGACGATGTCAGATGGCGAGACTAATTCCTGAAACGTGCCGAGGAGCAAGACGTAATCAAACGCGTGTTGGCCGTATTGGTCGAGGCCGTTGGCGATGTCACCTTGGTGGACGACAAGGCCGCGTTCGACGCAGCGCCCGACCAGTGTGGCATCTTGTTCGACACCTTCCCCGGTGACTTGCCGGGTCTGAACGAGGCGTTGGAGGAACGCGCCATCGCCGGTGCCGAGGTCAAGCACACGCGCGCCTTGCGGAATCCACTTGATAACTGTGTCGTAAATGCCGGGATTCATGGTTAGCTCTGAGTACGCCGGTATTCGTGGTCGAGGTAATCGCGCACGACCTTGGCAAACGGCGGATTATTGATCAGGAACGAGTCGTGGCCGTATTCGGTTTCGAGATTGATGTAGGTGACTGGCACACTAGTGCGCTTGAGTTGCCGGACCAATTCACGCGACTGTGATGGCGGATAGAGCCAGTCCGATTCAAATGAAACGACCAGAAACCGCGCCTGTATCTTGCTCAAGACTTCGGCCGCCGGCCGGCCAGTAAATAGGTCGAAGTCATCAAGCGCCTTGGTAATATACAAATAGCTGTTCGGGTCGAACCGCTTGACGAAGCTCTGCCCCTGATGGTGCAAATAGCTTTCGACGGAAAACATTTCTGCCGTGGCGGATTGCCGGTTCCGGCCGAACTTGTGCGTCATCGAAAATTCGCTCAGGTACGTGACGTGGCCGACCATGCGCGCGACGGCGAGCCCGTGTTCCGGCCGGCAAGTCGCGGTGTAGTTGCCGGTGTTCCAATTTGGATCGGTGAGAATGGCGCAGCGGCCGATTTCATTGAACGCGATCTGCATCGCGGTGTGCGACGTGCAGGTGGCGATCGGCACGCAGACGCGGACCTGGTCGGGCCGTTCGACCGCCCAGACCAAGGCTTGCATTCCGCCCATTGAGCCACCGGTGACCGCAAAAAGTTTTTCGATTCCCAAATGTTCCAACAAGCGGGATTGCACGGCAACCATGTCGCGAATGGTGACAGCCGGGAAGGTCATGCCGTAGGGCTGGCCAGTGTCCGGTCGCGGTGACGACGGGCCGGTGGTGCCGTTGCATCCGCCGAGAACATTGGAGCAGATGACAAAAAATTTGTCGGTATCAATCGCCTTGCCGGGGCCGACGTGATAATCCCACCAACCGGGGCGGCCGGTTTCCGGGTGAAGGCCGGCGACATGGGCATTACCGGAAAGCGCATGGCAAACCAGAATCGCGTTGTCGCGCGCCGGTGAGAGTTTACCGAGCGTCTGATACGACACATCGACATTGGCGAATTCGTGACCGGATTGGGTGCGGATGCCCGGTAAGCGGACGATCTGTGTTTGCGTCACGCCCAGCGCAGATTGGTAGCCGGCAACCTTCTGGTCTTGCAGATCGCCTTCTTCACGTTGGGAGTGTTTGGTCATTACGATTACTTCGTCGCCTGCCGCAATGCTTGGTCAATGTCGGCTTTGATATCTTCAACATCTTCGAGGCCAACGGACAACCGGATGTAATCGGATGTCACGCCGGTTTCGGCTTGTTCAGCGGCAGTCAATTGTTGGTGCGTGGTCGAGGCCGGGTGAATGACCAGCGTTTTTGCGTCACCGATATTGGCCAGGTGCGAGAGCAATTTCACTGAGTCGATGAATTTGCTGCCGGCGGCCGCGCCGCCCTTGATACCGAAGCCGAGGATGCCGCCGAAACCGTTCTTGAGATACTTTGCGGCGTTGGCATGATCGGGATTGTCCGGCAAGCCGGGATAAACGACCCAACTCACAAGCGGATGTTGCTTGAGCCATTTTGCGATTTCGAGCGCATTGGCCGAGTGTCTCTGTTGGCGCAATGCCAGCGTTTCGAGACCGAGCAGGAATTGATGCGCGTTGAACGGGCTGAGCGCCGCGCCCATGTCACGCAACAGAGTAACGCGCACTTTGAGGATGAACGCGACGTTGCCCATGCCGGGAACGTTGCCGAGCACATCCCAATATTTCAAGCCGTGGTAGCCTGGATCGGGTTCAGTGAATTCCGGGAACTTGCCGTTGTTCCATTGGAACTTACCGGAATCAACAATCACACCACCAATGCTGGTACCGTGGCCGCCGATGTATTTCGTGGCGGAACTGGCGAGGATGTCGGCACCGAAATCAAACGGGCGAACGAGACCGATGCCGATGGTGTTATCCACGACGAACGGAATGCCGGCATCGTGCGCGACCTTGGCGAGCGCGGTGAAGTCCGGCACGTCAAGTTTCGGATTGCCAATGGTCTCCGCATAAATGGCGCGAGTCTTGGGTGTGATGGCTTTGCGGAACGCCGCCGGGTCGCGCGAGTTCACGAATCTTAC
>Ga0118677_10009248_pt1 | contig 15452 bp, 12 predicted proteins | sample AliMusrvi5mmetaG_FD_86154 | JGI IMG/M metagenome (GOLD analysis project Ga0118677, IMG submission 86154)
ATGCTGCACTTTATGCTGCAGCATGAGGTGCAGCATAAATTCTCAGACTTTGCGGTAAACCCAGACCCGGGCAGGCGGCAGATTGGCCCAGACCAAGGCGGCACGGCTCACGCAATGGCCGGGCAACGGCAATGCGGGGGCGTTCATGCCATAGGAGAACTGAATCAGGGGGGCGCCGGGGGCCAGCAACCGGCAGACCCCTTCCATGAATGCGCGCCGCCGCACCATGGGGAAATTCAGCAACGGGATACCCGAAACAATGGCGCTGAAAGGCTCCCGCCCCTTGGGCCCCAGGGTGCGGGCCAGGTCGAAGGCATCACCCTGGATGACATCCACCCCGGCAAAATGCTGCGCCAGGAACGCGGCCATTTCCGCGTCAAATTCCACCAGGGTCAGACGCTCCGGCGTGATACCCCGGTCCAACAGGCCCTGGGTCAGCACCCCCGTGCCGGGGCCAAGCTCCAGCACCGGGCCTGGGCGGTCCGGATCGATCTGGCGGGCAATGGCTTTGGCCAGCGCCCGGCTGGACGGCGCCAGTGCCCCGATGCTTTTGGGATGCGCGATCAGCGCGCGCAGAAACCGCAGATTTCCGGAAAAGGCATCGGGGGAGGCGGTCATGACCCCAGTCTAGGCGGGATCGCGGCCGTTCCAAAATTCTTTCAGCCGGGCCAGGAAACCTTCAGCCTCGGGATGGGTGCCGGCCTGGCTGGCGGTCTCAAATTCGCGCAGCAATTCCTTTTGGCGCTTGGTCAGTTTGACCGGTGTCTCGACCGCGACCTCGATATAAAGATCGCCGCGCTGGGCGCTGCGCAGTACCGGCATGCCCTTGCCCTTGAGGCGGAACTGGCGCCCCCCTTGCGTGCCTTCGGGAATGGCCACCTTGGCGCGGCCGCCATCCAGAGTGGGGACTTCGATCGTGCCGCCCAGCGAGGCGGTGATGAAAGACACCGGTGCGCGGCAATGCAAAGCGTGGCCATCGCGCTGGAAAATGGCGTGCTCGGCCACCGACAGGAAAACATAGAGATCGCCATTGGGGCCGCCGCCGGCACCAGCCGCGCCTTCGCCGGAAAGGCGGATGCGGGTGCCTTCCTCGACGCCGGGCGGAATGTCCACGCTCAGCACGCGATCCTTCTGCACCACACCGGCACCGCGGCAAGTCTTGCAGGGATGGCGAATGATCTTGCCGCTGCCGCGGCAGGCGTTGCAGCTGCGCTCAATGGTGAAGAAGCCTTGCGTCGCGCGCACCTTGCCGTGACCGGCGCAGGTGGGGCAGGTCTCGGCGGTGTGGCCGGCTTCTGCGCCCGAACCGTTGCAGGTGTCGCAGGCCACAGCGCTGGGCACTTCGATTTCGGCGGTGCGGCCACGAAACGCCTCTTCCAGGCTGATCTGAAGATTGTAGCGCAGGTCCTGGCCGCGATTGCCGCGCCGCGCTTTGCGCCCGCCCATCAGGTCGCCGAAGAAATCCTCGAACACATCGCTGAAGCTGCCGCCGAAATCGAACGGGTTGCCGCCGCGTGCGCCGCCCATGCCATTCCCAAATGCGGCATGACCGAAGCGGTCATAGGCAGCGCGCTTCTGATCGTCCTTCAGAATTTCATAGGCTTCGCTGATTTCCTTGAATTTGACTTCGGCGGTGGCGTCGCCGGGATTTTTGTCGGGATGAAATTTCATCGCCAGCTTGCGGTACGAGGATTTGAGAATCTCGACTGTCGCGCCCTTCTGGCATTCCAGGGTCTCGTAGTAACAACGCTTGTTCATTGCCCCAGACATTTTTTATCTACCCGCCCCCGGATACGAAAAACAAAAAGGCCCTCCCGCGATTGGCGGGAGGGCCTTGGATGATTTAGGCGCCCTTCTTTTCGTCTTCGACTTCTTCGAAGTCGGCGTCTACGACATTGTCGTCAGGCTTGTTGCCGGCGCCGGCGGCCGCCGCATCGGCGGCGGCTTCACCGGCCTGCTGCGACTTGTACATCGCCTCGCCCAGCTTCATCGAAGCCTGGGCCAGGGTCTGGGTCTTGGCCTTGATGTCTTCGACATCTTCGCCCTTGGCGGCTTCCTTCAGCGCGGCGATGGCGGCCTCGATGGCGGTCTTTTCCGAAACATCAACCTTGTCGCCATGTTCGCCCATGGCGCGCTCGGTCGAGCTGACCAAGCCGTCGGCCTGGTTCTTGGCTTCCACCAGTTCGCGGCGCTTTTTGTCATCCGTGGCGTGGAGTTCGGCTTCCTTGACCATCTTCTGGATGTCGGCGTCCGACAGGCCGCCGGAAGCCTGGATGCGGATCTGCTGCTCCTTGCTGGTGGCCTTGTCCTTGGCGGTGACGCTGACAATGCCGTTGGCGTCAATGTCGAAGGTGACCTCGATCTGCGGCACGCCGCGCGGCGCGGGCGGAATGCCTTGCAGGTCGAAGCGGCCCAGCGACTTGTTGTCGGCCGCCATTTCGCGTTCGCCCTGGAACACATTGATGGTGACGGCGCCCTGATTGTCTTCGGCCGTGGAGAAGATGTTCGACTTCTTGGTCGGGATGGTGGTGTTGCGGTCGATCAGGCGGGTGAAGACGCCGCCCAGTGTCTCGATGCCCAGCGACAGCGGAGTGACGTCGAGCAGCAGCACGTCTTTGACTTCGCCCTTCAGCACGCCGCCCTGGATCGCGGCGCCGATGGCGACCACTTCATCCGGGTTGACGCCCTTGTGGGGCTCCTTGTTGAACAGCGCCTTGACCGCTTCCTGCACCTTGGGCATGCGGGTCATGCCGCCGACCAGAATCACTTCGTCGATCTGGCCCGCGGTGACGCCGGCATCCTTCAGCGCGGTCTTCACCGGGCCTATGGTCTTCTGGATCAGGTCATCAACCAGCGATTCCAGCTTGGCGCGGGTGATCTTGATGGTCAGATGCTTGGGACCGGACGCGTCCGCCGTGATGAAGGGCAGGTTCACTTCGGTCTGCTGCGCGCTCGACAATTCGATCTTGGCTTTTTCGGCGGCGTCCTTCAGGCGCTGCAGCGCCAGGCGGTCGCTGCGCAGGTCAATGCCATTCTCTTTCTTGAATTCATCGGCCAGGAAATTGACGATGCGGATGTCGAAGTCTTCGCCGCCCAGGAAGGTGTCGCCATTGGTGGACTTCACTTCGAACACGCCGTCGCCGATTTCCAGCACGGAGACGTCGAAGGTGCCGCCGCCAAGGTCATAGACCGCGATGGTGCCGGACTGTTTCTTGTCCAGGCCATAGGCCAGCGCCGCGGCGGTGGGTTCGTTGATGATGCGCAGGACTTCCAGGCCCGCGATCTTGCCGGCATCCTTGGTTGCCTGGCGCTGGGCGTCGTTGAAGTAAGCGGGAACGGTGATGACGGCCTGGGTGACTTTCTCGCCCAGATGCGCCTCGGCGGTTTCCTTCATCTTCTGCAGGATGAAGCCCGAAACTTCCGACGGCGAATATTTCTTGGAATCGCGCCCGGCAACCCAGGCATCGCCATTGTCAGCCTTGACGATGGTGTAGGGCACCATGCCCATGTCCTTCTGGGTCATGGGATCGTCGAAGCGGCGGCCGATCAGCCGCTTGATGGCGAAGAAGGTGAATTCGGGATTGGTGACGCCCTGGCGCTTGGCGGGCTGGCCGATCAGGCGTTCGCCGTCCGGGGCAAAGCCCACAATCGAGGGCGTGGTGCGGGCGCCTTCCGCATTCTCGATCACTTTGGGGGCCGACCCCTCCATCACCGCAACGCAGGAATTGGTCGTGCCCAGATCGATACCGATTACTTTAGCCATGTTATTTCCTCTCATTGGGCATGGAGTCCTGACCCCTAAGGCGTCCTCCGGTCCATCCCATTGAATTCTTTGACAAAATCAGGATCGGGAGTGAATCCCATGCTGACGTTATGGGGTATATAGGCAGGGCGCCCCGGATTGCCAAGTCCCCGGAAAAAGCCCGGTTTTCCGGGCCTTCGGCGCTGTCGCCACAACAGCCGCCGTGGCGCGGTGATCCATGGGGTGTCTGGCTGCGTAAATAACTGGTTGTGCCGGATTCGTGCCTTCATCCCCCCAGGGCGCGTTTTCAACGGTTTGGCCGGCTTGCGTATTTTGTCGGCCATATCGGAGAGGTCGGGTGCGAAAGCGCCCGGCCTCTTTTCTTTGGGGCTGCGTCAGGGGTTCAGCAGCCAGAAGGCGTGGGTGAGGACCGCTGCAAAGCCGGTCCAGCCCAGATAGGGCAAAAACAAAAGCCCCGCCAGTCCGTCGCGGCGGGCGAACAACAAGGTGGTCACCAGGATCGCCAGCACCAGCACGCCGATCTCGATCATCGCCAGTCCGATCTGATGGGCGGCAAAGAAGATGGCGCTCCAGGCGAAATTGAGCGCCAGTTGCACGCCATAGGCGGCCATTTCTTTTGAGCGGGTACCCGTGATGCGCCACACCCGCCAGGCCGCCACTGCCATCAAAACATAAAGCGTGGTCCAGACCGGCGCGAACACCCAATTGGGCGGCGCGATGGCGGGATGCACAAGGTGCGCATACCAGGTGGGAATGGAAGGCTCGGTGAAAATCGAGGCGCCCGCGCCCACCACCAGGGTCAGCAGAATAAAAACCAGCAACGGGCGCCGCGCCGCGCGCTTGGGGTCTTCGTCCGCGGAATCCAGAAAGCTCATGTTTTTTCCAACGCCTGATCCGCCAGAATGGAGGCAATGCAGGCGGAAATTTTCTTGGCCATGGGGATGTGAAGAAATTCGTTGGGGCCATGGGCATTGGAGTGTGGGCCCAGCACGCCGGTGACAACGAACTGTGTTTTGGGGAATTTTGTTGCCAGCATCCCCATGAAGGGAATGGATCCGCCTTCGCCGATAAAGGCGGCGGGCTTGCCAAAGATAGCCTTGCTGGCCTTGTCCAGCGCGCGCTCCAGCCAGGGCGCGGTTGTGGGCGCGTTCCAGCCATTGTCGGCGGGCGGGCCGTTGAATGTGACCTCGGCATTATAAGGCGGATTGTCTTCCAGCGCCTTTTTCATGGCCTGGGCCGCTTTTTCGCCGTCGCAGGTGGGCGGCAGGCGCAGCGACAATTTCAAAGTGGAATAGGGCAACAGAACATTGCCGCCATTTTCCGGCAGGGGATAACCCTCCATGCCCACGACGGCCAGTTGCGGCCGCCAGGTACGGTTGAGGATCAATTCAAGGCCGTCATCGGCCATCGGCTTGGTGTGGCCGGCAAAAGGCATGCTGCAGGCAACGGCATCACCCAGGATGTGCGCGGCCTCTTGCGCCTGTTGCAATCGTTCGGGCGGCACCTGGGCGAACAGTGCTTCCAGTTTCATCTCGCCGCTATCTTCGTCTTCGATGCGGGTGAGGAGTTGCCGCACAATGCGGAAGGACGACGGCACGATGCCGCTGGCCATGCCCGAATGCACGCCTTCGGTCAGCACCCGCACCGTCAATTCGCCGATCAGATTGCCGCGCAGGGATGTGGTCAGCCAAAGCTGATCGTAATTGCCGCAACCGGAGTCGAGGCACACCACCAGATCGGGCGTGCCGATGTGCCGCGACAGATGTTCGACATAGGCGGGCAGATCGGGGGAGCCGGTTTCTTCGGATGCTTCGATCAGGATCACGGCGCGGGCGTGATCCTGATTCTGTTCCTTCAGCGCCAGCAGCGCCGACAAGGCCGCGTACATGGCATAGCCATCATCGGCGCCGCCACGGCCATAAAGTTTTTCGTCTTTCAGCATGGCAAGCCACGGCCCGGTGCCTTCATCCCAGCCTTTCATTTCCGGCTGCTTGTCGAGATGGCCGTACATCAGGACCGCGCCATCCGCCTTGCCGGGCCCCTCGATCAGGATCAACGGTGTGCGGCCCGGCAGGCGCACCACCTCCAATGTGGCGCCGGGCAGGGCCTTGAGCTTTTCCCGCGCCCAGCCAGTCATCAGGGTGACGGCTTTATCCATGTGGCCATTGGCTTCCCACGCAGGGTCGAAAGCCGGACTCTTGCAGGGGATGGCGATATAGTCCGTCAGGGCGGGAATAATCTCGCTGTCCCACAGATGATCGATAAAGCGGGCGGTTTTCTGGCTGTCCATCGTCTTTCCTTGGGCCATATTGATAGCAGCCATCCACAATATCGGCGAGGGCGGCGAGTCCCTTCGGCAGGGACCCTCTGATAGGGTCCGGCCATGAACGAACAGCCCGATTTTTCGTTGCAATCCGAGGACCGCACCTCCCCGGATGCCACGCCGATGATGGCCCAATATCTGGGCATCAAGAGCGCGCATGAAGACTATCTGTTGTTCTACCGCATGGGCGATTTCTACGAGCTGTTCTTTGACGATGCCGCCCGCGCCTCCGAGGCGCTGGACATTGCCCTGACCAAGCGCGGCAAGCACCAGGGCGATGACATCCCCATGTGCGGCGTGCCGGTGCATGCCGCGGAAAGCTATCTGGAAAAACTGATCCGCAAGGGTTTCCGCGTCGCGGTGTGCGAACAGGTGGAAGACCCGGCGGAAGCCAAAAAGCGGGGCGCCAAATCGGTGGTGCGGCGCGAAGTAGTGCGGCTGGTGACGCCGGGCACCTTGACGGAAGATTCGCTGCTGGAAGCACGCAGCGCCAACATGCTGGCGGCTCTTGGCCGTACTAGTGGAAGTGGGGCGGGCAATGATTTCGCTTTGGCCTGCGCCGACATGTCCACCGGCGTGTTTCAGGTTTGCGCCTTGCGGGAAAGCGACATCGCCGCCGAACTGGCGCGGGTGAGCCCGCGCGAACTTCTGGCGCCGGACGGTTTGCTGGCGCAGGAAAATTTGGCGCCACTGCTCAAAGCCTTGGGTCCGGCGCTGACGCCGCTGCCGTCTTCGCGCTTTGATTCCGCCAGCGGTGAACGCGCTTTGCTGGCCCATTATGGCGTGCTGTCGCTGGATGGGCTGGGCAATTTCAGCCGCGCCGAATTGTCGGCAGCAGGCGCGCTGGTCGCCTATCTGGAATTGACGCAAAAGGGCAAGCGCGTGGCGCTGGGGCGACTGTCGCGTGTCAGCCCCAAGCATTTCATGGCGATTGACGCTTCCACCCGGCGCAATCTGGAATTGACCGAAACCTTGTCCGGCGGGCGCAGCGGCAGCCTGCTGGCAGTGATTGACCGTAGCGTGACGGCGGCGGGCGCGCGCGAGTTGGCGTCTCGTCTGTCAGCGCCGCTCACCGATGTCAAAGCCATCGCTGCGCGTCATGACGCGGTGGAATTGTTTTTCAAAAATTCCGAATTGCGCCGGGTGCTGCGCGATGCCTTGCGCGCCGCGCCCGATTTGTCGCGCGCCATTGCGCGCCTGTCGGTGCAGCGCGGCGGCCCGCGCGATTTGGGCAATATCCGGGACGCCATCAAGGCGGCGCGTATTTTGCGCGAGGGCTTGAGCAAAATTGCGTTGGCGGGCGAAGCCGTGGCTGCAGCGGATGCGATCACCCAGGGCATTGCCGCGGCCTCGGCGCTGTATGACCGGCTGGAAAATCTGCTGGTCGCCGAACCTCCTTATTTCAGCCGCGATGGCGGGTTCATCCGCGCCGGCGTGCATGCGCCGCTGGATGAAGTGCGGGCCCTGCGTGATGAATCGCGCCGCGTCATTGCTTCGCTGGAAAGCCAATATCGCAGCGCCAGCGGCGTTGCGGCCTTGAAAATCAAGCATAATGGCGTGCTGGGTTATTTCATTGAAGTGACCCAGCAACATGCCGACAAATTGATGGGCAACAAGGATTTGTTTCGCCATCGCCAGACCATGGCGGGGGCAGTGCGGTTCTCCACTGACGAGCTGGCCAATCTTGCCAGCCGTATTTCCCAGGCCGGCGAACAGGCGCTGGGAATCGAAAAATCCCTGTTCGATGAGATGACGGCGCTGGCGCTGGACAATGCCGAAAGCCTGGCGGCCATCGCGGCGGCGCTGGCGGCGATTGACGTTTCCGTATCGCTGGCCGAACTGGCAGTGGCGGCGCGCCATGTGCGGCCCACCATGGACAATGGCTTTGGCTTTAAAATCGTGCGCGGGCGTCACCCGGTGGTGGAAGCGGCGCTGGCCAGTGATCATGCTCGCAGCTTTGTGCCGAACGATTGCGATCTGTCTCCCAATTCCAAGGGACGTTTGTGGCTGGTCACCGGCCCCAACATGGCGGGCAAATCCACCTTCCTGCGCCAGAATGCGCTGATCGCCATCCTGGCGCAGATGGGCGGCTTTGTGCCCGCCGACAGCGCGCATATCGGCATTGTGGACCGGCTGTTTTCGCGCGTCGGCGCCGGCGATGATCTGGCGGCGGGCCGCTCCACCTTCATGGTCGAGATGGTGGAAACCGCCGCCATCCTCAATCAGGCGACAGAAAAGAGCCTGGTGATCCTGGATGAGATTGGTCGCGGCACGGCCACCTATGATGGCCTCGCCATCGCCTGGGCGGCGGCGGAACATCTGCACGAAAGCAACAAGAGCCGGGCACTGTTCGCGACGCATTATCACGAGATGGTGGCGCTGTGCGAAAGGCTGAATGCCATGACCTGCGTCACCATGAAAGTGAAGGAGTGGAATGACAGCATCGTCTTTCTGCACGAAGTGACGCCGGGCGCTGCCGACCGTTCCTATGGCATCCATGTCGCCAAGCTGGCAGGCCTGCCTGATCAGGTGGTGCGCCGCGCTGAGGAAGTGCTGGCCGCGCTGGAAGAGGGCAAGGAAGGCCACACGCCTTTGGCCCATATTGATGAATTGCCGCTTTTCGGCGCCACCGCCCCCAAGCCCAAGGGCAATGCGGTGGAAGAGGCGTTGCGCGCCGTCGAACCCGACGCGCTTTCGCCCAAGGAAGCGCTGGAAGTCCTCTATGACTTGAAGCGGAAATTATCCTAGCATCGGCGCATGGCCGAGGCTTCTGACCCGCGCGTCCGCAAATTCCTGGTGGTGATCGACAAGACACCCGAATGCCAGGTGGCGCTGCGTTTCGCCACAAGGCGGGCGCAGCATACCGGCGGCAGGGTCACCCTGATGTGCCCCGCCACCCCGGGCGAATTCCAGCAATGGCGTGGGGTGGAAGAAATCATGAAAGACGAAGCCCATGCCGAGGCAGAAGCCTTGCTGCATGCCGCCGCCAAAGTGGTGAATGACCTGTCCGGCATCTTGCCCGAACTGGTGATCCCCTACGGCACCGTCACCGAATGCCTGGCCAAGCTGCTGAAGGACGACAAGGACATTTCCATCCTGGTGCTGGCCTCCGGCGCCGGAAAAGAAGGCCCCGGCCCGCTGGTCGCCATGTTTGCGGGCGCCGTGCAGGCGATCCCGGTAACCATCGTGCCGGGAACTTTCACCGACGCCCAGATCGACGCGCTGGCCTGAAGGGGCGCGGGTCTTTTGCCCGCGGCGTCGTCGCGCGTGCTCACGTGCGTCCGCACGCTGCGCGCGACGCTACCTAGCCAGCAGCCAAAATCCCTCGCGCCGAGATGCTTGCGCCTCGGGGCGGCAGGAGAGATAAATCCGCATGGGAAAAGCTTTGGTCGCCGTCGCTGTCGGTATTGTCTTTGTCGTGCTGCTGCTGGGGCTTTACACCCTGTGGAAGGGCGGGGCCACGGCGGCCAGCTGGTCCAACAAGCTGATGCGGATCCGCGTCCTGGCCCAGTTCATTGCCATCCTGATCATCCTGGCGGTGCTGTATTTCCGCTAAAAATCCCTGATTTTGAGCCATGCACTCGGCGGCGTTGAAGATTCCCGCCCCGCCTTATATGTAAGCGCCTCGCAGGCCCTCGGCAGGGTCTCGTCAATGGAAAGAATACTCATGGGCACGACGCTGTACGACAAAATCTGGGATGCACATCTGGTCGAGGCCCGCCCCGGCGAGACGCCCCTCATCTATGTTGACCGTCATCTGGTCCATGAAGTCACCAGCCCCCAGGCGTTCGAAGGCCTGCGCAATACCGGCCGCAAGGTCCGCCGCCCTGAGCTGACCCTGGCAGTGGCCGATCATAACGTGCCGACCAAGGACCGCGACAAGGGCATCACCGATCCGGAAAGCCGCGAACAGGTTGCCGCCCTGGCGCAAAACACCAAGGATTTCGGCATCGAATATTTTGCGATGGATGATATCCGCGCCGGCATCGTGCACATCATCGGCCCGGAACAGGGCTGGACCCTGCCCGGCACCACCATTGTCTGCGGCGACAGCCACACCTCCACCCATGGCGCTTTCGGTTCTTTGGCGTTCGGCATCGGCACCTCGGATGTCGAGCATGTGCTGGCGACCCAGACCCTGCTGATGCCCAAGTCGCAGAACATGCGCGTGATGGTGAACGGCAAGCTGCCCGAAAGCGTCACGGCGAAAGACATCGCCCTGGCGGTGATCGCCAAGATCGGCACGGCCGGCGGCACCGGCTATGTCATCGAATATGCCGGTGATGCGGTGAAGGCGCTGTCCATGGAAGGGCGCATGACCCTCTGCAACCTCACGATCGAAGGCGGCGCCCGCGCCGGCCTGATCGCGCCCGATGACGTCACCTTCAACTATATCCAGGGCCGCCCGCGCGCGCCCAAGGCTGCTGCGTTTGAAGCGGCGGTGAATTACTGGCGCACATTGAAGTCTGATGCCGACGCGAAGTTCGATGCCGAGATCACGCTGGATGCGCGCGACATCGTGCCGATGGTGACCTGGGGTACTTCGCCGGAACAGGCGCTGCCGGTAACCGGCAATGTCCCCGATCCCGCCAAGATGGAAGAGCATAAGCGCGCTTCCGCCGAACGGGCACTCGACTATATGGGCCTGACCGCCGGCATGAAACTCACCGACATCAAGGTGGATCATGTCTTTATCGGCTCCTGCACCAATGGCCGGATCGAAGACCTGCGCGCCGCCGCCGCCATCGCGCGTGGCAAGAAGGTGTCATCCGGCGTCAATGCCATCGTCGTGCCAGGCTCCGGCCTGGTGAAGGAACAGGCCGAAGAAGAAGGCCTGGACAAGGTATTCCTGGATGCCGGCTTTGAATGGCGCGATCCGGGCTGCTCCATGTGCCTGGCGATGAATGCCGACAAGCTGAAAGAGGGCGAGCGCTGCGCCTCCACCTCCAACCGCAACTTCGAAGGCCGTCAGGGCCGCGGCGGACGTACGCATCTGGTGTCGCCCGCGATGGCTGCTGCTGCCGCGATCACGGGCCATCTCACCGATGTGCGGACGTTATAGATGCACGGCAAAACGGTTCTGGCGCTTGCCCTGACCGTTTTGACGTCTCCTGTCTTCGCGCATGATGTTGATCTGACAAAATTGCCCCTGGGCGACGGCAAACTTTCCGCCGCGCCGATGGCTGGAGAAATTTGGGCCTGCCGCGTGGACCCCAATGGTGGCGGGGCGCGGGTGGATGGTCCCTGGATCAACAAATCCGCCGGCACTTATGATTTCACCAAGAAGGCGGTGGTCAGCGGCAAGGTAATGTGGGTGCCGCATTTCGTCATGACAATGTCCGGCGACAGCCGTGTCTTCACCAGCAACGACCTGCCCAATCATCCCACCGGTACTTTTCCGATTCCCTCCACGGATGAAGCTTACAAATATGACCGCAACCCCAACGCCATCCGCGAGCAGAGCGTCTCGGTGACTTTGCCGGCCAATCCGGTGGCGGCGCCGATGCCGGTTTGCGCGCCGGGCGCGGTGGGAATTCTTTTGACCGGCTCCGTGCTGTTCAACGCGCTCGATGCGCCGGGCCGCGATGCGGTGGCGCATGAGACACAGGATTCCTGCCAGGGTCATCCGCAGGAATCCGGCGTCTATCATTATCACTCGGTCACAACCTGCATGGACGACAAGCGCCTGCCCGGCGGCCATTCCGCCCTTGTGGGATATGCCCTGGACGGTTTTGGCATCTTTGGGCGCTACGGCGAAAATGGCGCGCTGTTGTCATCCAGCGATCTGGACGCCTGCCACGGCCATACCCACATGATCCCCTGGGATGGCAAGATGGTGATGATGTATCACTATCACGCGACCTGGGATTTTCCTTACACGCTGGGTTGTTTTCACGGCAGCTATGACCTGGCCAATGTGCGCGCCATCTCCGGCCCGCCGCCACGGCGCGGCTTCGGGCCCAGAGGCGGTAACGGCGGCTTCGGGCCGCCGCCCAATTAAAAGAAACTGATCGGGTCTACATCCACCGTGGCGCGAACTTGCGTGGGGATTTTCACCAGCGCCAGCCAGGCGCGCATATAAGCCTGCATATCCACGCCTTTGGCGGCCTGCACCAGCAGGCGTTCGCGCGTCTGGCCGCGCAGCAGCGCGTAAAAAGCCGGCGTCGGACCCCACACTTTCACATCCTTGGCGGACGGCGCGGCTTTGCCCAGCAGACGCGCGATTTCGCGCACCTGCTCGCCGTCATAGCCCGAAACAATGATCGCGGCGAGGCGGCCATAGGGCGGCGCGCCGGCACGGGAGCGAAATTCGGCTTCCTGGGCATAGAAATTGTCGCGGTCGCCGGATGCCAGCGCCGCGATCACCGCATCGGTGGGATTGCGGGTCTGCAGCAATACCAGTCCGGGCTTTTCGGCGCGGCCTGCGCGGCCTGACACCTGATGCAGCAATTGAAAGGTGCGTTCGCGGGCGCGCAGATCGCCGTCCGAGCCGCCCAGATCGGCGTCAATCACGCCCACCAACGTCAGCTGCGGGAAATGATGCCCCTTGGCGATAATCTGGGTGCCGATCAGTACATCGATTTCCCGTTTTGCCATGGCGCGGATGGTGGCCTGCATTTCCGATGGCCCGGTATGCAGCGCTGCCATGGTATCGGAGGAGGCGACGGCATAACGCGCCTGTGGAAAGAACAGCGCCAATTCCTCGGCCACCCGTTCCACGCCGGGGCCGCAGGCGATCAAAGTGCCTTCTGCCTTGCATTCCGGGCAGGCATTGGGCAACGCGATTTCATAACCGCATTGATGACAGGACAGGCGCTTCTTGTAGCGATGCTCCACCAGCCAGGACGAACAATGGGGGCAGGTGAGCTTGTGGCCGCAGGCTTCGCACAAGGTCAGCGGGGCGTAGCCGCGCCGGTTGAGGAACAATATCGCCTGCTCGCCTGCCGCCAAAGTCTGGGTCAAGGCTTCGCGCAAAGGCGCTGACAGCCATTTGGCGTTGTCTTCGCTGCTTTGCTCCCGCCGCACATCCACGATCTTGACGGTGGGCATTTGCGCTACGCCATGGCGCGCCGCCAGTTTCAGATGGGCATAGCGGCCTGAGCCGGCATTGATAAAAGTTTCCAGCGATGGCGTGGCGCTGGACAGGATCAACGGGCATTGCTCGATCCGCGCCCGCACCACCGCCATGTCGCGGGCATGATAGATGGCGCCTTCCTGCTGCTTGAAAGCCTGCTCATGCTCCTCATCCACGATGATGAGGCCCAGCTTTGGAAAGGGCAGGAACAAGGATGAGCGCGCGCCCACCACCACCCGCACTTCGCTGTTCATTACGGCGCGATAGGTGCGGCGGCGTTCCTTCTGTGACAAATCGCTGTGCCATTCGGCGGGCCGTGACCCGAAGCGGGCCGCGAAGCGCTCCAGAAACTGCACCGTCAAGGCAATTTCCGGCAGCATGATCAAAACCTGCCGGCCCCGGCGCAAACTTTCGGCGATGGCCTCGAAATAGACTTCGGTCTTTCCCGAACCCGTCACGCCGTCCAGCAGGCTGGCGGAGAATTTTTCCGCCGCCACCGCGCCGCGCAAATGCGCTGCCGCCTGGGCCTGGTCGCTGTTCAACTCCGGCTGGGCGAAAGCTGGATCGGGCGATGGGAAGGCCGCGAACTCCGGCAACTGGGTTGTCACCAGTGCGCCTGCCGCGATCAGTCCCCGCACCACGGCGGGCGAAACATTGGCGTCTTCCGCCAGGCCCGAAACGCTGCGCGCCAGCCCATCTTGCGCCACGGCCAGCACGCGTTTGCGCCCTTCCGACAATTTGGCGGGGATCACATCGCCCTTCACATAGGCGGTGCGCAGGCTTTCCGGCTCAAAGGCGCCCCGCGACCGCAGCGCCATGGCCAGAATCGCGCCGGGCGGGTTGATGGTGTAATCCGCCACCCAGTCAATGAAATCGCATAATCCGGCGGGCAAAACGGGCGCGCCGTCCAGCGGAACGGCCACTTTCAGGCGATTGTCGCCCACTATGCCTTCAGCGGCGCCCCACACCACGCCCAGGCTTTCGCGGTTCCCCAGCGGGGCGGCAACCACCGTCCCCCGCGGTGCGTTTACGCCCCGAGGAAGCTTGTAATCATAGGCGCCGGCCAGCGGCAAAGGCAGCAAAACGCCCGCCCGTTCCTGGGGCGCCAGAATGACAGCTTCCTGCTTCAACCGGGCGGGTCTCATGGGATACCATTCGCTCCGCCTCAGCGCAGCCGTCAACCAAAAGGTCGCCAAGCCCCATGAAAATTTTTCTTGATACCGCCGATGTGGCCGAAATCCGCGAATATGCCGATAGCGGGCTGGTGGACGGCGTCACCACAAACCCCTCGCTGGCTGCCAAGACGGGCCGCGATTATGGCGATGTGCTGAAGGAGATTACATCCTTTGTCTTCGGCTCGGTCAGCGCCGAAGTGCTGGCGACCGATTTCGACGGCATGATGAAGGAAGGCCGGGCGGTGGCAAAAATCGCCAAGAACATCACCATCAAGGTGCCGCTGACCTGGGATGGGCTCAAAGCCTGCAAGGCGCTGTCGGACGAAGGCGCGATGGTCAATGTCACGCTCTGCTTCTCGCCGGTGCAGGCGATGATGGCGGCCAAGGCGGGCGCCCATTTCATCTCGCCCTTTATCGGCCGGGTGGATGATGTCGGCGAAGACGGCATCGGCTTGATCCGCGATATTCGCGCCATCTATGACAATTACGGTTACAAGACAGAAATTCTCGCCGCCTCGATCCGCAGCGTCAGCCATGTGCGCGAAGCTGCGCTGGCCGGCGCCGATGTCGCCACCATTCCGACGGAGATTTTCAAGAAGCTGCTCAGCCACCCGCTGACCGACAAGGGCCTGGCCGCGTTCATGGCTGACGCCAAAAAGGCCAATGTAACGATCAAGACGTAAGCCGGCGCATGGGGCGTTCTGCCGAGGAACTGCAAAAAAACTGGCACAATTGGCTGGCGCATGAGCGCCGTGCCAGCCCCAATACCTTGCGCGCCTATGGCGATGACGTATCGCGCTTCCTGGGTTTCCAGCGTGGCCATCTGGGCGGCGCCTTGAACGAAAAGGCGCTGGCCACGCTCAAGACCGCTGACATTCGCGCCTTTATCGCCGCGCGGCGCTCGGAAGGATTGGGCGCGGGCGGGGTGCAGCGGGCATTGGCGGCGGTGCGCAGCTTCTATCGCTTCCTGGCGCGCGAAGGCATTCTGGAAAACGCCGCCCCACGTGCCATCCGCACGCCGCGGTTGAAACGCCGCTTGCCGCGCCCGCTCAGCGAAGTGGATGCCGGCCGCGCGATTGAAGAAGCCGGCACGCATGACATCAAATGGCTGGGCGC
>Ga0118677_10009249_pt1 | contig 15451 bp, 17 predicted proteins | sample AliMusrvi5mmetaG_FD_86154 | JGI IMG/M metagenome (GOLD analysis project Ga0118677, IMG submission 86154)
GATCGGCACCGTGGAAGTGCCGCAGGAGGCCTTCCTCGCCGTGCTCGAGCTCGAGCCGGGCGACAAGGACCGCTGATGGGCGGCGCGGGCCGGCCGGCCGAGCCGGCGGCGCCGGCCGAGCCGGCGGCGCCGGCCGCCGGCAGCGCCGAGATGCCCGCCGGAAGCGCCGAGGCGCCCGCCGACGCGCAGCCGCACTTCGTGGCGCCGGATCTGCGCTGCCACGCGTCCTGGCTCGAGGCGCTCCGCGAAGCTCACGCGGAGGGCAGGCACGACCGGCTGGACGAGATGCGGCTCCAGGACTCCGCCGAGTTCGGCCGCTTCGTCGCCGCGCTGCGCGCCGACGTCTCGCGGCCGGGCGCGGTGGCCGGGTATCTGGCGGCGCTCAGCGGCACGCCGGTCGAGACCTGGCCCGACGGCTACGTCCCGCAGACCTGGCTCTGGTGGGTCGCCGGCGACAGGTTCCTCGGCCGGCTGTCGATCCGGCACAGGCTCACTCCACATCTACTCGTCGAGGGCGGCAACATCGGCTATGCTCGCCGCCGCGCTCCCGCTCGCCGCCGGGCTGGGCATCGAATTCGCGCATCTCGACAGCGACGAGGATAATCCGGCCTCGCAACGCGTCATCGAGAAGAACGGCGGCCGGCTGGAGCGCCGCGGGCCGGGCGTCCTCTACTACGTCGTGCCGACGCGATGAGCGCTGCCGCGGCCCGCGCGCCTGTGTCCGCTGCGTTCAGCGGGCCGGTGCGGCACGTCTACGTGCACGTGCCCTTCTGCCGCGCCCGCTGCGACTACTGCGACTTCGCCTCGACGGCGATCGGTGACGCGCCGAACGAGGGTCTCCTCGATAACTTCGTCGACGGGATCGCCACCGAGTGGAACCTGGGGGCCGCGGGGATGGCGGCAGCCGCCGCGGGTCCCGCGCTCGGCCGCCTTCACACGCTGTATTTCGGCGGCGGCACGCCCAGCCTCCTCGGGCCGGACCGGCTCGAGCGACTGCTCGAGCTCTTCCGGCCGCGCCTCACGCCGCACGCCGAGGTCACCGTCGAGGCCAACCCGGAAGACGTCGACGACGCCTTCGCGGAGTGGGCGGCGGCCGCGCCGGTCGCCGGCGGCGCCGGCGCGGCGCGCGGCCTTCGCATCTCGCTCGGTGCGCAGAGCCTCGCGCCGCGCCTGCGGCAGGCGCTGGGCCGCCGCGCCCAGGCCGATCCCGCCGACGCCTTCCGGCGCCTGCGCTCTGCCGGCGTCGCGAACCTGAGCCTCGACCTCATCCAGGGCATCCCCGGCCAGACGATGGCGGGCCTCGAGGCCGACATCGGCGCCGTGCTCGACCTCGCCCCGGATCACATCTCGTGGTACGAGCTCACGCTCGCGCACGGCACGCCACTGGAGAGGCGTCTTGCGGCCTCCGGGGCAAGGGCCGGGAGCGAAGGTCGGGCCTCGGCCGAGTGCGAAGGCCGGATGGCCCGTGACGCGGGCGGCGCACTATGCGGCGCGGCGCGTGGTGCCGAATCTGGCACCGAATCCGGCACCGGATTCGGTGCCGAGGCCGGGGCCAAAGGTACCGCTCGTGCCGAGGCCGTGGCTAAGGGTACGGCCCTCGCCGACGCCGACGCCGACGCCGCCGACGACGACGGCGCGGCCGCAGAGGCACGCGCCGATTCCTTTGAGTGCGTCGTGCGCGCGCTCACCGCGGCCGGCTATGACTGGTACGAGGTGAGCAACTTCGCCCTGCCGGGCAGGAAGGCGCGCCACAACGTGGCGTACTGGCGCGCCCGCCCCTACGTCGGCCTCGGCCCGGGCGCCGTGAGCACGGTCGGCGCGCGCCGCTGGCGCGACCTGCCTGACGCGACCGCCTGGGCGGCGGCGCTCGCCGCCGGCCGCCGCCCGCCGCGCGAGGAGGAGCGGCTCGACGACGCCACGTTGCGGCGCGAGCGCCTCATGCTGGCGGCGCGCTGCGGGCTCGCCGTCCCGCTCGCGGACCTCGGCGGAGCGCTCGACCTGCAGGCCGCCGGCAGCCTCGCCGTCGCTGGATTGGTTTCCCTGCACAGTGGTACAATCCGGGTGACGCGAAAGGGGCGCTACGTGGCCAACGAGGTGTGCGTGCGCCTGTTTCGCGATACGCATTTAAGGGGTTGATCGTGGCGCTGACCACGCGACAGGAACATGTGCTGCGGACCGTCATCGAGGAGTACATCGCCTCGGGCGTGCCCGTCGGCTCCAGGCATCTGAGCGAACGCTTCGACTTCGGCATCGCTGCCTCGACGATCCGCAACGACCTGGCCGAGCTCGAGGACATGGGCATGCTCGCGCACCCGCACACCTCTGCGGGACGCGTGCCCACCAAGAGGATCTTCAACACCACGGCGCCGATCGATGAGGGTCTCGCCGAATTCGCGCGCGTGTACCTCAACGAGCGCCTCGTCGGCATCCAGCTGGGTACGAGGCGCGCGGCCGACGCGTTCGAGAGTCACGACCTCGGGGCCAAGGAACACGACTTCCTCGAGGCCGTCCGGCCGGCGTTCGACGCCCTCGGGCACGGCGACGTGGAGGGCCTGCATCTGGGCGGCGCCTCGCGTCTCCTGGACAACCTCACGCGGCAGGGCGTCGGCCACCTTACAGAACTGCTCGACATGCTGGAGCAGCGCTTCAACCTGCTCGAGCTCCTCTCCGACGCGATGCGCGAGGACGGCGTGTACCTGCGCATCGGTCACGAGCTCGCCCCGCCGTCGCTGCAGGCGTGCTCCCTGGTCGCCGCGAAATACGGGGTGGCCAACCGGGACCTCGGCACCGTGAGCGTGCTGGGCCCCACACGCATGGACTACCAGAGCGTGATCGCCACGGTCCAGGCGACCGCCGACGGTCTGAGCAAATACCTCGAGGAGATCTGGTGAAGCGCGACTACTACGACGTTCTCGGCGTGGGCCGCGACGCCGACCAGGGCGCGATCAAGAAGGCGTTCCGCAGGGTCGCGCGCGAGTGCCACCCGGACGTGAACCCCGGAGACCCGGACTGTGAAGCACAGTTCAAGGAGGCCGCCGAGGCCTATGAGGTGCTGAGAAGCCCCGAGACGAGGTCGGCCTACGACCACTACGGCTTCGACGGCCTGCGCGGCCAGCAGGTCCCCGACTTCGGCCAGTTCGGCTTCAACGACCTCTTCAACGTCTTCTTCGGCAACGGCACCTTCGACTCGGTGCTGCGCGACGCCGGCGGCGGCATGTGGGGCGCGTCGGGTGGCGGCGCCCCGGCGCCGCGCGGCGAGGACATCGACGTCCCCGTCACGCTCACGCTCTCGGAGGCCGTCTTCGGCGCCAAGAAGTCGATCGAGGTGACGAGCGACGTGACCTGCGCCACCTGCTCCGGCAGCGGCGCGCGCCCCGGTACCGGCCGCGACACCTGCCCGCAGTGCCACGGCAGCGGCCGCATGCGCGAGGTGTCGAGCCTCGGCGGCTTCGGCCAGTTCATCCGCACCAGCACCTGCAACCTCTGTCGCGGGCAGGGCACCATCGTCAACGACCCCTGCGAGACCTGCCGCGGCAGCGGCCGCGTGCGCGAGACGCGGACGGTCGACGTGGACCTGCTCGCCGGCATCGCCGGCGGGCAGACGCAGATCGTGCGCGGCGCCGGCGGCGCCGCCGCGCAGGGCGGGCGCCCCGGCGACCTGCGCGTAGCGGTCGCCGTCGAACCTGACGAGCACTTCGTGCGCGACGGCGACGACCTTATCTACCGCCTCGACGTCACGATGGTCGAGGCGGCCCTGGGCACGACCGCCTACGTGCCGGCCCTCGACGGCGACATCGAGGTCACGCTCAAGCCCGGCACTCAGCCCGGCGAGGTCAAGGTGCACCGCAACCGCGGCGTGCCGGTGCTGCAGGGCTACGGCCGCGGCGACCTCAAAGTCGTGGTCAACGTGCAGGTGCCGCGCCACCTCAGCTCCGAGCAGCGCGAGGTGCTGGAGCAGTTCGCGGCGCTCACCTCCGAAACGAACTACGAGCCGGACCAGAGCTTCCTCGACAAGGTCCGGGCCGTCTTTCGTCAGTGACCCGCACGCAGTACACGCGCTACACGCTGCGGCTCTCGCCGGCGGCGGCGGGGGGGACTGCGCCTGCATCTTCCGCGCTCGCGCCCGCGCCTGCCGAACCCTATGACGACTGGTCGGGGGCGGCGGCCTACGCCTCAGGCCCGGACCCCCAAGCCCTCGACTACGTCGAACCCGAGGCGGTCCAGTTGATCGGCGCGCTCCAGCCTGCCGGCTGGGAGGAGCTGGACGCCGGGCGCACGCTGCGGTTCTGGCTCGAGGAGGGTCGCGACGCCGCCTCCGCCACGGTGGCGACGCTGCGCCGGCTGGGCGAGCGCGGCCGGCTCGAGGTCTCGCGCGAGCGCCCCGGCTGGGAGGACGCCTGGCGGCGCTTCCACAAGCCGCACGTGATCGGGCGCCTGTACCTGCGGCCCCCGTGGTACCCGGCGCGCGACGATCTGCTCGACATCGTCGTCGAGGCCGGACTCGCCTTCGGCACCGGCGGTCACGCGAGCACGCGCCAGTGCCTCGAGGAGATCCAGGAGATCCCGCCCGGCCGCCTGCTGGACCTCGGCAGCGGCTCGGGGGTCGTCTCGTTCGCGGCCCTGCGCCTCGGCTTCGCCCCCGTGTGGGGCATCGACATAGATCCGGTCGCAGTCCACGCCGCCGCCGGCAACGCCGCCATGAACGAGCTCGCGCCCACGTTCATGGTGGGCGACGCGACCGAGCCCGCCTATCCGCTCCCCGAAGCCGACACCGTGGTCGCCAACATCGCGCTCAACCCGATCCTCCGGCTGGCGCGCCGGTTCGCCGGGCCGCAGGGCGCAACGGCGGAGGGCGTGGCGCCTGCCGGCGCGGCGCCTCCGGGCGCCGCGCCTGCCGGCCTCCGGCCCGAGCACCTCCTGCTCGCCGGTCTGCTTGTGGAACAGGAAGAACCGGCCGCCGCTGCGTTCCCCGGCTACGACACGGCGGCGCGCCGCGACGACGGCACCTGGCTGATGCTGCACCTCGTGAGGCGGCCGTGACGCGGGTGGCGGCCGCCTTCGTCGGCTGCAAGGTGAACCAGGCCGACAGCGACGAGGCCCTCGCGCGGCTGTGCGCCTCCGGGCTCAGTCCCGCGGCGAAGGACGACGCCGACGTCGTCATCGTGCATACCTGTTGCGTGACGGCCGAGGCCGAGCGCAAGTCGCGCCAGGTGGCGCGCCGCGAGGCCCGGGCCGGGCGCCGCGTGGTCGTCGCCGGGTGCGCGGCGGCGCTCCATCCGGAACAGTTCCTCGAGCCCGGCCTCGAGCTGCTCGGCACACGCTCGTGGCGTCAGGTGGCGGCCGGCTGGGGTGAGAGTCGTCCGCCGGCCGACGCGGAGCCGCGCACGCGCCTGCCGCGCGCCCGCACGCGCGCCGTGATCAAAGTGCAGGACGGCTGCGCCGGCACCTGCACGTACTGTGCCATCCGCCTGGCGCGCGGCCGGCCGCGGAGCCGGCCGCTGGCCGAGACGCTGTCGGCGGTCGCCGCGACCGTCCGCAGCGGCTCCGGCGAGGTCGTGCTCAGCGGCATCGACCTCGGCGCCTGGCAGGATGGAGACCTGCGGCTGGCGGACCTCGTCGGGGCGATCACGGCGAGCCCGGCCTTCTCCCGCTCCGGCGGCGGCTCGCTGCCGCCTGACCCGGCGGCCGGTGGCCGGGCCCGGCTGCGCCTTTCGTCGATCGAGCCGCGGGACGTGGACGAGCGGCTGCTCGCGGCGCTGGCGCACGAACGCGTGGCGCGCCACCTGCACGTGCCGCTCCAGTCTGCGGACGACGGCGTGCTCGCGGCGATGGGGCGCCCCTACACGTACGCGGAGTTCGAGGCGCGCGTGGCGCTGGCGCGCCGGTCGCTCGGGCGGATGATGCTCTCGACCGACGTCATCGTCGGGTTCCCCACCGAGGACGAGGCCGCGTTCGCGCGCACGCTGGCCGCCGTCGCAGGCGGCGGCTTCGGGCGCGTGCACGTGTTCGCCTTCTCGCCGCGGCCGGGGACCGAGGCGGCGGAGCTGCCGCCGCTCCCGCCGGCCGCGATCAAGGCGCGCATGGCGCGCGCGCTGGCCGCCGCCGAGGCGGCGGCCCGGCGCGCGCGCCTCGACGCCGTCGGCCGTCGTGCGCACGTCCTCATCGAGGACCGGCACGACGGCCTCTCGAGGGGGTACAGTTCGGAGTACATCCGCTATTACCTCAGCGGCGAAGCGCGGCCGGGGCAGCTGGTCGGAGCGGTCGCGGAGGCCGCGCACAGGGACGGCGTGAGAGGACGGATCGTGTGAGCGGCAGAGGCAGGACGGTGTGAGCGGCAGCAGACCTCGGCACAGCAGTGAGCGGACGCCCGTGGGAGGCACGGCATGAGAGAGCTCGGCGAGATCGAGCAGCAGATCAGGGACGACGGCAGGGCGGCGCTCAAGGCGGGCGACAAGAGGCGCCGCGCAGCGTTGTCTGCGTTCGTCGCGGCGCTCAAGAAGGAGCGCATCGACAGCCGCAAGGAGCCCACGGAGGCGGACGAGCTCACGGTGCTCAAGCGCGAGCGCAAGCGGCGCGCGGAGGCCATCGAGCTCTACGAGCAGGCCGGGCGCACGGACCTCGCCGACCAGGAGAAGTACGAGGAGGACCTGCTCGCGTCGTACATGCCGGAGGAACTCGGCGACGACGCGCTCGAGGAGCTCGTCGACAAAGGCATCGCGGCCACCGAAGCCGTCACGCCGCGCGACATGGGCAAGGTGATGGGCTGGCTCAAGCCCAAGGTCGCCGGCCGCGCCGACGGCAAGAAGCTCAGCGACCTCGTGCGCGCCAAGCTGGGGGGGTAGGGGTGACGCCGATCGTCCGCACCGTCATCGACCTCGACGGCAACAGCATCGCCCTCGCGCTCGCCGGCGAACACGACGCGCTCATCCTCGAAGGGCCGGACGACGCCGTCGGCAAGGCGCGCGCGGCGCTCGAGGAGCTGCTCACGGTGATCCGCTCCGGGCGCCCCTTGAGTCCGGCGATCGTGGAGTCGCTCATGGACATCGCCGTCAACTCGTCGGGCAAGCCCTCCGAGGTCTACGGCGACGTCGTGCTCACGCACCGCGGCCGGCAGGTGGGGCCGCGCACGGTCAACCAGAAGCGCTACGTGGACGCCATCCGCAGCAACACGATCACCTTCGGCATCGGACCGGCCGGGACCGGCAAGACCTATCTGGCCACGGCGATGGCGGTGAGCGCCTACTTTTCCAAGCAGGTCGGGCGCATCATCCTCACGCGCCCGGCGGTGGAGGCGGGGGAGAGCCTCGGCTTTCTGCCCGGCACAGTCTCGGAGAAGGTCGACCCGTACTTCCGCCCGCTCTTCGACGCCCTCTACGACATGATGGAGGCCGAGAAGCTGGCGGCGCTCATCGAGAAGGGCGAGATCGAGGTCGCGCCGCTCGCCTTCATGCGCGGGCGCACGCTCAACGACTCGTTCATCATCCTCGACGAGGCGCAGAACACCTCGCCCGAGCAGATGAAGATGTTCCTCACGCGCCTCGGCTTCGGCTCCAAGATGGTCGTCACCGGCGACGTCACGCAGATCGACCTGCCGCACAGCCGCGTCTCGGGACTGGTGACGGTCACGGACGTGCTGGAGGAGATCGACGACATCGACATCGTGCAGTTCGACGGGCACGACGTCGTGCGTCACAAGCTCGTGCAGCGCATCGTGAACGCCTACAAGGACCACGGCGATCGGGCGGAGGCCGCCAAAGCGCAGCGGCTGGCGGCCCGGGAGCGCCGCGGGGAGGAAGCCTCGTGAACCTCGTCGAGGTGGTCAACGGCACGCGCGTGGCGCTCGACCGCGAAGCGGTCGCCCAGCTGGTGGCGCGCGTGCTCGAGGCCGAGGAGGTCTGCGACGCGGAAGTCTCGGTGCTCTTCGTCGGCGAGCGGCGCATCCGCGCCCTCAACCGCGACCATCGCGCCAAGGACGAGACTACCGACGTACTCTCGTTCCCGCTCGAGGACGCGGACGATGATCTGGCCGGGGCGGGCGGCCGGGAGCCCGGCGGCGCGGCCGCCGACGACCGCCGCGCCTCCGAGGCGGCGGACGAAGCCGCGCCGCCTGCGCCGCCACGCCTCCTCGGCGACGTCGTCGTCTGCGCGCGCCAGGCGCTGCGCCAGGCGCACGCCGATTCCCTGCCGCCGGCATTCGAACTGGCCGTCCTGCTGACGCACGGCACGCTGCACCTGCTCGGCTACGACCACGAGGTCGACGCCGGCGAGATGGCTCTGCGCCAAGCCGAGGTCCTCGAGCTCGTGGCCTGGGAGGGGCTCCTTGTCCCAGCGTCGCGGTAACATCCTCGAGAGCTTCAACTACGCGTTCTCGGGCATCGTCCACGCGCTCAGCTACGAGCGCAACATGTGGATCCACTTCGCCGTCGCCGGCCTCGTGCTGCTCGCCAGCCTGTTCTTCGCGCTGACGCGCGTCGAGGTGATCGCGCTCCTCGTGGCGATCTCGTTCGTGCTCATCACGGAGATGTTCAACACGGCGATAGAGCGCGTCGTCGACCTCGTGACCGACGAGGACGATCCTCGCGCGAGGATCGCCAAGGACGTGTCCGCCGGCGCCGTACTCATTGCCGCCGTCAACGCGCTCGCGGTCGCCTATCTGGTGTTCTACGACAAGATCACGAGCGTGCCCTACACGGTGCTCACCAAGCTGCGCGGCTCGCCCATCGACGTGACCGTCATCGCCCTGGTCATCGTCATCCTCGTGGCGATCAGCGTGAAGGCGATCACGCACCGCGGCACGCCGTTCCGCGGCGGCCTGCCGTCGGCGCACGCCGCCGTTGCCTTCGCCTCCTGGGTCGGCGTCACGTTCGTGGCCGGCAACACCGGCTACGCTCTGCCGATCTCGGCGATCACGCTGGTACTGGCCGTGCTCGTCGCCCAGAGCCGCGTGCAGGCCGGCATCCACAGCATCCTCGAGGTCGCGGTCGGTGCCGCGCTCGGCATCGTCGTCGCGGTCGTCATCTTCCGACTCTGGTATCCAGTGTGAAGCGCGCCCCGGACCTCGGCGAACGGCTCCTGTACCAGGAGGCGCTCTCGCTCACGGCGCGGGCCTACGCGCCCTACTCCGGCTTCGCCGTGGGCGCCGTGGTCGTCGGCCCGTCGGGCCGCAGCCACCACGGCGTGAACGTGGAGAACGCCTCGTACCCGGCGGGACTGTGCGCGGAGCGCGCCGCGCTCGCCGCGCTCGTGGCGTTCGGGGAGCGCCGGCTGCGCTACGTCGCCGTCGCCGCCTCCGGCGGCCGCGACTGCCTGCCTTGCGGCATGTGCCTGCAGGCGCTGGCCGAGTTCGGCGACCCGGAGGTCATCGCGCAGGTCGGCGGAGAGGTGTGCGTGACCACCCTTCGCCGGCTGCTCGCGGTGCCGTTCGTCGCGGAGCGGCCGGTCGCCGGAGCGGCCGCCGGCGCCGGAACCGATGACGCGGCTGCCGGTGGCGAGGGAAGTGGCGGAGCGGCCGGCACCACCTCGCGCGTCGCCGGCGGAGTCCGGGAGCCCTGCATCGGCGACCCCGCTCTCGACCGCGCCCCTGACGACGACGGCTCCTCCTCGTGAGCGACGACTTCCGCTCCGGCTTCGTCGCCGTGCTCGGGCGCCCCAACGTCGGCAAGTCGACGCTCGTCAATGCGCTCGTGGGCCGCAAGGTCAGCATCGTCAGCGACCACCCGCAGACGACGCGCCGGCGCATCACCGGCGTCGTGAACCTCGAGGGCTGCCAGCTCGTGCTGCTCGACCTGCCCGGCTTCCAGAAGCCGTTCGACTCGCTCACGCGGCGCATGCAGACGGCCGTCGACGACGCCATCTCCGAGGTCGACGCGGCGCTCGTGCTGCTCAACGCGACCGAGACCTTCGGCGCCGGCGACCGCTACATCGTGCAGGCCGTCGCCGCGGCCGCCATCCCGTCCTTCGTGGGTCTCAACAAGGTCGACCTGCTGGACGGGCCGCGGCTGGGCGCCCGCATCGAGGAGGCGAGCGCGCTCTGCGGCGGCCGCGACGTGTACCCGCTCTCGGCGCTGCGCGGCGACGGCCTCGCCGACCTGCTCGCCCATCTCGCCGCGACCATGCCGGGCGGCCCGGTCTACTTCCCCGAGGGGCAGCACAGCGACCAGCCGCTCGAGATGCTCATCGCCGAGCTCGTGCGCGAGCAGGCCTTGCGGCGGACCTTCGACGAGGTGCCCCACGCCGTCGCCGTCGAGGTCAACGGCATCACCGAGCGCACCGACCGGCCGCTCGTCGAGATCGAGGCGCAGCTCATCGTCGAGACCGAGTCGCAGAAGGCCATCCTCGTGGGCAAAGGCGGGCGCCAGGTCAAGGCGATCGGCAGCGCGGCGCGGCACGAGATCGAGAGCATCCTCGGCGTGCACGTCTTCCTGGCCCTGCGCGTCAAAGTGCGCAAGCGCTGGCGGCGTGACGACCGCTACCTCGACCGCCTGATCTAGGAGCGGCCACGGGGGGCGAAGGCGAGGCGGGCTCGGGCCGCTGCGCCGAGGGCGACCGCGGCACCGAGGCCGGCTCGGGCCGCGACGCCGAGGGCGACCGCGGCGCTTTGGTATACTCGCGGCAGCTCTCTCCACCCACGTCTTCTGTCCGGGGGCGGCGGCGTGCACGCCGATGAACTCGCCAAGACCATCGATCACACGATGCTGCGCGCCGACGGCACGTCGCACGACGTGGACCGGCTCTGCCGCGAGGCGCGCAAGTACCACTTCGCCGCCGTCTGCCTGTTCCCGCAGTTCGTCGGCCGGGCCGCGGACCTGCTGCGCGGGGCCGACGTCAAGGTGTGCACCGTGATCTCCTTCCCGTTCGGGGCCGACACGGCGCGCACCAAAGTGTTCGCGGCCGACGACGCCGTCGCCCGCGGCGCCGACGAGATCGACGTCGTCATCAATCTCCCGGCGCTCCTCTCGGGCGAGTTCGGGGCCGCGCGCGACGAGCTCAGCAGCGTGGTCCGCGCGGTGCGCATGAAGACGATCAACAGCGGCCGCGGCGACGCGGTCGTCAAGACGATCATCGAGACGTGCTACCTGTCGAACAAGATGAAGCTCATGGCCTGCAAGATCTGCGAGCAGGCCGGCGTGGACTTCGTGAAGACGTCCACGGGCGTCGGCCCCAAGGGCGCCACGGTGCACGACGTCGAGCTGCTCCGCGACTGCCTCGACGAGCGCATCGGCGTCAAGGCCTCCGGCGGCATCCGCACGCTCCGCGACGTCGAGCTCATGATCAACGCCGGGGCCGGCCGCGTGGGCACGAGCGCCGGCGTCGCCATCATGAAGGAGCTCGCGGGCTGACCAGCGCGGCCCGCCCTCGCCCCCGGCGCGCGTGAACGACTCCCCGCGCAAGTGGTGGAGCCGGCCGTGGCTCGCCGCCGCACTGCTCGCGGCGGTGCTGATCCTCGCCTCCGCGCTGCGGCTCAAAGGCATCGCCTGGGGCCTGCCGTACAGCTTCATCAATGCCGACGAGAACACGGTGATGCCGATCGCGTTCAGGGCCGCGCAGGGCCACGTGAACCCGGGGTTCTTCTTCTATCCGTCTTTCTACTTCTACCTGGTCGCGGCGGCGACGCTCGTCGCCACGCCGGTCCTGTGGCTGGTCAAGCACGCCGACCCGCTGACGCTGCGCGCCTTCGTGATCGACCCCGGGCCGTACTTCCTCATCGGGCGCCTGGCGTCGGCCGCCGCCGGCGTGGCCGCCGTCTACTTCCTCTACCGCATCGGCCGGACCGCCTTCGGGCGCCCGGCCGGCCTCGCCGCCGCCCTTCTTCTCGCTGTGGCGCCGCTGGCGGTGACCTACTCGCACGTGGCGGTCACCGACATGACGGCCACGGCGCTGGCGCTGCTCGCGATCTGGCTCCTGCTCGAGGCGGCGCAGGGCCGCGGCCGGCGCTGGCTGATCGGAGGAGCGCTCGCGGCCGGCCTTGCCACCTCGACCAAGTACAACCTCGGGGTGCTGGTGCTGCCGGCGACGGTCGCGGCTCTCTACGCGTGCCGCGAGGAGGTGGCGCGCCGCGCCGCCGCAGGCGCTCGCGCGGCGCGCCTCTGGGCGCGGCTGCTCGTGCTGCGCGTGTACGTGCCGATGCTGCTTGCCTTCGTCGCCGGCTCGCCGTTCGTCGTGCTCGACGCGCGGCGCTTCGTCAAGGACTTCGCGCGCCAGAACGAGATCATGGGCCGCGGCTGGCTGGGATTCGAGAACGTCGGCAACGGGTTCTGGTACAACCTCCACACCAACCTCGGCGGCGGCATCGGCATGGTGCTCGTCGTGCTCGGCATCGCCGGCATCGCCTGGGCCTTCTGGCGGCGCACGCGGCTGGACCTCATGATTGCGCCCTACGTGGTGCTGTATTACCTGTACATCAGCACGTGGAAGGAGCTCGCCGACCGCTACCTGCTGCCGATCGCACCGCTCCTGATCCTGTTCGCGGTCCGCTTCTGCCTCGAGCTCGCCGGGTTGCGCCCCTCGTGGCGCCGCGTCGCGCTGCCGCTCGTGGCCGCCGTGCTCGCGGTCGCGTGCGTCCTGCCGCTGGCGTCGGCGGTCTCCTTTGACCGCGCTCTCTCCGGCACCGACACGCGCGCCGTGGCCAAGGACTGGATCGAGCGTACGATCCCCTCGGGCACGGTCATCGCCATGGAGAACTACAGCCCGCAGCTTGTCGGTCTCCTCGACAAGCCCTACTACGACCAGGCGGGGCTGGTGCAGAAGGCGTACAAGATCGTGAAGATCCCCTTGCCGCTGCCCGGGACTCTTGCGAAGCAGCGTTCGGTGAGCTTCCTCGAGAGCAGGCGTGTGCGCTACGTCGTCGTCAGTTCCAAGGTGTACGACCGCGTGTTCGCCGCCGCCGGCAGCTACCCGTATCTCGTCGACTTCTACCGGCAACTGGAGCAGACGGGGACGCTGGTCAAGGAGTTCCGGCCCGGACCCGGCCAGCGCGGGCCGGTGCTCAAGATCTACAGGCTGCCGCCCGGGGCCTAGCGGTACCCGGCGACCTCCTCGGCCGCTTCCTCCACCTCGCCCTCGGCCACCGGCGTGCGCCCCGGCTTGACGACCAGGTATGCGACGAAGCCGGGCAGGATCGGCAGCCAGAAGTTGATGAGGCGGTAGACGAGGACGACCGCGACGGCGGTCGCGGAAGGCACGCCGAAGCTCACGAACACGGCGATCATGATGCCTTCGATCGCCCCCAGCCCGCCGGGCGTCGGCGCCAGCGTCCCGACCGCGTAGGCCACCACGTAGGCGACGGCCAGGGAGGCGAAGCCGAGCGAGTAGCCGAAGGCGCGGAACGTGACGTAGAGGCAGAGCAGGTCGCAGGTCCAGTACACGCAGGCGAGCGCCGTGGTCGTGCGCAGGGCGCCGCGGTGGGACGTCATGCGGCGCATGCCGGCGAAGAGGTTGTCGAGCCAGCCGTCGATGTGCGCCTCGTGCACGACCTCTCGCCGCATGACTCGGTTCACGACCCGCGCGACCTGGGCGACCCGGCGGCGCATCCGCGAGCGGTGGTTGTAGAGGTAGACGCCGTAGGCGGTCAGCCACAGCAGCAACACGATCAGCACGATCGCGGCGAGGTAGCTCAGGATCGACTCGCCGCGCGCCACCACGAGGTAGATCAGCGCGAGCGCGAAGAAGAACCACAGCACGGCGTAATTGAAGAACTGCTGGGCCGCGATGACGACGAAGATGAGCCCGTGCGGCACCTGGCGCTTGCGCAGTGCGTTGTAGGTCACGACCCAGCCGCCGACTCCGCCGGCGGAGAGCACGTGGCTCACGGCGAGGCCGCTGAGCGTGATCGCAAGCACGTCGGGGAGGCGCAGGCGGACGTCGAGCACGCGCAGGATGAAGCGTGTCAGGTTCGCGTAGCCGAGCAGGGCGCAGACCTCGAGCACGACGGCGAAGGCGAGGAGGACGTAGCTCGCGTGAGACAGCATCGCGAAGCTGTCCTCGGTGTTGACGACCTTGGGCAGCAGCAGATACAGGGCCGCGACGATGAGCGCGAAGACGAGAATATGGCGGATGGTCTTCTTGATCTGCTGCCTCCCCGGAACGGGTCAGCGCTTGGAGCTGCGCCCGCCGCGCCGCTGGCGCGCTTGCGGGCGCTTCTCGCCGAAGGCGTCGCGCTCGATCTCCATGCGCCGCGTCCACGAATACGCCACAGCGCATGGGACGGAGAGGAGCGGAACGGCGCACAGGACGACCCACGCCCAACGCCTCGCAGCTACCGTCACGTACAACGCGTAGACGTACGTCACGGCCATGCCCGCGAGCAGAACGGCGCCCCACACGAGGTAGATCGAGCTGGGGATGAACGAGACGGACAGCGTCTTCGCGAACGCTTCCAGCAGGAAAAGCACCAGAGTGATGGCAGAGACGAGGAAGAGGTTGGCGATGCGGCGCAGCTCCGCGGCGATCTCGGGGGAGGGCTGCACGCCGGGGTCGTCCTTGTCGTATTTGAGGAAGTCGAAGAGGCCCATGGGCTCCATGCTCCGTGTGTGTGGCGTCGCGCGCCCGGGCATGAACGGGGCAGCGAAAGGACGGCGTAAGTCTCGGCGATGACGGCAGCTAACACAACCCTGGGCGGCAGCTTCGCCGCCGCCTACGACGCGCTCATGTGGCCGTTCGAGCGCGTCGCCATCGGCGCCTGGCGGCGCCGCCTCGCGGCGCGCGCCGGGGGCCGCGTGCTGGAGATCGGCGCCGGCACCGGCAGCCAGCTGCGCTGGTACGGCGCCGGCCTAGAGGTCGTCGCGCTCGAGCCCGACCCGGAGATGGCGGCGCGCGCCCGGCGACGGGCGGCCGGGGCGGCGGCCAGCGTGCGCATCGTCGAGGGCTCGGCGGAGGCGCTCCCGTTCCCCGACGGGAGCTTCGACACCGCGGTCGCCACCTTCTGCCTGTGCACGGTGCAAGATCCCGCCGCGGCGCTCGCCGAGCTCCGCCGCGTGCTCGTCCCCGGCGGCCGCCTGCTCGCCATCGAGCACGTGCACCTGAGCTGGCAGCCGGGCCGCCGGCTGCAGAGCCTGGCCGCGCCGGCGTGGGCGTCGCTGGCCGGCGGCTGCCGGCTCGACAGGGACACCTTGGCGGCGATCCGCGAGGCCGGATTCGACCTCCTCGAGGAGCGCCCCCACGTGCTCGGCTGGATCGTCGAGCTTGCCGCGTCAGGCCGATAGAGGGTTGCATGCGCAGCGCGTTCGCGCTAGATTATTATCTCGAACGAACAACAGAGGCGTCTGCGCACGCCCCCACAGCCCGTTCGCCTTCGCGTCACCCCCCTCATCACTTCTGGCGTTGGCCTGTCGGGCTCAGTGCGGCCAAGACGCCGAACGCCCCCCGGGTACAGGTGAAACCGCTGCCCGCCGGGGAAACCGCGTCGAAAGGACGTTGTGACCCGATGCCAGAGCCTGATCGCGATCCTCGCGAT
>Ga0118677_10009252_pt1 | contig 15446 bp, 9 predicted proteins | sample AliMusrvi5mmetaG_FD_86154 | JGI IMG/M metagenome (GOLD analysis project Ga0118677, IMG submission 86154)
ATCCTGACGCATTTAATGCAGCCAAAGCCAAATATAACACATTGTAGTACCGAGAACACGCTTACAGTGTGCTCAATGCTGATGCTGTGAAGTCCGAAAAGACTTTTGCAAACAATTGGGCTACAACTTCTGGCAAAGCCCCATTCAACTTCAGCCAAAGTTTCAGCATTGGTAATCAAACAAAATTATTTGGAAAAACTTTGGGTTATCTGATGGGCTTCCGTTATTCAAGTGCGGTTCAATATGATCCAACAGCCATTGGGAATAGATATGGAGCATCAAGTTCAACTGATACAGTTACTAATAAACCTGGTGGATATGACATTTTGCACCAACAGACCAGTAAGGAAACTAGAGGTTGGAGTGCCTTGTTTGGAGCTGCTGTAAAACTCAATGCCAACAACACAATTTCCTTGCTTTTCATGCCCAATGTCACAGGTGTCAACAACGTCAGATCTGTGACTAAAACTAAACAAAACCCTAACGACTCACTTTTTGTACAAAAGGACACCTACCAACAGTATGAATCGCGTAGCCAAATGATCTATCAGTTGAAGACGGACCATTATTTCCCTGCATCAAAACTAAAGATCGAATTCAATACTTCCTATACAGCTGGTAAGAGTATTTTGCCAGACTTAAAGGACACTCCTTATACATCTACTGATCCAGTTCAAAATACACCAGTGTATAGCCGCCCTCTTGACGGCGATCGAGATATAGGTATTGGTAGGTACTACCGTTACTTAGATGAAAACGTGTTTGATTCAAGGCTAAGTGCAGAGTTGCCTATCAGCAATTCCGCAGAGTTTGTTAGGAAAATTAAAGTGGGTGTGGCCTTCCAACACAACGATAGGCAACAGGATAATTATTATTACCAATTGATGGAAGGCAATGGAAACGAGTATATAAGTGCAGCTAATCCAAGTGCCTATGCCTATGGACCCGATAGGTTTGACATAGTCGCAATTGCTAACCATGGCTTAACGGGTGATCATGGCGATTCCCTTAACTCAGTACAGCAATTTTACGATCGTATCCTTTACCCAAACAATCGAATGTTTGGCCGAAGTTATGTCCGTTCAAGTTTTGCGATGCTCGACTATTCGTTGACCCGTGCTATCAGGCTTTCTGGCGGTGCAAGAATAGAACAGGCTTATATGCACACCGATTGCAACATGTTTGACGACCTTAACCTTGCCTCTGATGATGCCCGTCGCAATTTTGTTGCCCCTTCTCCTATTAACGACATAACAATCAGACCTGGAGAATTGAAAGAAGTCAATGTTTTGCCCAGTGCCAGCTTGATTCTTAAGTTGAAACAAGACGAAGTTGCCCCGATCAATTTTAGGCTCAATTACAGCAAAACAGTTGCCCGGCCAAGTCTCAGGGAATTATCTGATAATGCTTACTACGATTATGAGTTGAACAAAATTGTATATGGGAATTCACAACTCAAAACAGTGACAATTGACAATTACGATCTTAGGCTCGAATCTTATTTCCCTTCGGGCGACAACGTTTCGGTTAGCCTTTTTTACAAAGAATTCCGCAACCACATCGAAGTAGCCGACTTTGGCTATTACCTTATTTGGTTGAACAATCCAAATACTAGTTGGGCCAAAGGGATAGAAATTGAAACCAAGTATAACCTCATCAAATCTCTAGAGTTCCGAGCCAACATTACCTTAGTCAATTCCCGCTCTGCTTTCAACACTAGCTATACAAAAGCTGATGGAGCACTTGTAGCTGGACGTTCTATTGACCGGACAATGCTCAACCAAGCTCCCTATGTCATCAACGGGATGTTGTCCTACAATTTAGATAAGATAGGTTTCACCGCTTCAATCAGTTATAACAGGCAAGGTGCACGTGTTATCAGTACAGGTTCCTACAAAGATATTCCTGATGTCTATGAACTGCCCCGAAACCTTGTTGACTTGAAGTTTATGAAGAAGTTAGGCAAACATTACAATGTAAGCCTAAAAATAATGGATGTGCTGAACACTGAAATCGTTAGAGCATACAAAATAGGTGATAACTACGATTTGTATTTCGATAAGTACAAATACGGAACAAACTACGTGTTTGCTATCGCTTATAAATTGTAAGCAGTCCTTGCCCACCGTCAATTCTCAAAGATCATTATTGAACCCACAAATACCAGAACAATGCGATACATACTGATGCTTTCTTTCACTGTGCTTGCTCTTTTTGCTACTGCACAGAATGCAATAAAAAATGTCTTCATTGAGACCTACTACATCACAGATGCGAAAGATGCCAGCGATACTACTGGGGGAAAGATAGAAGCTGGTTTCAAAACTTACCGGATTTATGTGCAAATGAAACCTGGTTGTAAACTCCTAAGTATTTATGGTGACCATGATCATGCACTGAAAATATCCAGCACTTCCGAAGTTTTCAACAATACCGACTTTGGCAAATCCTTTGGTAAAGATTTTAACAAAAGCAACTACGGCAGAAACACTGTAGCTTTGGATTCTTGGCTGACTCTTGGACAAACAACCAAAAAATCAGCCATAACGTATTTCGGTGTTCCAAAATCAATGGATCATAATGGATCTTTCATTGGGGGAGCAAACAACGACGGTGGTAGCAGCAGTGTACCAGGGGGGGTATTGACCAACACTGATCCCTTGGCTGGAATCCCATTGACCATTGCTGATGGCATGGACACTATGCCAAAGTCAAGTGTAATATCCAACAACTGGGTTCAACATGGTTTCCTTGATCCAATTTCAGGTGAAGATTCTACCATTTTTGGTTCAATAAAAAGAGGGAATTCTTTCGTTAGCTACGATGCTTACCTTACAAATTCAGGAGTCATGGGGGTGAATGCTGACAGTAACATGGTTTTGCTTGGACAAATAACTACTAAAGGTCAGATATCTTTCGAATTGAACCTTCAGGTATCCGATCCAGGTGTTGATCCTTCTTACAGTAACTTTTATGTAGCAAAAGGTTTGGACTCCACATATACTGGTTTGCACAAAATAATCACTATGTCGCCCTATTTGAAGTACCCTCCTGCGTGTGGGTGCAACGATCCAAATTTCTTGGAATACAACAAAAAATACGTTTGTAGTTCTTCTGATTCCTGCAAAACAAGGATCATATTGGGTTGTATGGATCCAACTGCATGTAACTACGACCCTGCCGCCAACTACAACGTGAAATTCTTATGCTGCTATCCTGGCCTATGCCACGATCGCGACCTAAGCAAAGCATGTCCGCTCAATGGCGAACCTGTCCTAAGGCTCGATGTATTTCCAAACCCTACCAAAGATCAGTTGGTAGTACATACCACAACTGCCATTGATAGCAAGGAAACCAAAGTGATCATTTACGATTATTTTGGCAAAGTAGTATTTGAGAAAAACCTAGGGGTTGTGAGCGGAACACTTTCCAACAACCTTGATCTCTCAAATTTCCAAAAAGGCATCTATTTGGTTCGTCTATTCGTTGGAACTGACACCGACAGCCGTATGTTCATCAAAGAATGATGTAGGATTTACTAGGACTATCCTCAATCCTAAAAAAGTTCAATATTTTCATCAAAAACAGATCCATGAACAAGATTAATCTAAAGACTGCACTTCTTCTGCTTATACCCTTTGTGATGATTCTGGCATATAGCTGCCATAAAGATAATGACGAAAAGCCCATCCTTGAAACAGGAACCGTGACCGATGTGGATAGTAATGTGTATAAAACAGTCAAAATCGGAAACAAATGGTGGATGGCTGAAAATCTAAGAACAAAAAGGTATGCCAATGGGGATACAATAGAATTTATTTCTGCCCACCTAGCAGACACTGTCTGGTCCCATAAAACAAAAGGAGCTTACTGTGTCATTGATAATACTATAGACTCTTCCAACCTGTTTGGGTATTTGTACAACTTCTACGCAGTTGCAGATAGCAGGAAACTTGCTCCTGCTGGTTGGCACATCCCAAGTGACGATGAGTGGAAAGTTTTAGAAATGTTCTTGGGCATGAGTCAGGCTCAAGCAGACAGCAATAACTGGAGAGGTTATGATCAGGGAAACAAACTAAAAATCGTTGGAGGAAGTGCAAGTTATTGGATGAAATCAGACGATGTTTACACCATTTTCGGAAACAACCAAAGTGGGTTCACTGCTTTAGGAGGAGCCTGCAGGGTATTCGATGGACAATGGGGCGATCTTACTCACACCGCTTTTTGGTGGACCTCAACTACTAAAGATGCTAATGCATGGTACAGAAGCTTGGATTATAACAAACCAAATGTTTTCCGCTATTATGGACCAAAGACCTATGGCTTCAGTGTTCGTTGTGTGAAAGATTGATCTGCATTTCCAGACTCAAGCTGACAATATTTCAACCTTCATCTAATTTTGAGCCCAAGAATGATTTTCATTCTTGGGCTCATCTTTTTTATTGCGATTTGGCAAATCTGAATACTCAATGAGCGATGTCCCTAGATATTCGTAGTAATTTTCTGTCCACAACACAAGGTGCATTGTGCTTGCTCCTTCATTTGGTCACAGTGCTGCAATCTCCTTACGAGTGCTGCAACTATCATCTCCTCTGGGGCGTATCCCTATGATCTTAATAGAAAAATTCAGCAGCGTAAACGAGGAGCATAGCCCTGATGTCCTGTTTGAAATAACAATTCAAATATTCTGTGGAATTCTTTGTCAAGTATCCTTGGACCACATTCTCAGGGATCATAGAAAGTTCGGGATTCATAGGAGATAGAATGTTCACAAAGCAATAACGGCTTGCATTTTTTATGGACTTTGGAAAAAGCTCTTTGATCCCTTGTTCATTAGTTGAAATCTAAAAATACACACGAGGCAATACGCTCTTAACGCAAAGACAACATAAAATTAATATTAGGGATTTATTCCACTGGCAAAGGCCACGTAAATTTGCACCGTTCATCAATAATGGTGTTTTAAAACAAAAAGCTAATACGTGACACAAATGAATACATTTTCTAAAATTGTTGCTGGAGCATTACTGGCAGCAGTTTCAATCACAACCAGCTATGCTCAGACCAATTTGGGATCTGAGTGCGGATGTCCTCCTCTTTCATCAAGGACAGTAGTAACCATGAGTTCCTTGGGCGTTAATGCCAACGGCGAGCTTTTGGCCAACCAAACTTTGACCTGCGACAAGCTGTACAAGCTTGACCAGAAAATCTATGTGCCCTCAGGCAAGACCCTGACCATCAAGCCAGGTGTTTGCGTGAAAGGACTTAGCCAAGCAGTTCCAGCCAATGCAGTAGCCCTTATCGTTGAGCGCGGCGGCAAGATCATGGCCGACGGGACCAAAGATTGCAACATTGTTTTCACCTCAGATGCAGATCCAATGGACGGCAGCTACCCAATGACCAACGTAGGCGAATGGGGCGGCATTGTCCTTTTGGGTATCGCAACCAACAACCTGACCACAGCCAACGTTTACACTGGCGGCTACAACGGAGTAGGTTTCATCGAAGGCTTCTCGGCAGCCAATGCAAGAGACCTTTACGGAGCTGGCGACCCACTGTTCCCAACCAATGACGACAACGACAACTCAGGTATCCTGCGTTATGTTTCTATCCGCCACGCAGGAGCAATCCTTGCAATCGGAAACGAATTGAACGGACTTTCCTTGGGATCAGTAGGCCGTGGCACCACCATCGAGCATGTTGAAACCATAGCAGCAGCCGACGACAACATCGAGTTTTTCGGTGGCACAGTTGACGTGAAATATTGCTCAGTACTTTTCGGTGACGACGATTTCTACGATTTCGATTTGAACTACAAAGGCCGCGGACAATTTTTGTTCGGTATGGCAGGTGACAGTATTACAGGACTTCATACCACAGACAATGGATTTGAGTGTGATGCCGACGATGACAAGAAATCACCAGACCTTCGCTCACACCCATTCTTCTACAACTGTACCCTTATCAGCAACGGCCACGTGAAACCATCAGCCGACAACACCGGACCAGCCGCTATCCAGGCCAAGGAACTTACCGAAGGCGAATTCTACAACTGTATCTTTGCAAACTTCCGTTCAGGACTTCATTTGGCAAAAGCCAGGTCGAATTCCACCAACAAAGGCGATGCTTACGACAACTGGACAGACAACACCTCGGATCCATACCTCACTACCGCCAGCCCCGCCGGAGTAGCCAGGTACCACTCACTGATCGTAAAGAACAACACCTTCATCGGGTTCCCAACCGTTGCTCCAAATTTGAACCGTTTTATTGTTACCGTTGGAACAATGGTAACAGGCAAGAACCCTCCAACAGCATGGGTTATCACCGACGCACCAGCAGCCGACCTCACACAATTCTACAATGACGGCAACACCGCAGTGGACAATGTAAACGGCATTGACTACAACTGGTCATGGAACGATGCAGGGCACACTTCATATTCGAACAACCCATTCCACGTTACTCCAGTTACCAACATCACTTCAACCATCGCACCTCCAGCAGATGGATTCTTCAACGTGGTTAATTACAGAGGAGCATTCGATGCAACCAAGACAAGCTGGTTGAGCGACTGGGCATTCGCACAAGTGCCAACCCAAGCACAATCAAACCCAACCGACTTGAACAACGATGGCGTTACCGACATCATCGACTTCAACATCTTTGTTGGCAAATTCGGCCAGCCAGATTCAAAGTAATTACACAAATCTCTGTTAAAATAAACTCAGATGAAAATCAGAAACTTATTACTCATGGTATGCCTTGTCGTTCTTGGCCTTTACACAAAGGCTCAGAATGGACTCGAAGGCATATACGTTGAGCGCTACTATGTAGCCGATGCAAATGATGCTGCCCACAGCACTCCTGCAGTACCGGTTGGTGCTGTTACCTACAGGATATATGCTGACTTGCTTCCAGGTTATAAAGTTCAATCAATCTATGGAAGTTCCGTTCATAGCCTGTTGATGAACACCACTACCTATTTCTACAACTGTAACTATGGCGGTTACGGTGTTTCCATCCCAACAAACTCCGCAAACAACACCAAGAAAAATGCTATGATGATTGACTCATGGTTGACAACTGGTGGTGCTTGCAACGGTTACCTTGGTGTTCCTAAAGCTGAAGACAATGGAGTGAACAACTTTGTTAATTCAAATAATCCACAATTGTTGCAAAACAACGCTGCTCAAGCTGTCCTCCCTTTGACTACTCAAGATGGAATGATCGCTGGAACAGTAAAATCAACAACAACTCTTGGACTTGATGCTTTATTGCCTATCTTTGGCGACGGATCTGCAAACGGAAACTCGTTCCTTGTTACCAATGGTGCATGGGCTTGTTTAGATGGTGCTGTAGGTCCTAATCCTACAACAAACAAAGTGTTGATAGCTCAGATTACTACAAATGGTGTCTTCCACTTCGAACTGAATATCCAGATAGGTACTCCTACTCTTGGTACTCAGAACTACGTTCATAGCAACCCAGGTGTTGGCGAACGCACCATTCCTAGTTTGACCCAGACTTTGTATCCAACTACCCAGACTCTCAACGTTACTGCTTTCCCAGAAGGATTGTTTAATACAGGAACAGGTAAACTTTCAAAGACTCAGAATGTTGATGATCAAGGTAACCAATGGGATAATTTTGCTGGTACAGTTGCCGATACGATTACCGTAGCATTAGCTGAAACCACAGATCCATTCAACATTGTGTACATCTCAAACGGTGATTCTCTAACTACTGATGGTAAAATTGCCCTGACAGATGTTCCAGCAGAGCTTAACGGTGCTTACTACGTTATTGTTAGGCATCGTAATTCAGTTGAAACTTGGAGTCAAGTTCAGCAGTTTGCTGGTTCAACAGTAAATTATGATTTCACAACTAGCGACTCTAAAGCTTACGGCAACAATCTAAAACAAGTAGGTAGTGCTTTCTGCCTATTCTCTGGCGATGTTTCAGGAGATCAATACATTGATGTAGTTGATGTTGGTCTAGTCTTTAACGATAACCTTGACGGTGCTTATGGTTACAGACCTTCTGATGTTAATGGAGACGGTTATGTTGACGTAGTTGATGTGGGAATTGTATTCAACAACAATCTAATTGGTGCTGGTTTGATTTCTCCAGCCACTAGTATGAAAAAGTTGCATGGTGGCAAAACTAAATAAGTAAGCTAACAATAATAATTAACCCAAAAACAATAATTTTATGAGAAAAGTGAGTTTACAATTTCTGACAAAAGCAAAAGTGCTATTGGCACTGATGTTTTTGCTTGTAACATCAGTAGCTTTTTCGCAGACATGCGAAGTGTCGCTACGCAATGACAGTTTGATTGATGCGAACAACTTGATTGTTGACATTTACGTGAAGGCCACTAGTGGTGATTTTTATCTTTCCAACAGCCAGTTTAGGATCAACTACACTTCGGCTATCAAAGGAACTGGTACATTGTCTGGAACTATAGTTCCTGGTTATTCTGACCTTTCAAATGCAAGTCAGGTTCCAATTACTGTTACATTTTTTTCCGCATACTTTAGGGTATTCGGAGGATCATTGCCAGCTAGTCAGACAGCTGGTTCAGTAATTTCGTCAACTGGTATTGGAACTAGGATATGTAGGGTCAAACTCAACAATACTGTTGCTTTCCCTGCATTACAAATGAACAATTTGGTGAGCCAAACAAACCCAAGTAAGACAATTGTCATGTACGCAGGTGTTGGCAATACATCGAATCAAATTCCAGATGCCAATTGTATAATGAAAAACACCTATCAGGTTAACCCAACATTGAATGGTCCTATTACAGCTACTTCTGTTACAGGAACTGGATCATATTGCTCGGGTCAATCAGGTGTTGCTGTTGGACTTGCTGGTTCACAAACGGGTGGTGTGAACTACCAATTGTACAACGGTGCCACAGCAGTTGGTAGTGCAGTAAACGGAACAGGTTCAGCTCTCAGCTTCGGTAACCAGTCTGCTGGTACATACAGTGTTAAAGGACACAGACAAGCTACTTATATGTATGCTGATATGACTGGAACTGCTGTTGTAACAATGACAGCTCTACCAGTTGCGGCTGGAAGTATCAACGGTAGTGCTGCTCCAACACAAGGAAACACAGGTGTAGCTTATTCAGTTGCTGCAATCACAGGTGCTACATCTTATGTATGGAGTTATACTGGAACCGGTGCAACTATCATTGGCAGTGGTAACAGCGTAACGATTGATTTCGCAATGGATGCTACAAGTGGTACTTTGAAAGTAAAAGGACACAACTCATGTGGTGATGGTGTTGAATCAACTAAAAACCTAAATGTTCAATTAGGCGTAACAGCACCTGTTGCATTTGCTGTACTCGGTGGTGGATCATATTGCCAAGGTACAGGTGGCCTTGAAGTAGGTCTTGCAGGTTCAGAAACTGGCGTCACATATACCTTATATAAAGGTGGCGTTGCTCAGGTACCAACAGTGGCTGGAACTGGTTCTGCTATCTCTTTCGGAAACCAGCTTGCTGGAACATATACTGTTAGTGGTAACAATATTGCTGGAACAACACCAATGACAGGTAGTGCAGTTATCACTGAAAACCCTACAGTTACAGCTAGCGTCAGCATTGAAGTTGACCAAAATAACGTATGTGCTGGTACATCAGTTACTTTCACAGCTACACCAATTGGTGGTGGAAGCAATCCAGCTTTCACTTGGTACAAAAACGGTACTGTTGTTGGATCAGGATTGACTTATTCTGTATCACCAGCTAATGGAGACCAAGTTTATGTTGCAATGGCATCAAATGCTATATGTCCTTCTACAAGTGCAGCAAATTCAAACAGTATTACCATGGTAATTGCTCCTGTTGTGGCAGCTGGTGTTTCAATCGACGCTAGCCAGAACAACGTTTGTGCTGGAACAACAGTTACTTTCACAGCCAGCCCAGTTGGCGGTGGAGCTACTCCAACATACGCTTGGTACAAAAATGGATCATCAGTTGGTACAGGTGCTACCTATGCTTACGTACCAGCAAACGGCGATGTAGTTTATGTAGTTATGACCACCAGTTCAGCATGTGCTACTGGTAGCCCAGCAACCTCCAATTCGATCACAATGGTTGTTAACCCAATTTCTACATCAAGTGTATCCATCGTTCTTGATCAGAATAATGTATGCCCAGGAACACAAGTAACTTTCACAGCTACTCCAGTCAACGGAGGCGTTAGCCCAAGTTATCAGTGGTACAAGAACAATGTACTTGTTCCAGGAGTTACAGGAGCTACTTACAGTTTCGTACCAAACAGCGGTCTAAGTATTGTTTATGCCGTTCTGTCTTCAAGTGTGGCTTGTGCAGCTCAATCAACATCAAATAGCATAAACCTTCACGTGTATCCAGGCGTATATACCAGCGTTAACTTGACAGCAAGTGCAAGCACAGTATGTTCAAGCAATCCAGTTACATTCACTGCTAACACAATTGGCGGTGGAGCAACTCCGGTTTACAAATGGTACAAGAATTCAGCATTGGTTGTAGGCAACACTACAGCTACCTATACTTTTGCACCAGCTAACGGAGACCAAGTATATGTACAGATGCTGTCAAGTGCAACTTGTCCAACATCCAGCACAGTGACTTCATCAACCATCACAATGGTAGTGACTACTGCTGCAACAGCAAGTGTAAGCTTAGTAGCTAGCCAAAATCCAAGTTGCCAAGGATCAAACGTACAGTTTGTTGCTTCCCCAGTCAATGGAGGAACCAGCCCAGCATACCAGTGGTACAAGAACGGCAATCCTATTGCAGCAGCTACTGCATATAGCAATAGCCTTGTAACTGTTCCAGTCAACGGAGATGTATTCAAAGTACAGATGACTTCAAGCTTGGCATGTACTTCGCCAGCATTGTCAAATGAGATCACCATGGGAGTTGGAGCACCTGTTACCCCAAGCGTGACAATTGCAGCAAGTGCCAACCCAGTAGTAGTTGGGACCAGTGCCAACATTACAGCAACCGCAGTCAATGGTGGAACCCCAACCTACAAATGGTATGTTAACAGTGTACTTCAAGCAGGTGCAACAGCCAGCACATTCAGCTTTGTTCCAAACAATGGCGATTATGTACAAGTGAAGATCACTTCCTCCTTGAGCTGTGTTACAACCTTGACCGCCAATTCTAACTACGTTTACATTCAGGTAGTGCCAGCAGCAACTACTTGGACCGGAAATGTGGACAACAATTGGTTCAATGCAGGCAACTGGAGTGCAGGAGTACCTGGTTCGATTACAGTAGTTTCTATTCCAAGCGGCAGGACCAACTATCCTACCTTGCTTGCTCAGACCAACATTGCAAGCTTCACCATGGAAGACGGGGCATCGTTCATTGGATCGGAATTCCTATCTGTTGCCAACAACGCCATTACGATCAAACGTAATATTGCCGATAACAAGGTTCACTACCTTTCATCACCGGTAGCATTCACCACCTTCGGAACTGCATTTGCAGGACACATCACAAGCACCTTTGTAAAGGAGTACAACACCGCAACAGGTGCTTGGGTAACCAAGACTGCAGCAAATGCATTTGCAGTAGGCAAAGGATACAATGTTTACACTACCACACCAACCCTTGTTTCAACCTTCACAGGTGCTATGAACAAGACAGCTGTTGCCAACACTTTGTTGAGTGCCAACGGCGGCTGGAACCTATTGGGCAACCCATTCCAGTCAGCAATTGATTGGGATCTTTTGAACAAAGGCACAGGCGTAGGTGATGTAGTCTATGTATACGATGGAACTATAGGCAACTATAGGACATGGAGCACCTCATTGCTAAATGGTTCTTTGACCAACGGTATCATCCCAGCAGAGAACGGATTCTTTGCTACAACAACTACCAACAATGCAATTTTGAATGTGCCATTCACAGCACGCGTGCACAGCTTGACAAGTTTTGTAAAATCGAGCCCATCCAACACTTTGAAGTTGGAAGCAATCGGTGGCCAAGGCAGTGACGAGATGCTTGTACACTTCAACGATGAGGCTACCTCAATGTACGACAACCAGTTTGACGGCAAGAAATTCTGGGGTTCAGAAGATGCACCACAGTTGTACAGTGTTATGTCAGACGAAGTTTTGAGTTTGAACCAACTGCCAATGGCCGGCAACGAGACCGTCAATGTAGGTTTCAAATGCAGCAACACTGGCGAGTACACCATCAATGCTAAGGGAGTTGAAAGTTTTGACGCTTCGACCCCAGTATTGTTGGAAGATTTGAAGACCAAGACCGTTCAGGATTTGCGCAGCAACCCTGTTTACAGGTTTGACTATGTAGCAGGCGAGAACGCCAACCGTTTCAGGTTGATCTTCAAGACCGGCAGCAGCGATGTAGCTAACACTGGTATCACAGTTTACAGCACAGCCAACACCGTAGTAGTGAACAATCTTACCGGCCAAGCCGGTGAGGTATGGGTTTACGATATGGCAGGCCGCGAACTGACCCACACCACAATGGGCAGCCAGATGAGGACCAGCATCCCAATGCAGGTAAGCACCGGCACTTATATGGTTAAGGTAGTTACCTCGAAAGCCAGCGTTAACCAGAAAGTTTTCTTACGCTAAAACACGAACACTCCCCGGCAAACAATTGCCGGGGAGTATTTAAAAACTAAATAAATCAAACATCTATGAAAAACAGAGTTCAATATTTCATTGCAGCAGCAATGTTGGCAATGATCAGCATCTCGACCAGCGTAGTTGCCGATCCACCAGATCCAGGCGGCCCAGGTGGAGGCGCACCTCCAGTAGGCGCACCAGTAGGCGACGGAGTAATTATCCTTGGCGTATTGGCAGTAGCATACGGTATCACCCGTTTGTACGCTATCTACAAACAAAAAGCTATTGTTGAATAATCACCAGCAGCTTGTAAAAGAAAACCCGCTCGCCGAAAGGAGAGCGGGTTTTTTAGTTATTAAGATCAACCCTTTTCCAGATGACCAACACGGAAAAGTGAGAACTTGCCATTGTCGGCATAAGAAAGAAATGCTACCTCAAAGTCCTTTGTTGTATCTGGGGAATGCTTGAATCGAGTTTGTAGTTGATGTCAGTTCCTGTGCCTGTGAAGCCGAAGATTTTGAAGTAATAGATGGTGTTAGGTGTCAGATTGCTGAACCACACTTCTTGCAAGCCATAGAGAACATTTTTATCAGTCACACTATTTGGAACTGGAATACCATCAACTGGTGTTGGAATGGCATCATAGCCGACACTGCTTGCACGAATTAGATAACCATCGGGTAAAACTCCCCCAATGGCATCGCTCCATTGAAGATGCAAGTTGTGGGCTGAAAAATTAACGGGGTAAGAACTTGGTTCAAGAATAGTTGCTGGAGTGCTTGACCAGATGCTGTTGGCATATTCCGGATGGTCAATGAAAGGATTTCGATTGTGCTGGTACGTATTATAGATTTCGTTGTTCCTGTCAATCTCCTTTTGGCTGACCGGATCTGATGCGTTCCATTCAAGCAACATATTGATGAACCAAGTCTCATAGCAAGGGAAAGAGGTGCCATTCATCACTGCATCCCCGTAAGGATCCAATGTTTCCCAAGATGCAATGCGGCTTTCATATCTAGTGGCCATGTAGAAATATGTTCTGGCAAGGTCTCCTTTGTATTCATCCCTTGGTTCGAAGACAATTCCCGTATATCCTGGATAGGTACAAATACCCAATTTGCCTCCGTTTTCTGAAGTCCAGTTTGGGGTAGTTACCTTCCCGTAAGGATAATTGTTGCGACGTGTGTTCACATAGCTGTCAACGGGGTACATGTGGAACATGTCGGTGTACATGGTGTCCGTTTCATTGGCACCGAACCAGCTTTTGGGGAAAGAGTGCTCCCTGTTGTAGCATCCGTTTTCATAACCCGGAGTGTTGGAACACTGATTGGTTCCGAAGTTATATACATAAGGTGGATTGCCATTGGCTGTTCCATCGGGGATGTCGCTGTAAATATCCCAAACCGTACCGTTAGGTTTGCGATCGGTGGTTGTGTAGGAAGTCCATAAATAGTCGTAGGAATAACGCGTATGCCCCCGGATGATGTGGCTTAAAGCTGATTTTAACTGCGCTCCAGATTTTCCCGTGGCTGCATCATAATATCCCGGTGGGATGGCGGCACTTGCGGAAAGCGAAGAAAGAATTGTTGCAACAATGAATGTTGGGATTAGTCTCATGAGATCGTGGAGTTTTGTGTAGAGAAGAGAGTTGGCCATCACATTGGCCAAAAAGGAAGTCGGCAAATGTAGAACAAATATTAATTGGTCTATATGCTGGAAGTAATGACAGAGTGTGCATAATTAAGCTGTTGTCAGCACAATCTATGTTGTTTTATGGAGCCTTAGCTGCACTGTATGCAATTGGTAATGTGAGAGATTAAGGTCATGGTTTTGAAACAAAACTCCTTACACCGTGTTAATTTATGGTGCTGAATGAAGTTGAAAAGGAACAGAAACTGGAAGGCTCATAAAAGCATTCTGGAAGAGAAAGAAAGTTGTGAACCTTAGTGAGTAGTTGTGTAAACAAAGGAGAGTTTGAACCTATTCAACTTAGCCTAGACCAATAGTTTCACTGAAAACAAACCCTCTGACTAATAAAGGCGCAGATTGACGATCAGAAAGACGAAATAAATAATAACTAAATCATTAATCCTCATAAATGGTTACCGGCTTCTACATGTTTGCGAAAAAGAAGAAGACCTTATCCTATTGGAAGAGGGTGTTGATTTCGATGCTCACTGTTGATGTTGTATTTTTTACTATTTCGTATTCCTTGCCGATCAAGAACACTCTTCTGTTGGTGGTATTATTTTGGGTCAGCGCGATATTTTTTAGTGTTTGGCTCTATAAAGGGATTGTCATTTCTTTGAAAAGGAAAAAGGCTCCGCCGAAATGGTTGATGGTCTCGTTGGTAGTGATGATTTTAGCGATTCCCATTAGTGCCTGTTATCAAAATGGTGTTTTCTGGGGAAAAAAAGTACTTGAGGCCACGTTTGTTGACGAGACCCATAACCTGAATCTTGTGCTCTGCCAGGATGGTCACTACCTGATTCGATCCAAACGCTATGCGCTAATTTCGGATACTTACTTCGGGAAGTACACCAAGAATGCTGATACCATAGAATTCAGCGGATATCCTTCGAGAAGGTCGAGGTTTATTGCTGACAAGATATTCAGGGAGTGCAATAGGATCTATTTCCATAAGGATGACAATGGGACCTACGACAAGACTTTCTACTATTTCTTAGTTAAGTACCAAATGCCTAGCGGGGGGAAATGATTCTTTCCACCTACTGTGATAACTCTCATTTGAAATCACTATTGTCCGATAAAACTGACCTAGTACTTTAATAATTTCACAACAGCTTGAAATCCAGAGATTTGCTTTTGCATTTTTT